>Ga0157363_1001229_pt1 | contig 21151 bp, 21 predicted proteins | sample AttsexASBM1_FD_111477 | JGI IMG/M metagenome (GOLD analysis project Ga0157363, IMG submission 111477) | Fungus gardens microbial communities from leaf cutter ant in Ribeirão Preto, State of São Paulo, Brazil - Atta sexdens ASBM1 | ecosystem: Host-associated > Fungi > Mycelium > Unclassified ... | reverse complement strand
CAGACAGGCGGCCGTCCTGGCGAGCACAATTTGCGCCGTGTGGACCGCTCCGATTTCCGTTGCCCTGCCATCCTCTACGCCTCCAATGTTAAGGTGTTGCGATGACCGGTTGAATCCGCCGAGATCGCCGAAGTGTGGACCTATCAATAGCGAAACTTGCGCCTCACGGGTGCGCGCCAAAAAACTTTTCAGGCGATCATCGGCATTATACGCGAACACTACGAGATGCGTAGATGGGATCGTCAGCATGTCGAGCAAGACACGGTTTATGTGGTCGTCACCGAAGCCATAACCATATGTAACGGCAACAGCGTTCGGCCTACATGTCGCTGCCGCAAAATCGCGAAACAGTTCAGCATAGGGATATTGAGTCGTCTCAACATCCTTGGCTGGGTTGGGATAAATCATCACGGTATCAACAGGATTATGTGGAAGGTCCGTGTGATCGGCAGGAGCACCAAATGGTATGCCTTTTCGGAAAATCTTTCGATCAGCCTTGTTAAAAAACCAATCCAGTGAACCATGCAGCTTTGTGAGACGGATGACGCCCTCCATGAAGCGAGGTTCACCCCTAATACCCGGCGGATTGTAATGCATATCAACTTCGACACGAGCAGAGCGGAATACGGGCGTCAATGCTCCGACAAAACGATCAATGATACGAAGTCCTGCAAGATCGCATCCATGCTCGATCAGGCGATCATAATTTGTTGTGAAAATGTGTAATCGCTCGCGGGATGCTGCGCGGCTGGCAAAGCTAAGTAGAAAAGATTGAACAACTCCCTCGGCAATGATCCGCTTCGTCGGATCACCATTGATTAGCCCAGCTTCCGTTGCAAGTAAGGACTCAAGAAACGATCTAAGTTGCCTATCCATCGCGTTTTTAAGGGCTTCAGCTTTCGTCGCATCAATAACCTTCAACCCCTCGTACACCGCAAGCGCAGCACGAAATTGATCTTCTATATTCGCAACACCACGCCCCATAAGTGCGGCTTCTCTGGCGGCATACGCATCAATCTGAATGTCGAATTCGCTTCCGAATGCGACCTGCCCCATTCCAGTGGTTGTCGCTCCAGCTACGTCACCAATAGCAGTTGTAAAGCCGCTCCCAATCAACAGATTCAGGTGCTCTGCCTGAAATACGGCAGACAGCCACGGCTCGATACGCTTCCGTGCCGATGCAATAAACTTGTCGAGTTCATCATCATCTGAAGGCAGGTCATTCCATGACGCGGAATGGCTTCCGACGCGATAAATGTGCTTATCGGAGAGCTTCATAATTCCTCGCTACTGTGATCGAGCAGCCTCGGCTGCAATATGCGCAGCGAATGACGCCACGAACGATTTCAAGCTGGTGAGATCCGACATGTCTTCATACACACCGGTCGTTACAGCCGAGCGCGGCGATGCCAGAACACATGCGGCGGTATAGAGGCTTTCAAGCACAAGCTTTTTGCAAAGGATGTCGTATCGATCGAGATACGAGGCACCCCTGAATTCTTCGAAAATTGGGAAATGCCGCGAAGATTCACGCTGAGAGGGTCGACGTGACTTGTCAGCGTCTTCCACCATCACAAGCCAACCTACGAAGGGGCGGGCTGTGTCAGTGCCAAATGCGCCTTCGCGATAGGCCGTCCAAAAATCGTGTGCAGTGCCTATGGCTTCTTCGGCACGATTGTTCGCGTTGTTTCCGAATGACGGGCCAACGTGACTCTTCATCTCGACTGCTGCAATCAACCTGCCATCAAGAATCACGAGGATGTCCCAGAGCTTTGTTGGGCGGAAAAAGCCCGGCAGCGTTAGAACACTGCGCCGACGATAAATCTTAGCATGTGCCAGCCCATTTGCCTGCACAAGGTCGATCATCAATGCTGTGAACCCATCCATCGTGTTACCGGCAGTGACCGCGCCACGCTCACCAGTATCTACGGTTCCAGCTTCAATCTTGGCTTCAAGTGCTTTCTGACGATTACCCCAAAATGCCATCGTTGCATTACAAGCTTTCGCCTCGTAATCCGTTAAATCTAGACCCATTACTTTTCGTCACCCTCAAGTGTAACTCTGTCCTGAACGGACAATCCGTATAATTCAAAAGCGAGTTTGTTGCATGCCTCCGCGTCGCCCGCTTTAGCTGCCTTTTCGAGAGCTTGTCGCATCTTCGGAGAGACGTCCTTCCATTCAGGCAGGCGAATGCGCCTCAGATATTGCGCCTGAAACCGAAGGTACCCGCCGCGCATGCGCGTTGAGTAGGTCGCGACAAACAGCCTCGCAATGCCGGAAAGAAGCACCGCCTGAAGAGCGCGCATTTCCCAAGTGTCCGACGTAATAAAATACAGATTATGGTGGGGGTAGAGACTGCCTTCTTCGTAAACAATGTGAGGTGCCCCCTTAATATCGGGAATAAGTAACTTGGGCTTGCAGACTAGTTCGGGGTAAATCCTATCGATAGTCCGATACCAATTTTCCGGAGCTTTCCGAGCTACATGCCGCGCAGCAATTTGATCGCGCCGCGCATTAAGATAACGTTTTAGCTTCGGAAATTGGTCGAGCTTCACAAGCTTACCGTCGTCACCAAATGGATTGACCACTCCAAGACCACGCCATTTTACATATCCGTCCATAATATCGCGCGTCATCACGAGCGGCAACTTACGACAGGCCTCCACATCAAGCCCGTCAAATTCTCCGATAAACGCTTTGTCTGCTCCGGTCGCAACGCCAATACCGACTTTGCACCCCACATCCTCGATAAGGGGAAATTTTGACTCGATCTTACGCACCAAAGCCAGGCGATCCGAGGATTCTATAATCCAAGGCTCTGAACCCGATGTAAAAGACTCCAATTCCTTCACGCCGGAATCCGACGAAGGCTTTTGCGCCGAGCAAAGAATAGCGGCAAGTTGTGCCAAAGAACTTTTAGAAATATCCGGCCTATGGGCGATGCGTGTCTGCACACCTCTCTCACGGCCAATAATAGTGATCGCAGGATATGCTACAACATCTTGATGGAAAGCTGGAGTATTCACCATATCGACATAAATACTGAGGTGGAACCCGTCCGCGACCATCGCACGAAGGGGACCGCCGTAACGATTCTTCATCCAACGATCAGCGCAGATAAAACCGAGCTGTCCCTTTTTCTCCAGCAGGCTCAATGAGCGCTCGATGAATGGAATATAGATATCAGCACGGTCATAGATGGTTTGATAACGTGCGCGATATTCTGCCATGAGCACGTCAGGGATAAGTTCCTGCCGCACATATGGTGGGTTACCAACAACCACATCGAACTTGCCCGAAATGGGCATGAGCAGAAAATCACCTTGCACGAGCCACTGATCGGCAAGGTTTTGGGCATCTCTCAGCCTAACACCGGCCGCACGCAATTTCTGGACAACAAGGGTATGGGTTCGATCAAATGATGCTTGGTGAAGTTCCACCGCCCGAATTGCGTCTATCAGAGAATTGAGCGCAGCTCCACTCCGCTTCCACGCGATGAGCAAGCGGTCAATTGACGGAAGAAGGAAATCGCCAAAACCGAAAGATGGCTCCAATAACCGAAAAGTGTGAAGGGGTGCTGAGGCATCGTAGCCAACGAGGTCGAGAATGAATTCAACGACTTCGCGCCGCGTGAAAATCGCTCCACGCTTTTCAATGCCCGCATTTGCCATCGTATCCAGTGCTTCAGTGACCGGGCATAAATCGGGGAGAGACGGCTCACGCAGTACGGTCGCAAGATTGATCTTCGCCATTAACTTCCTTGATGTCCGTTTTGCCGTCGCAAGCCTGAGTCTCTTGTGCCTGATCGGAAGCCATACGTCGATCAGTTTCGGTCAAACGGGCGCGAACAAAAAGAGATCAGTTCGGCGTGAGCGCGAGTGCGAGAGCCACGTCCGCTCAATTTCTGGTTGACAGACATATTGAACATCCGACACCAGCGTTATCTGCAAGTTGGCCTGCCCGTATTCATTTACCGACAACCCGTGATGGGCTGGTTTGCCGCGCCTTGGAGAAACCTCGATCGGCAGCAATAAACCGCACCAACATGGGTACAATAAGACGCACGGGATCGGCGGCGGCCTGCCCGGTCTCGCGACTGAGGATTTCAGCGTAAGCGACAAGATCACGATGCAGCGCGGCGGGCAACTCCAGCGTGACCTTCACGGGCTTGTCGTCCTCAATCGGGCCGAGCTTCAGCTTCGTCATGGATGGAATTCCTTCTCTTTCCAAGGCTTGAGGATAAGGTCGCGATTCAGAATTAGCGTGAACGGCAGGCCGGGCCTGTCGGTCAGCGTCGGCTGAATATTCAGACTGCGGTCGATCAGACGGTTACCGACCATGGAGAAACCGTTGCTGGCCCCTGAACGGATGGCCTGCATCAGGTTGTTCTCGTTCCATGACGTGCCGGCTTCGGAGCCCACGCTGAGAAGCGTGGTGACCAGTGCCGCCCTGAAGATCTGCCCCCAGTGATTGTTGACCTGATCGGCCAGGCCGGACTGACCCATGGCGTCGCCGCCGGGCAGCTTCTCCAGCACCAGGCTTTCGCCGTTCGGATAGATCAGTCGCGTCCAGATGATCTGAGTGCGCTGCTGCCCGAAGGAAATCCCACTGTTATAGGCCCCGAATAGGGTGCTGCCCTGCGGGATCAGCAGAAAGCGGCCGGTGGGGCTGTCATAGACGTTCTGGGTGACATGCCCAACGATCTGGCCCGGCAGATCGGAGCTGATTTTCGTGTTCAGCGCTCCAGCGATCACTGTGCCAGCCTGGAGGACGTAGGGGGACGCAGGCGGCATAATCCGGTCCGGGCTGACCGCCGCACGGTCTGGCTGCCCCGCCAGAAAGGCGCGATTGCCAGCCTGCTGGTCCGTCCCAGCCGGTGATGCCTGTGCGCCGGAAGCAGTTGCCATGACCGGAGCCACTTGCCCGTCCTGCCCATCCCGAACCTCCACCTGCGCGAAGAGCCGGCTAGTCCGCGCCGCCTCGCTCTCCTGGTCGCTGCGACGATCCCCCATGCCGGAAACCGGTCCCGCGCGGCCCTGCCGTTGCGCATTGAGGATTGGCCTACCAAGATCGCCGGGCAAAGGCGGTCCTAGCTTCGGGGTGGCGGTATAGTCGCTGGGCAGCGCCGACAGCCCATCGGCCGAGGCCCGCGCGTCCGTGTCCTGCGCCGCCTGAACCGGCCCTTTTGGCGTGTTGCTTTGCAGCGCATAGCCCAGCGCGAGACCGATAGCGAGCATTCCGGCGCCCCCCAACGTCCAGATAACGGGGCGCGAGAGCTTGACGACCGGCGGACGCTGCGCGCGCAACCGCAGATCGGGGGACGGACCCGCTGCGCTCCCGTTGCCTTTGGCGGCCCCACCCCCCTTCGGGTGCTCTTCCGAGCCACTCATGACTTCCTGCCATCGGTGCGGACGATTCGCACCCGCTGCTCGGCATTCTTGTCGCCCAGCCGCAATTCGGCGGCGGCAAACAGGCGGTCCACGATCATCCAGTTTTGTCGGACCCGGTAATTGGCCAGTTCCGGCCCGCCATCGGCGCCCAGCACGAAGAGCGGCGGCAGTTCTCCCTGCCCGATCCCCGATGGGAAGGCGATATAGACCTTATGACCGTCGTCAAACACCCGGCTGGGCAGCCAGGGCGGTGTCCCGCCCTTCACCGGCTGGATGGCGTAACGGAAATTCAGCGCGTCGAGTTTCAACCCTACATCTACCGGCGCAGCATCATCGGCCGCATCATCCTGCCGATGCAGAGCAATCAGATCGTCCTCGGGATAGTCCCACGACACCGATGCCATATAGGTCGCGGAGGTCGCCCGTAGTTCGGCGAGGTAGGTCCGCCGGTCGGTATTGACGATCAGGTTGGTCGTCAGTTCCGGGCGCGTCGGCTTGACAAGAATATGCACGCGCTTCGTCGTACCCGCGCCACTGGTGGTATCGCCCACGATCCAGCGTACGGTGTCACCCACTTCGACCGGCCCGGTGCCGACCAGCTTTTCGCCGGGCTGAAGCATGATGTCGGTGATTTCGCCGGGCGCGGCATAGACCTGATAGAGCGCGCCCGCGCTATAGGGATAAACCTGCACCGCATTCACATAACCGGCCCTCGTCGGCTGGATGCGCGCGGCAAGATTGGCCTGGGTCACCCGCACAGTAGGATCGGCCGCCTCGGGTGCAGGATGTTTGCGCCGCAACGGCGGAAGCGGCTTGAGCTGGCCCGGCAGAGGAAGGATTTTCGGGACTTCCACGACCTGCACCGGTTTCGGCGGATCGGGCTGGCGCACGGCCTGAGCCGCGTCATCATAGCGGATGACGGGCGGATGGTACTGCTGCGCGCATCCGGCCAGGGGCAGGGCAAGCAAAGGAAGAAAGCGAAGAGCACGACGGATCATTGGCCAAGCTCCTTCGACCAGTTGATGGCGGAGACGTAGATTCCGAGAGGGTTTTTCCGCAGATGATCCGCGTCGCGCGGGGTGCGCAGAACAACCGACACGATGGCGGTCCAGCGTTCGGTGCCGGTGAACGCGCCGTCACGGTAATGGCGCTCCGTCCAGGCGACACGGAAGCTGTTGGGCGAGGCCCGGATCACCGAGGCGATGTCCACCTCGACCTGCTCATGCCCGATCCGTGAAAACGGATCGTTCAGGCGGGCATAATCATTCAGCGCCACCGCGCCGGAGGTGGTGGTGAAATCATAGGCACGAAGCCAGTTCTGGCGGACCACAACGGCATCGGACGACAGGGAGCGCACATCACCGATAAACTGCGCCAGATACCAGGCAATCTGCGGATCGGCGGGCATGTAGCCGGACGTGGCCGGGGCCACGACCTGCGCCTGACCCAGCCGGTCCACCTGCACGACCCACGGCGTGATGGTGCCGCGCATAGATTGCCAGACCAGCCCGATCCCAAGCCCGGCCGAAAGGAACAGGGAGCCAAAGGCCATCAGCCGCCAGTTGCGTGCTTGCACGCGGGCGGAGCCGATCCGCTCATCCCAGATCTGCGCGGCTTTCTGATAGGGCGTGACCGGAGCGGGCGCGATCCCGTAACGGCTGGTGGAGCGACGGAACATCGTCCTCATTCCTTTTCCGACAGATCGATTGAAGAAGATCCGCCGCCGCCATCGGCCGAGCGGATGACATACGCGGCTTCGGCGGCATGGGTCGCGGCATTGCGGCGCTTCATGTTTCGTGCCCATCGGGGTGGCGTGCCTTCGGGGTCACCGGCAACACCACCTCCGCCACCGCCATTACCTGACGGGCCGCCGGACGACCCGCCCCCCGCATCGGCTCCTCCCGTGAAGCGTCCGCCCGTCGCGGTAAAAGCACCTCGCGCGCCCTCGCCGTAGCTCTGCTTCATGGCGGTCGCCGCAGAAGACATTTTACTCTTCACGGCATTCGTGGCAGCGCTACCTGGCGCGCGGGCGATACCGCCCAGCCCGGCTGCCATGCGGGCACCGGCACTTTCGCCAGCAGCATTCATGGCACCCATGGAATATGCCGTATTGGCCGCACCCGCGATCGCGGCCCCTCCCCGTGCGGCAGCAGCCGTGGCACCCACGGCCGCAGCCCCGCCAGAGGCAACCGCTCCGACACCAGCGACAGCCGCCGCCCCCATCGCGCCCACCGCCATGCCGGTGCCGACGGCAGCCCCCGCGCCAAGCTGTGGTGCGCCGGAGATCAGCCCGTTGGCGATACTGCCGCCGTAAATGGACAGACCGACGATAGCGAGAGACGCCAGTACCACCGACGTTGCCTGTCCGACAGTGGGCACAGCATCACCATAAGAAGTCGTAAACTGCCGGAATAATACAGACGCGATGCCGGAGATCACCGCCAGCACTATCACCTTCACGCCCGATGACATGACATTCCCCAGCACCTTCTCCGCCAGGAAAGCCGTACGGTTGAACAGGGCGAAGGGGATCAGCACGAAACCAGCGAGGCTGGTCAGCTTAAACTCGATCAGCGCCACGAAAAGCTGCACGGCCAGAATGAAGAACGCCGCCAGCACAATCAGCCAGGACAGGCACAGCACAAAAATCTGGATGAAGTTTTTGAAAAACGCGACGGGGCCGAGAAGATTATGAACGGACTCCAGCAGCGGCTGGGCCGCATCGAACCCCGTCGCGGCCAGTCGGCCGGGACGGAGGAAATCCGACAATGTCAGATTGCCACCCCCGGCCCTGAGACCCATGGCGGCGAAACTATCGAACACCACCTTCGCAAGATGGTCGAAATTGTTGATCAGGAATGCGAAGAACCCGATATACAGTGTCTTCTTCACCAGACGCTGGACGATGTCCTCATCCGCAGCCCACGCCCAGAACAGTCCGGCCAGTGCGATATCGAGCACGGACAGCGATCCCGACAGCGAAACCACATTTCCTTTCAGCAGACCAAAACCGCTGTCGATCGTGGTCGTGAAGGTATTCAGAAAATTGTCTATGACGCCGACATCATTCGTAGCCATGGCGCTCAGTTCCCGCTGCCGCCGAACATGGACACCGTGCCGGGCACATAGGCGTCATGCTGCGAGAAATGCTGATACTGCGCGTCACTTTCCGCTTCCGTCGCAGCATCACGTGCCTGTTGCAGGGCCGTGGCCCGACCGTTGGCGGCCAGTTCGGCCTGAATGTCGGAAAGCTGACGGGATTGCAGGGCCAGAAGCTGATTGCCCGCCTGCGCGGCCTGCAACGCCCCGGTTGACGTCTGGCTGGCGGAAACCAGTTGCGTCATGGCCGAGCTATCGCTCGGGATATTGCCCACCACACGGGCCTGGAGCTTCAGGGCATCCTCGAAGCCACCGACGGAATTCTGCCAGCGTGTCTGCGCCTGGCTGAACAGGGCACCGTCGGACATGCCAGACGAGATCGAGGTATACGCCTGCTGATACTGCTGCTCGACCGACTGGACGCTATAGGCGATGTTCTGCGCCTGCGCGAGCAACGCCGTCGTCTGGGAAATCGTCGATTGAAGCGTCGACAATGTCGAAAGTGGCAGGCTCGCCAGATTGCGACCCTGGTTGACCAGCATCTGCGCCTGGTTGGCCAGCGACGTGATCTGGTTGTCAATCTGCTGAAGCGTCCGGGCCGCGATCAGCACGTTCTCGACATGGTTCGCGCCGTCATAGACCGCCCATTGGGCGTGGGCAGGTGGAGAAGATGAAACCGTAAAAGCAATGGCCACTACGGCAGGAATCAGACGATATCTCACGGCACGCCCCCTTCCCGCAGAAGGTCCGCCGCCCACGTGACACCACGCGCCTCAAACCAGGCCGGCAGAAAGCCGTCCCGCCCATGTTCCGCCAGAACCGCATCAATCAGTCGGTGATCGTCCTTGCCGGATGCCGCGCACAATGCCAGCGCCACAGGACCGAGGCCCAGTTCGAACAGGCGGTTGCCGCGCTGCGTCTGGCAGTAATACTCACGCTTGGACGCCGCGCGCGCGATGATGGCGATCTGCCGGTCGTTCAGGCCAAAATCCCGATAGAGCGCCATGATCTGCGGCTCGATGGCGCGCTCGTTCGGCAGGAAGATCCGGGTCGGGCAACTTTCCACTACGGCCGGGGCAATGCGGGAATTGGCAATATCGGACAGGGACTGAGTGGCGAAAATCACCGACGCATTCTTCTTGCGCAAGGTTTTCAGCCACTCTCGCAACTGGCCGGCGAAGTCCCCGTCATCCAGAACAAGCCAGCCCTCGTCGATGACCAGCAGGGTGGGTCGTCCGTCGAGACGGCCCTCAATGCGGTGGAACAGGTAGGACAACACGGAAGACGCGGCGCCAGAACCGATCAGCCCCTCGGTCTCGAACACCACCACATCAGCGTCACCCAGCCGCTCGGCATCGGCGTCGAGCAACCGGCCATAAGGACCACCGAGGCAATATGGGGCCAGAGCCTGCTTCAGGACGTTGGACTGAAGCAGTGCCACCAGGCCGGAGATCGTGCGTTCATGGCTGGGCGATGACGCCAGAGAATTCAGAGCGGACCAGAAATGGGCTTTGATGTCCGGCGTCAGCGCCACGCCTTCGCCGAGAAGGATATGCCCCAGCCACTCACTGGCCCATTTGCGTTCATCGGGACCGTCAATCTGTGCCAGCGGCTGGAGGGAAACGGCAAAGTGGCCGTCATCATCTATCAGCCCACCACCCAGATCATGCCAGTCCCCGCCCATCGCCAGCGTTGCGGCCCGCATTGAGCCACCAAAATCGAAGGCGAAAATCTGCGAACCCGCATAGCGACGGAACTGCAATGCCATGAGAACCAGCAACACAGACTTTCCCGCCCCCGTTGGCCCGGCAATCAGCGTGTGACCGACATCGCCGACATGGAGCGAGAAACGAAACGGTGTCGCTCCCGCCGTCCTGCCATAGAACAGCGGGGAAGCACGGAAATGAGTATCGCGCTCCGGTCCCGCCCACACCGCTGACAGCGGAATCATATGTGCGAGATTCAGGGTCGAGACGGGTGGCTGGCGCACATTGGCGTAGACATGCCCCGGCAGGCTCCCCAGCCATGCCTCCACGGCGTTAAGGCTTTCCGCCATGCAGGTGAAGTCCCGCCCCTGAATGATTTTTTCCACGAGCCGTAGTTTTTCCGCCGCGATGCTGGCACTGCCATCCCAGACCGTGACCGTGGCTGTAATGTACGCCTGCCCGACATCATCGGCGCCGAGCGACTGCAAGGCCAGGTCGGCATCGGCCGCCTTATTGGCAGCATCGTTGTCCACGAGGACCGAAGCCTCGTTGGTCATGACTTCCCGGACAATGGCTGCGATGCTCTTGCGTTTTGCAAACCACTGACGGCGGATTTTCGTCAGAACCTTGGTCGCGTCCGTCTTGTCGAGCAGGATGGCGCGGGTGGACCAGCGATAGGGCATGGCCAGCCGGTTCAGATCGTCCAGAATTCCGGGGAAGGTGCGACTGGGGAAACCCGTGATGGTCAGGGTTTTCAGATAGGCGTCGCCAAGTTTCGGCTCCAGACCGCCAGACAGCGGCTGATCCACCAGCAGGGCATCCAGATGCATGGGGATTTCCGGCACCTTGACCCGCTGGTTCCGCGTCGAAATAGTCGAATGCAGATAGGTCAGCGTCTCGCAGTCATTCAGCCAGGCTGCCTCGGGCATGAAGCCGTCGAGCAACGCCAGCATCCGGTCCGTACGATCCAGAAACGAGTGAAGCATCGCATGCGGGTCTGGTCCGTCGTGCTCCCGGCCCTCATAGAGAAACCGCTCGGCCCGGCCGGAAGATTCCGCCGGCGGTAGCCAGACCAAGATGAGGAAATACCGGCTCTCAAAATGCGCACCCTCATCCTCGAACTGCTCCCTGCGCTCCAGATCGACCATCTGACTGGCAGCGTCGGGAAAATCGCTGTCGGGATAGAGCGTCGCCGGGACGCGCTGTGCCTCCACGAACACCTCCCAGCCGGAACCCAAGCGGCGCAGGGCATTGTTGAGCCGTTTGGTGACACCCACCAGTTCGGCAGGGGTGGCGGAATCAAGATCAGGGCCACGAATTTTTGCCGTGCGCTGGAAGGAACCGTCCTTGTTCAGAACAACGCCTTTCTGCACGAGCGCCGCCCATGGCAGAAAGTCGGACAGGAGGGAATTCCGGTTGCGATATTCACCAAGGGACATCATCGCCCTGCCCTCCTATACCCGGAACCAGGCCGGATAACGGAGATGCCGCCGCCCCACTTCGACAAACAGCGGATCGCGTTTTGCACCCCACACCGCGAGGCTGTGCCCGACGATCCAGAACACCGCGCCGATCAGCCAGAGCCGCAGGCCCAGCGAGATGGCAGCCCCCAGCGTGCCGTTGGCGATCGCCAGCGTCCGGGGTGCGCCACCCAGCAGGATCGGATCGGTCAGGGACCGATGCACTGGGACATGAAAGCCCGGCACCACGTCATCGTCATATCCGGCGGCCATCAGATCAGCGCCCCGCCGGAGAAGGAGAAGAACGACAGGAAGAAGCTCGATGCCGCAAAGGCTATGGACAGGCCAAAGACAATCTGGATCAGGCGACGGAACCCACCGGATGTTTCGCCAAAGGCCAGGGTCAGGCCGGTCACGGTGATGATGATCACCGACACGATGCGCGCTACCGGTCCCTGCACGGATTCCAGGATCTGGTTGAGTGGTTCCTCCCACGGCATGTCCGAACCCGAGGCCAGGGCCGAGGAGCACCATGCGACCGAAAGCAGCAGTATGGCGGAAAGGACAGGCGCGTGCCGACGCACGCGGGTCATGGCATGGGTCATTGGGGTTCTCCCGAATGCTGGAAAGGATGAATGCTATAGGTGCCTGTGGCGGGATCGAGCCCGTCCACGGTGGCGAGTTCGGACAACCGGCGCTGCGTGCCCCGCCCGGAGAGGGCAGCGATCACGTCGATGGTTTCCGCGATCAGCGCACGCGGCACTGTGACGACGATTTCCTGGATCAGTTGTTCCATGCGGTGCAGGGCACCGATAGCTGTGCCGGCATGCAGCGTGCCGATCCCGCCGGGATGACCGGTGCCCCACGCCTTGAGGAGGTCGAGTGCTTCGGGGCCACGCACCTCGCCGATCGGAATGCGGTCAGGCCGCAGGCGCAGCGCGGAACGGACCAGCTCGGACAGCGTGACGACGCCATCACGGGTGCGGAGCGACACGAGGTTCGGCGCGCGACATTGCAACTCGCGCGTATCCTCGATCAGCACCACGCGATCATCGGTCCAGTTGCTGTCATTCATTTTAGGTATTCCGTGCATTTTCATGGATCGCCGCCACCTCGGAAAACTTTGACTTGCTGATATTCATATTCAGAAGCGCCACGAGGACAGCCGCAGCGGGAAATACGGCCGCAACCAACGGCACGACGGAAAGCCCGAGCCCATGCTCGATCATAGTTCCGCCCGCCCAGGCGCCAACGGCGTTGCCAAGGTTGAACGCCGCAATGTTAAAGCTGGAGGCGAGGCTCTGACCTGCCCCTTCCGCCTTTGAAAGCACCCACATCTGGAGTGGCGCGACTGTGGCGAACCCCGCCGCACCGAGAAGAGCAGTCAGTAAAATGGCAGATGTCTTTGTGTGGAAGCCGGGCGCCATCAGTACGAGGACCATACTCAGCACCACCAGCGTTCCGAAGATCGTAGCCATTAGGTTGCGATCGGCAAAACGTCCGCCGATCAGGTTGCCGACTACCAAGCCGCCACCGAATACCAACAAAATGGGCGAAACGGCGCTTTCCGTAAAACCACTGATTTGCGTTAGCAGTGGCGCAATGTAGGTAAAGACGGCGAAAACACCCGCATAGCCAAGGACGGTGGTGAGAAGGCAGAGCAGGACGGGCAGGCGCAGAATGACCTGCATGTCAGCGCGCCAATCGGCGTCCTCAGAGGGTCGAGCGTCTTTTGGGATCAGAACTCCGATGACGATCAGAGCCAGGATACCCACCACTGTCACGGACCAGAAGGTCGCCCTCCATCCGAATTGCTGGCCAATCCATGTACCAAGAGGAACACCAAGGATATTGGCTACCGTAAGGCCAGTAAACATTAAGGCGATAGCAGAAGCTTTCCGTTCGACCGGAACAAGCCCTGTAGCGACCACTGAACCCACACCAAAGAACGTACCATGTGCAAGTGCTGTCAGAATACGAGCAGCCATCAGAAAGCCGTATGAGGGAGCAAGCGCGCATGCGAGATTTCCGGCTGTGAAAACCGCCATCAACCCGACTAGGACTTTCTTATGAGACCATCGGCCGGTCAGCACCGTCAGGATCGGCGCCCCGACGACCACGCCCAGCGCATATCCTGAAATCAGCAAGCCTGCCGTTGCTATAGTCACGCCAAAGTCAGCACTGACTTGCAGTAGCAAACCCATGATGACGAACTCGGTGACGCCGATACCAAACGCACCGGCCGTCAGAGCATAGAGAGCTAAAGGCATATCTTGTCCCGAACTTTTACAACTGCCGTAAAGACAAGATAGCTAATGGCCCGCTTATGATGTAGAGTGCATACAGGAACATCATATGTGAATTGAACGCTCAAATGGCTCGGACCGATATCAACCGATCAGGAGAAATGGAGGTTTTCGTCCGCGTGGTCGAGCAGGGCGGATTTTCATCTGCCGCTCGTCTGTGCCGTATGACACCTTCTGCCGTCAGTAAACTGATCGCTCGCCTCGAAGTCCGATTAGGTACGCGTCTGGTCAGCCGTTCGACACGACGCTTCCAGCTCACACCAGAAGGTTGCGCTTTTTATGAGCGCGCGACGCGAATTTTGGCAGATATGGAAGACGCTGAACGTAATGCCGGAGCCGGCGAACAGCCGATCGGACGTATTCGTCTCAATACCAGCGCGTCATACGCCATGCATATCCTTGCACCGATTTTGCCCGACTTTCTTGATCGCTATCCCGGTGTGACACTTGATATTATCCAAACTGATACCGTGGTCGATCTTCTATCGGAACGAACTGACGTAGCGGTAAGAGCAGGGCCTCTGAAAAGTTCAAGCTTGATCGCCCGAAAGCTGGGTGAAACGGCGATGGTGATCGCTGGCTCACCCTCCTATCTGAACCGTTTCGGTGAACCGAAAACGATAGCCGATTTGGAGCACCATAGTCGGCTAGGCTTCAGCTATGTCCGGGCAGTCGATGGATGGCCGCTAAGACAGGATGGTGAAACTATTACTGTTCCGCCAATTGGACGCTTGCAGGCAAGTGACGGAGAGGCGCTACGACAGCTTGCAATCAATGGTAACGGCCTTGCTCGGTTGGCTACTTACACGGTGCGCGATGATGTCACGGCTGGTCGACTTATCCCCGTTTTGGAGGATTTCAATCCAGGCGACCACGAAGTCTTTCACGCGGTTCATGTCGGCCAAGGAGGGCCACTTCCCTCCCGCGTCCGAGCCTTGCTAGACTTTCTCGCAGAACGAGGAACGGTTTCATAAACCTAATCCCCTCGTCCGTCTCACGTTCCACGCCACTGATCCACCCTGCACGATGCCCGTCACCTCCTGACCGAGGCGGCGTTCGATCACCGGCCGCCACGGGACCAGTGTGAACTCATGAGACTTCTCGACGATGGCGAACTTCCCACTGGATAGCTGGGTAGTTCCAGAAAAGGTACCGCTAACCGTCTCGCCGTCAGCAGCGACCCGAAACGGCATGGACTTCGTTGCCGCCAGTCCTGCACCGACACGGGCAACCTCCCGCTCCTGAAGTGTTGCGATCAGGTTGCGCCGATAGCTCACACGTCCATCCGATCGGCGGACCGCATCCCCTTGCTCGATCAACCTCTCCCGCCGCTGCTCCATCGCCTCGCCCACCTGTTCCCCGAAACCGGCAGACACCAGATCGGACACCATGCCTCCGACCAGCCGCCGGTCGAGCCAGGTCGCGCCATCCGCACCGATCTGCCTGTCGAGGTCGAACGACGACAGGATGCGAACATTGGCCCATCCCCCCCTCCCCGCATCGTGGGCAGCAGCACGGCTGGCAAAATCCTCGGGAATACGCCACTGGTCGACGTCGATCCGTTCGACAATACCGGCCCGGCGCAGGGCCTCCAGCCGTCGGACATGGGACGCGACAAAACCGTCATAATCGCCGCCCGGCACCCGCCCCTCGAACCGGGCCTGTTCCAGATGACGGCTCGGCCGATAAATGCCTCCCTCGGCCATGCCGACAATCGCGCGATCGGAGGGACGCTCGGCGCTGTCAGGCGGGCCGATCTCAACGATGCTGCCCACCCGTGCCTCCGCGACGCGGGCCGGGTCGATGCCGGCGACATGATGCGTGCGGCCATCGATCCCATCGACCACCAGCGTCAGTTCCTCGCCCAGTTCGTCCGACAGATGCTTGTCGATGACACGACCGACGATCGGTGTCGCTGGCGCTGCATCATGGATCGAAAAACTCATAGGGTCGCGCTCGGCGCCCTCCGCCCGGAGTGCCTTCTGCATCGTACGGATGATGTCGCCGCGCTCGCCCATCTCGCGCAGCGTCGGCTCCAGTTGCTCGCTCAGTTCCCACACGCCCGGCGCGTGTTCCGTGGCAAGGCCCATATCGCCCAGCTTGCCAAGACGACGCAGGCGGAGCGTCCGGTCCGCCTGGCCGCGCGTATCATCAGGTTCATGCCGCAAATCGAGAAACCGGCCCTCGGCCTCCGTGAGCATCGCCCGATCGAGACGGGTAAAACGATCCTGGTCGATTTCGGCGACCAGCTTGCGGCGCTGCTCGATCTCGGTGACAGGGCCGAGTTCCAAGGTCACCAGTTCGCTCGCCCGTTCGCGGATGCCGTTGGCAAGATAGTCACCATTGATGACCAGATCCTCTCCCAGCTCGTCACGGCCGTTGACGACGACATGCACATGCGGATGGCCGGTATTGTGGTGGTTGACGGCCACCCAATCGAGCTTCGTGCCGAGATCGGCCTCAACCTGCGCCATCAGATCGCGGGTGTAGCCCGTCAGGTCGGCAAGATCCCCAGCATCCTCCGGCGAGACGATGAACCGGAACTGATGACGGTCATCGCGGCCGCGATCGAGAAAGGCGTCACCATCAGCACGGTCTTCGGTCCCCGAATAGAGGCGACCGCGTTCACCGTCGCGGGCGGTGCCATCGCGCTGGATGTAGCGAAGATGGGCGGCGGCCTTGCCGTTTCGCCCTACTGCACGAACGGAGCGGGATTTGACGACAACGCGACGACTACCTGGTCGGCGATGACTCCAGCCATTCGAGAGGTTCCGGGCACGCACGAAGGTCGCCCCGCGTCCACGCCGTACACCACGTCCGGACGCGATGCTTCCCTCTCCCCTCGGCGCATGGCTAGGACCGCCACCTCGGGTGCGTCCGCTCCCACCACTCGCCGCCTGCTGCTGGCGCGTGACGGTCCGCACCCTGGTCAGGAAACTCCTGGCACGACCGACCTTCGGCGTGTCGGCGCGGATGCGACCCGGCCTCGGGCGAAACCAGTTATTGTCGCCCGTGCTCATGGCCGCCGACCCGCCCGAAACTGCCAAAAACAGGCAAGAGTGCCGCGAAAAACGGGGCAGAAACTGACTTCGCCGCCTGTGGCGGCACCATACCCCTTCAAAGGGGGTGCCACCCCAAACAATGTGCAGACAAGGGCTTGCCCTGCGGATCGGACCCATGGGGTGCCGTCCGCTTTAATCTTGCGCTCCCTCTTCTGCCCTTTTTCCGCCTCTCCACCCGCTGCCCTGCACATTGTCATCATGGCCGCGATCCCATGTTGCCAGCCACCACGAACAGACCATCCGAGCGCGGCATGATCCCCGACATATCGCGCACAGACGCGACCGCTGCATTGCGATCCGGCTGCACGATAAAGAGCGGCGCACGGGTCCAGACAAACCGATCAGCCGCCGCGATCATGACGGAAGCATCGACACCACCTGCGATGATCGGTGCAACGGACGCGACATAAGCGCGCGTTTCCGATGGGAGCGGACGCCCTGCCAAAGACGCTTTGTAGCGTTCGGGACCGGCATTATAAGCGGCGAGAAAACCCGGCGAACCGTAACGGTCATGCAGTTCACGGAGATAGGCCGCGCCCGCCAGAATGTTGTCGCGCGGATCGTAGGGATCACGGCCGAGATGATGCCGGATGCGCAGATCCGCCCATGTTCCGGGCATGATCTGCATCAGCCCCATCGCTCCCGCCGATGAAACTGCCCCCGGATCGCCAGCACTCTCGGCGCCCATGACGGCCCTAATCCATGTCGCCGGAATGTCGAAACGCCGCGCAGCCTCGGAAATCTCAGCGGCATACGGGGCGTCGAGTGTCTGTGCCGATACAGCGATCGGCACCATGGCAACGAGACATCCCGCCGCCAGAAGACACCCGAGCCGGGTCTGATTCCGCATGGTGTCAGTCCCGCCCATCGCGCTTCGGCGGCCGGCTCCAGTGCAATGACCAGAGACCGCCATCACTGCCACCACGGAACAGATTGGCGCGCAACGGCTGCGGCAGGAGCGGATCGTCGATCAGCAGAGCAACGTAATCGCCGGCGCGCTCGCCCGTGCGTTTCCAGCCGGCACCGATCTCCGGGCCATCCTCGTCATCACGATGGATGCGATAATCCGGTGCGTTGTCGGAATCCGATTTCTCGGCTGGCACGATGACGATTTCGTATGTGCCGAGGAAGGTCTGGATGCGTCCGGCAAAGCTGGCGTTCTCACGCGTGAAGCTACCGATCTGCGGCATGGGAAGTCTCCAGATCGATGTTAGGAAAGGACGACATCGGCCTGTCAGCAAACAGGCCGTGCCAGACGAAATAACCGTCGCCGTGCGCGTCGGTGTAGAGCGGCGTCGCCCGGCCGATCACGGCGGCGCGTGGGAGCGGGCCGAAATAGCGGCCGTCCAGGCTGTCATGGACAAACGGGTTCATGAGAAAAATCTGATCCGGCGCGATGCGGCGGCAGCCCTGCCAGATCGGCAGCACGCGCCCCCGCCGGTCACGGTCCTGCGCCTCGCCAAGCCTCACACCATCCACGGTGACGGTACGGCCGACACGGCAGACCTGTTGCCCAGGCAGCGCCGCCACAGACTTGAGCAGCGGCACGCTCCGCCCGATATAGCCGCGCCCGACCATGAAATCGGCCAGCAGTTTCGGCGGCCTGACGGCGACCAGATCGCCGACCTTCAACCCGTTCGGTGCGGTAAGGTCGTAGAGGCCGAGGGGCGTGCTGGCAGAGGCATTCCAGAGCAGCTTCACCGGCACGGGGACGATGGACGCGACGGCCACGCCCATCGCAGCAAAATACGTCGCCATGACATAACCAAAGCGGGTCATGGCGCGACCTCCCGCCGTCTGAGCCAGGCCCGATGACGTGCCATCGTGTAGGCGCGCGGTTGCTCACCCGCGTTCAGCCGGTTGCCGACATGCCGCCAGTGATCCGGCGAAATCACGCAGGCGTCGATACCGGCATCTTCCACCGCATCGATGTGACGGAGCACCTGTTGCACCTTCAGCCAGTTTGCAACCCGCAGCAGGATTTCGGCACCGGGCCGGACGAATGGCACGGTCTGGCAGGGTTCGCCCGGTGCCACGGCGCGCAGAATGTCGATGCGCGATGCGATCGTGCCGAAATCGTTGGCCGCCCAGCGAACGAAGGCGAAGACGCTGCCGGGACGGAAGGAGAAGATACGGCGTCGGCGGTCGAGGATCTGTTCCTGAGCCTCATGGCCGAACCTGATCCAGTTCTCGACGCGCTTTTCGATGTGGGTCAGTTCGACATGGGTCATTGGGTCGTGGGCAAACGGCAGGGCGTTGCCACACGCACGGAACGTTATGGCGCCGGTCATGGCCCGTCTCCCGGCATGGGAGAAGGACCACACGCGTGCGGATCGCCAGACCTGTCGGCGGCACCGGCACCACGGTCGGTATCCGGTCGCCCCAACATCAAAAAGTTAGAGTCTAAGTTAGACTCTAAGTTAGGAGCGCGATTCAGCGTTTCAGGCCAAAGACTTAACTGGTGTTCGTGCGCCTGAAATCCCGATAGTGATGCGCCCGAAGTCCCGATAGTCCCTGCGCCCGAAATCCCGTGTCCGTCCACACCGTCATCAACAGGCACTGTGGATAAGTTAACGGGGCGGATATGCAGCAGGCTCCGCCGTCCCTCGTGTCGGATCGCGAGGCGATAACCGGGGAGCGACTGGCGAACGGCGATGCGCCGCAGGTCGAGCGCGAAATCTGAGACACGCGCCAGGCTGCCGGATTTTTCATGGAGATGCGCGATCTCGAACAGCCAGCCCTGCGGCTGGTGGCCGGCATGTTTACGGGCGACGCGGTAGAGCCAGCGTTCAATGCCGCCAGTCAGGCGGAAATAGGCCGGGTCGATGGTCAGGACCAACGAGCGGTCGATGACGCCGCGATAGAACCAGTCGGGCAGAACGCACTCCATGCCCTCGACACGGCCATCGCGGGTCGTCCGTTCCTCCCATTCGTTGATCCAGGAGAACTGGTGGCGACGCCAATGCTCGCCGTTGCGGATGGTGGTGCGGATCACGGTCGATTGCGGCCGGGCGAACGCCGCCTTGAGCAGGCGATAATCCCGCGCGCCCGTGGCGCGGCCAACGGCCGTCAGAAGCTGGTATGGGGTGAAGCGCAGGAAGCGGGATGTCCGGAGGCCGCTATTCTCCGCTTCGACAATCTGCGAGGCGGCCCAGATCAGCACGTCGGCGTCCCATATCGTCGCCATGCCGTGCTCGGCCAAGCCGTGAATCTCGACCCGCTGGCCACCGGCCTCGTATAGGATCGGCGCGACCCGCTTTGCCTTGGAAAGCGAGAAGAAAGGACGCTCCATCAGGTCGCGCTGGTCGCGGGGACTGGCGTCGCCCCCCGCGATCACGAAAGGATCGAGGCGCAGACGCTCGCTCTCATGCCCCTGCTGGCCGCACTGCGGCACGACGCCAGCCATTCAGAGGGTCGCCTTCTCGGCCTGGGTCAGCGGACGGGCTGGGAAGACACGGCGGGGTGTTCGTCGGTCGTGGACCTGCGAACACCGTTCTCGACCCATCCCTGAAGATCTGGGAGGGCGTAGACGATGCGGCCGCCGATCTTGCGATAGGTCGGACCAGTACCGTAGGTGCGGTGCTTTTCCAGCGTACGGATGGAAATGCCGAGGAAGCGCGCCGCATCGGGCGTGCGCAGGAAACGGGGCGGCAACCCCGTCTTGGGATCGAGCATGATCGGGCCTCCGGTTGGGTTCGGCAGCTGTCGGTCACGACAGCGGGCCATGGCGAACCGTGGTGGAGGATCGGCGGTCTGGAGAGTGCCGGGATTAGGAGGGGTTGATTCCGGCACCCCGATAGAGGAGCATTAATGGGAAAGGCTATTTTGACTGGCGAAACTTTGCTGGGGTAGGGACATAGTCAAGCAGACTTTATCTCTCCTCGGCTTTAAAGAAGTACACTGTTTGAGGGATACGCAGGAATCTCTTTTCATTATTTTTTACGAGGTAAACAACATGTCGCATTTTTGGCTATCATATGATTTGGGAGTACAAGGTGATTATGAGAACCTGGAGGGTTCGAAAAACCCCCTGGTTTTGAAATCGGCTCTGTGATTCCATTCGTCCGGTTCTGACTGAGGGAATGGCGCTATGAAACAGGCGGGATTTTTTGACGTTGAAGAGCGGCT
>Ga0157363_1001228_pt1 | contig 21154 bp, 19 predicted proteins | sample AttsexASBM1_FD_111477 | JGI IMG/M metagenome (GOLD analysis project Ga0157363, IMG submission 111477) | Fungus gardens microbial communities from leaf cutter ant in Ribeirão Preto, State of São Paulo, Brazil - Atta sexdens ASBM1 | ecosystem: Host-associated > Fungi > Mycelium > Unclassified ... | reverse complement strand
TATATATATATATATAGAGAGGAATATATAAAGGAAAAAAGAATATATTCTTAACATGATGAAATATCATTTTTATCATTTTTGTTTCACAATCCTTAAAACACTACTCTTCTTAATTTTGATAATTTTTTTTATACTTTTTGAATTGTGACAATTGATTTGAATTTTGACGATATTTTTATAAATTATCTTTTTTAAGTTGTAACAATTTTAATAATTTTTAATAAAATTAAGTTACTTTTGATGATTGATACGTAGTGTTTATTTGATCTATTCATGATAACAGTTCCAGAATAAAATTTTTTAAGTGTGTCATTTTTGAAATAAGAAACGGTATCTATCATATAGTAATTTAATTTTCACGTATTTGTATTGATATCAAAAGTAGCCTTCATATATTGGATAAACGCCGAATGTGGGCCAGCAAAAATGTGGGCCATTATTTAGTTAGCTAAAGAACTGTTTCAACACAGTCGTGCAAGTTCGCAGATTCAATTACCGTTTCATTATTGTTAACAGGAACATGCGACCGAATAGTTAAACATTCCGCGCTTCGTCAGAGACAGAGTGACATCGGCGGCGCGTTCAGGCCTCCTTCACGAGTCGCGCGTGGTTTTCCTACTTGCACGCGCGTCAGAAACGAGTTTGCGGTGAACAATAAACAGCCAAGTGCATCGACGGGGGTTTCCCTCCATCGCTCGCCTTAATGAGGAATGGCGTAAGGAGCGTGAGGGTGGCGAAGATTCGGGGAAACGAGGACTATTCCGAAACTTGAATACGATGAACGGAGACACTAGCACCGGAGGAAGGGACGAAGAGAAATCTGTGCCGTGTTTGCCGGTGTCTTTAGAACCAGAGCTCTACTTCGTTATCGCAAGTGCGCTATCACGCTGAGTTTACCCGCGTTCTGCTTGATATCGTCCCCGGCCAAAGCCGAAACTAAAACCCTACAGGAGAAAGACGTTACAGAGAAGACGCTTAGACACTCAGGAGAAGTTCTAACGCGCGTTATTACTGACATTTACTCTCCCTTCCTTGCTGGATACGATTAGCACGAATAAATTTTGGCAGCCGCGACTTTGAGAAAAATAAAACTAAGTTTTTTCCCACAATTGTACAATTATTTTTATTGCATATATAGTTAAATATGTCTAAAAAATGAAAGTTTATATTTAAGAATTACAGCCTTGGCCATAAATATGAATCAGTAACCTCAATTTTTTTTACATAACATTTGTGCTACTTTGTAACATACTCATCTTGTGTTACAAATTAACACAAAAATTTGTGTTGATTGTTTAGAACATATGTTAAATTTAAAACTGCGTTATCTTTTATAAATTACAATGACGAATTAATAATAATTGACAATTCGTAATTAAGAGTTGGATTTCTAACATGTTTTATATATATTATTTACAACAAAAAGATTATAAATTCATTGAATTATCTCTATCTTTATTAAAAATATTTGTCTTATATCTGCTGATTCATATCAAATTTTTTTCAAGTAAACTCGCCCGTGAAGAAAATTGTGCAATATATACTTGATACACGGTTGACAATTTATCTTTATCACTTGCGATAGGCCCAGAAGCGTTATCACACGTTTGCAGCGACTGCACGCCATTGTCTTATCGATGCAATGAGCGTCATTAGATAAAAGGCGCTTGGTGAATCGAGGACGTATGTGCGTACTAATGTTACACGCGATGCACAGATGCGTGGACAATGCGGTTCGAATATGCGCGCGAGACCGAAATGTCAGTCGGGATATTTAAAATGCGCGTTAAATGCAATTCCAGAGAGGCATTGAAACGGAGTATAAATTATCGCTGACAAACACAATCGAGGTAAAGCCGCATTAATTCAACTTTCATCAGTTTCATCTCGTCAGCTCCGAAATATCGAGAGAGAAATTCGAGACGTGAAACACGTTAATCCCAAAGCGTGCTCGCGTTATCGCATCTATCAGTGACGTGTCGAAAAATATGACGGGAATATGACGGCAGATAAAGAACGCACGCCATCCTGTTCGCTTCTCCTTTATCGGGCGCAGATAATGTAAATTACGATGTATTAAATCAATAATTATGAACAACGAACTTTGCGTTTCCCTTCACGCGAAAAGTTTGCGTGAAAAGTTGGTGACGAAAATGAAGAATTATATTTTAAGTAAAGGATTTTTAGTAATTAGTCAATTTTCTCAATGTTAATTATAATGTCTCCATAAATTCTTATTTCCTTCTAAAGTTAATCAAAATTATAGACAATAATGCAGACGAACTTCAAGGAAAATGGAAGTTGATACAGTTAAAAAAAAATTATATTGTTACCTTACTTCAAAAATGACACAATAAAAAAAACTTTCAAAGTATACTAATGAGTTATTACAAAAACGTTAAGTAAACTTTACCTCATCAATCATCAAAAGTAAACTAACTTAATTTTATAAAAATCTTGCAAATCGTAAAAAAGAATGATTTTTTTTTAAATCGTCAAAATTACAACTTAAAAAGGCTGATTTTTTTTAATTGTGAAACTAAAATAACAAAAATTTAATTACGTTAAAAAAATATTATTTTGGCCAATATTGCTTCATTAGTAATTTTTCTGTCAAGTTAAAAAAAAAGTTTTTGAGTTTTCTGAGAAATTTAATAGTGATGATTCAAAACGATATAATTCTTTTATTATTGGCTGCAAAATCAAAATAAATACATTTTTATTATCTTATTTATCAAAGTAAATACACATTTATCATTGCATAAAGATTTCGTATCGTTAATAAAGTTCAATATTACGCAATTAACATTAGCCACGAACCAATTTATTCGGATTTTTCCATAGTTTTCGTGAATCGATATTCAAAGAAATGAGGAGCACAAGAGAAGAGGATGCTGAAAGAGGGAGTTTTTAAATTCGTCGATTGTTGACGTAGACAAATGGATTGATCGTCGAATTGATAAATGAACGATGGATTCGGCTATTCTATGCAAAAGGGTCGCTCGTTAATACGTCCATCGTGTGTCGAAGTCTCGAGAAGATTCGTGTCAGGGATCATGTCCGAAACAGGTCAGACACGAACTGATCGTCGACGTAGAATTCCGTGAAAAATAACAGCAAAGAAAAAAACAAACGTCTCTTCCATCATCGATGTGTATGCATGACTAAGAAGAAACATTCTCGCTCAAAATACTCATTTGAGATAATTTATATCGTAATGTATTTATTGCCTGAAAGTTATTAACTCATTATCAGAAAAGATTTTTGTAATCTTAGACTTGCAAATAATTAGAAATAGAAAGAATAAAATAATAGAATTTTAATTCTAAACTCTAAATTATCAATTAAATTTATTTTATAGAATAGTATAAATAAATTTCTTCACACACACACACACACACACACACACACACACACACACACATATTTATTTTTATATTATTTATAGAATGCTTGCGGAGAAACTAAATATGAAGGCGGATGTTGCGGAGTGCTGGATTGTGAACTTAATTCGCAATGCACGTTTAGACGCCAAGATTGACAGCAAGTTGGGACATGTAGTAATGGGAGGACAGCCAGCGTCTCCATATCAACAATTGGTTGAAAAGATTGAGACATTGAGTGTACGAAGCGAGGCATTAGAAAATCTAATTGAGAGAAAACTAAAAGCGAAGAATCAAGACCCAGTAAGTATAGTGTGGAACTAACAGAGGTCAGTATCATTCACAATCGTATTGCGCGTATATCATTTGGTTCATTTAATGCAAAAAACATTGCAGTAGACATGAGAAAAGTAAAAGTGAAGTAAAGTTATGCATATTACAAATTAATGTTAAGTATGTAATGGTATACACAATAATTTATTTATGTGTCTAGTTATATTTAATATCTAATCAGATTTTTTTATATGTCTTATGCAATCTTTAATTTTTGTATTTCTAATTTCTAATATATTATTTTGATGTTTGTCTACACATGTACTCGTATTTATTGAATTTATTGTTCTTGCCAATCACACTAAGCTGAAATGTTCTGTTTCTTTTCATATTGCTTTTTATCATTACATGTAATCATTACAAAGTGTGACATTTTAAAATGTACTTTTCTTGCTTATAAATTTTAAAAACAATTTCACTTTTGTTTCAGTATCACTCGTGGAACTTGGATTTCTGACAACTCGATACAACGTGGAGGAGTAGTGCTCAAAAGAGATATTCCACCTCTGATTATTAATAGTAATCAGGCTTCCAAATGTAAAGAAATACTGCATAAGTGACATCATGAATCAGATGTACTTATTTTTATTCGCTGTCAGTATCTTGGAATTGTCAAACTATACTATAATAAATAATGAATAATCAATAACATTTTATAAGAGAAAACATCGCATTATTTATTGTATACTACCATTTTCGAACATTGCCGTTTCTCATTATTTCAAATATATTTAAGTAAATAGGTATTTGATTATATTTCAAAAACGATGATTTGCGAATTATGATTTTATTAGTTTTGCAGTATGATAAAATATTTGATTTAGTTCAATCAGTGCTATGATAAGTTCAACAGTTTAAAGCTTTTAAAATTTTGTTACGATATATGAAAATTTTTCGAAGACTATTGTGTATCTTATCCTCATAATTATATACAAATTTTTAGTTTAACTATAAGTCATTATAAATCATTATAAGTTATTCTATCGAGTATCCTGTCTTTGTTAATAGAAAGTATCAAAAAATAAAAATATTTTATTCAAGGATTTTAGAAAAGGCTGCTATATAATTTTATTAGTTGTAGAATTTCGAAATTGGCAGTTCGATTGTAATAACAGCATACTAACTAAGAAATATAGAATCATAATTATTTATAAGTATAGTTATAATTATAATAATTATGTCTTAAATATTATTTAAGCATACTATGATTCTTACATAATGTTATGAGATATTTTTACGCGTTTTGAAGATTTGTTACGAAAGTGAAAAGTTACATCCCGTATATCCACCACAATCAATACAATATGTTAGAAGGCTCCTCCAAGTCGGATCTAAAACGAGTAATTTCGGATTTCCTAGGATAATAAGTAGAGCGCGAGCACGAGTAATTGCGACGTTGAGTCTAGTGGGCGAAGCAACAAAGCCTAGAGAATACTTGATGTCCTCAGCAACTAAATTATTACACGATCTGACAGCCGAAATAATAATTACTTTTCTTTCTTGACCTTGAAATGCTTCCACAGAGCTGATTTTTGGTAACTTAAGATTTAGCTCCAATAGCAGATCTCGAATTTGCACCACCTTGATACAAATGATTTTCATAGAAAAGGAAGAAAGACTTTTAACAAATGACAGAATTTTATTTAAAATATTCATGTATACCTGTTTATAGTAAGGAGTTATAATTCCTATATCATCCGGTTCAAGTCCACATTTATACAACTTCGACAAATAGAGATATACTTGTGCAGCTTCTTCAGGATTGTACCAGCTTGGACTCTCGGCATCTCGGTAGTTCTCACCATTGATCCCATGAAAGATTATGGCTGATGGTGATCCCTCTTTCTCGGGCAGCTCTGTTCTCAATATTTCCAATAGTTTAGCTTCCTCACTATTCTCAGACGACAACTAAATATAGCAAACAAACAAGTTATAATTGACTTACAGAAATCAGAATTTGACATAATAGCAATAGTTAGACATACATACTTGCGGCTGTAATTCCGATTCATAAAATAGCATATTTGGTAGATGCAGTATTTTTGGTAAGCTGCGATAGTTCATTACAAGTTTCGTAACAAGTCTGGGATCATAGCAGGTCTCGAATCCGTCAGGATCCCTCTGGTAAGGAAATTGCTGTAAAAGTCTCGAAAGGAATGATACACTGAGTCCAAAAAATGACCCTAATTGGCTTTGCACGATAGGCCCAAGTTGCATTGGATCGCCTGCGAGTATCACTTGACCGTAATCAGAATGAATGAAATTCAAGGGAATCATGATCTCTGGTTCAGTCGCTTGACCCGCCTCGTCGACTAGAATGTGCGAAAAATGGCCACGGGGAAAACCCATGTTGTGTAATATTCCCAACATGTTGCAAGTGCCGATAGTAATTCTATGGCGTCCCAGTACGGACATGGGACAGTTCATTTTTATTCCGTTTTTATCATGATAGAAACGATTCGCTGTTCCTTCCTCAGCTAATTCCGCTGTGGCACAGTAAGGTAATAGTTCCTCAGGTATAATATTGGTATTCAAGCAATGGTAAGCTATCAGTCGAACCTATGGCATACACATACAATGAACAAATACAGAGAAAACGGAACCATTTAATAATTCATAATATGATCCTTTTTATAATTCTTTATTAACGAATTTATTTATTAACGAATATATGAAATTGTTAAAAATTTTATTAGTTTTTATAATAAATCAGAAACTATAGTATAATAATAAAGAAATTAATAGAAAACGAAAACATACCATATCACCTGGTTTAAGTATGTTACTATCTAATAAGCGTTCCGCTATTAAGTTGGCCGAGCTGTTTGACGGTGTTGCTACAAGAAGTCTGCTTTCGGGAATTACGGTTAAAATTTGTAAGATTGTCTCGCACATAGTTACTGTCTTTCCTGTTCCAGGCGGGCCAAATATAATATAGGGTAGTGGACGTGCTAATCCCAATAATATGTTTTTCACAGCTTCCTTTTGATAATAATTCAATTTTTTATTGAACCAATTTAATTTTCGTTTCTTTATTTGAATAATATATGGTTTTAGTTCATCATTAGTTTGAATGATTGATCCATTTGGCATTGAAATTGTCCTTGAAATTGTGGCATCAGCAATATTAATAGCAATATTATCATCATTGGCACTTGTCAAATTCATTTCAAAATTCGGATTCATTTTCGTTTCAGTAGATGACATTGGTTTTTTAAATACCGATTCAACTGATTTAACACTGAAAAGTCTATCTGCTACTGACATTCTTGGAAATCTTTTAACAGTATTATTAGAGGTATCACTGACAGAAGTGGTAGAGAAACTGGAACTGTTAGAAGAAATAGATTCATTGTGAAGTTGCATATCAATGGATTTTTCTTCGTTTTCATATTCTTCTAAATAAAATTGTGGTTCTTTTTGCACTACTCGGGTAGGAAATAGAATATCAGGTCCAAGACGGTTGAGAGCTAAATTAATAGCAACGTGACAACGTTGCAAAGAAGCATTCGACATTATAAATGACACTTGACAATCCTCGCCATTGTATTCATGATGAAACTTTTGGTTAAATTTCAAAAAGAGCTCAGTACTTTTTATTTTGTGAATGAAACCTTCGTATTTTAGGTTTTCTATTACAAAACAAATTAGAAATATATATATAAAATTATTATTTCGATATTCCGAAATTAGTTTTAAAATATTTTTAGATAACTATAAAAGTTTAGCAATACATAATATTTATTGAAAGGAGCGGAGATATTTGTGGCATTAGATGTTTCTTCGCAAGTGTGCAGCGCACAAGATTATGGCTTGTCCTCTTCCTACTTTTTTACATTTTATCCAATAGTCAAATAATAAATAGTAAATATTTATCCGCTCTTTCCAATAAATATCATATATTACTAAACTTTTAATAAATATAATGTATTGTACAATTTTCGTAGTGATTATGTATGAATATAATATAATATAAAAATAAACTTTTTAAACTTCTTATAAATATTACCTTTAGAGCCATCCCACTGAAAAGATATTACAACTTTATCACCAATCATGAGGGAAGGTCGTTTTTCTGTTAATCCTGGCACTTTAAGCATAAGATAATCACCGCATCGTCGCAGAATCGCACTTTTCATGTTATATCTTTGTATATGTATTATTAAACTTATTTCTTCCAGAAACAATAAAATGTGAAAACGGTCCTTGTACGTCTCAAAAGAAAGCTCTTTTTGAAGACAAGGTATCTGTTCTCCGATAGCGATTTCGCGTTCCGTGGGTGACACTTTATTCTGCATCACATCATAGACTGTATTCCAAAGATATCGTGGTATTTTGAAGATTCCATTGCGTATTTTAACAAATGCAGGCGGTTTAGATGGTCTTACTCCAGGAATACATGTAGTTTCAATTAACTCATTCAAGTCAGGTAAACAAAATTTCTCCTTTTTTTGTTGAATAGATGCGGAATTGAACTTTTGTGAAACTTGTGAAATATTCTTTGTATTGATATTTATATGAAACACTCTAGCTATCTTGAAGTCTTTGAAATTAAAGATAAATTGTTCCTCGGACGTACCAATAAATTGTGGTTTGCATTTGAATGTGTAAGTAACGCTTTCTGAAGGATTTATCACTGTGCTAATACTTGTACATATTGGTGACTCTAGTGACAACTGAGATGGAGTCTTCTGTGGCACAAAGGAACCACTTTGCAATAAATGAGCATAACTGGCATTATTTTGTATCGAAACCTCCAGAGTACCCTCTTCCTCTATGTCCAAATTAAATTCTAATTTGTCATCTATGACAATACCATATTTGTTTTTTAATAATTCGATATCTAATATGGAAGGAGGAATATTATTCGTTGTTAAGTTAATTAATTTTTTTCGAGTCTAAAATAAGAAAAAAAACAAGAAATTTAGAAATTATATAATAATGCAATTGTGCAATAACTAAAATCTTACCTGCATTAATGGAGTTATAGTCAACGATCTCCATTTGTACTGTCCTTGATCGCTTTCTATGCTTTCAGTCACTACATTGTCACCAACGCAAGGAATGTAACCCATACCACACAAACGTTTATAAAAAATTATATTCTTATTAATTATTCCCACCTTATTCTCTGGATTATATTTTGATATCACACCACAATTTAATTGAGATCGCAACGGTTTGATTCCATTAATCTCTAAGATTTCGCCCATCCAATCTTCAGATTCATTGTTCAATTTGACAAAGCAGTCTAATACCAACCAATCACCAACTATGGGAATAAAGTTGGATCGCACTGTGCACAAATCAATGCGAATATTACTCGGCTCGACAATGGCGATTCGACCTTCGCGTTTTGTCACTTTAACAACTATGCTTGTTGATGTCATACAAGTGTGGACATTGTTTTTTACATTAATGTTTTCATTATTCCAATCGTCATCTATTACACAGATAATTTTTCGTACTTTTGGTTTTGTATTTGGATCCCGTAGATAGAGCAGGTAATAAATCTTATCACCTACTTTGAGATTATTAGTCGAATCATCGATTATATCATATATATAGGAATCATCTATAAGGATGCAATCTGTAGAGATGTGAGAAATACTTCCCATCTTGTAATAACATCCTTCTTCGTTCAGTGCTTCTTCTTCCTTTTCAGTTTTGTTTGTATTGATCTCATTTGCGAGCTCTATACGAGATATAACTTCATTTATTTCTTCATCTGTATTCTTTGCAGTCTCCTTTGGATACACATAGCTCATAGCATATTGAATCCCATTATACATTAACGACAACATCTTTAATTCTTCTGGCTCCTATCTAAGTACCTATGAACATAAAAGATAATTTAGATATTTAAAAGAATCATAATACTCATGAGCATTATTTATTTTTGTCTAATATTTGATAAACAACAAAAGATAAAATAATTTCAAGAACATCGCAAGCATCAAGTGAACATGGCCTAGGGATTTTGCTTTCCAGCAAAAGGCACATAATAAATTCGGTTATTTGTATTGGATTAGTATAATTTAAAGACTGTATTCTGTTATTCATTGCAAGTATTGAAAACCTATCATATAAGATTATTATCTCATTTACAAGTTTTTGAGTATGGTCAACGCGATGCTACAAATGCTTTAAAGCAATTTTTGATTGGTCAATTAAATGTTTCAAAGCATTTGTAGTGAAACTTTGACCTACAATAAATGTAGCAATCTTTGTCATACAATAAAAACACACAAATAAAATAATCTTAAGAAATTATTAGTAAATATTTAGTAGCGAATAACAAAATGTAGTCAAAGCTTTAGTATCTAGTGCACTGACATGGTATAACTTTACAATAAAATAATATATATTTATTCTCTGTTAAATAATGTAACAATATCATTATTGACTATAACATGTACTAATTATTTGAAATGGTTATATTTTACTTTGCTAATAGATACAGTGCAACACAGGAAATCATTATATCTTTGTTGTTTGATGTTAAATAAAGATAATATGTTGTACCATGTTTTGTTGAAAAGCATCCTAAGTACTTCTTGTCTAAATAATATAGAAATGTATATAAGAAAAGTAAAGTTATCAATGAAACAACCAAGCAATGAAAAATTAAAAATACTAGGGACAGAAAAAAACATGATATTTACCGATCTATAGATTGATATCTCCACTCTGTCGCTTTAAGATAGTCCAGTTCCTTTCGCAAGGATTGTACGCGTTTTGTATGAAGTTCCTTGAGGAATCGTTTGCGCTGCTTCTGTTCTTGTAATTCAGATTTCATTTGATTCAAGATCTTGGATGTTTGAGTCGCGCTTGAGGTCAGTTCTGAGTCCTGAGATTCTGGCGTTCTCTGCCCCGTCGAGTGCCCTAAAGTGCTCGTCGACAGGGTAGATGAATTCATAATTCGATCTGCGAGTCCTACAATAATCGATCATATGCTATCACTGTCGCACAATCATACACAATCACGCACAATGTTAAACATTAGATATCTAACCTAATTTTTACCTCGAAGTCTCGAAACATGAATGATGAGTGACGAGCAGTGACGAGGGCTGCGATCTAGGATCGGGCATCGTAGATCCAGATCCTCATATAAATATCAGCGTTTTAACATTGAATGTGATTGGTGAAAAATAGATGATGGGGGTAAATTTTACCCTCCTAACCCATTCTTCCTAAGCCCAAATTATATTGTTCTCCACTCTCCAGCATATAATTAAATTTTTCATTAACTTTTTAGTATAAAATTTTTTCAATTGTTATTTTAATTTTAACAATAAACAATTTAAGTCACAATTGAAGAGATCGATTATATAAAAATCTCCAGCAATATGATTATTATTCTGATTATTATTATTAATTATTTTATTATATATTATTATGATTATTATTATTATTTTATTATATATTATTATGATTATTATTATTATTTATTATTATTAATTATTTATTGTTTTTCACTAATGAAATTTCTCAACTGTTTCATTTTGACAACAAATGATAAAAAGAATTGAGATAATAGATTGATGTAAGAAAACTTCTTACATCATGGAATTTATTAAAATATTGAAAGTACACTTAAAATATATTATGATAATCTATTAATTGGTGATTAAATGATTCCTTAGAAAGTATTTTTTAAATCTACGATCGATTGAAAGGCAATATGAAAAAGGTGCCGAGTAAACATAATCTCACAAAATTGCCACGCTCGCAGCTGTCACAGAAACCGTATGGATTCTGTTGCGAAGAAAAGAATCAAGATCCTGAGAAACGCTATGATATGCGAAATCCACCGTTTGCATCATCCTTGACGAATGTCGTTCTGGGCAGCGGTGGACCAGGAGTGAAATTTCGTGTACAGGACATTGGTCCGACGCCATATCCCATTCAACGCAAAATTCTCAAGGCTAAAGCTACAGCTTATCTAGGACGATGCAGACGATGCCGAGGTCCCCTACGATGGTTTCTAGAGGACGAAGTTGCACTCGCGCGCGAATTCCTCGCCAAAGAGAAACGTGACAATTACAATGCAATTGTCAAAAGGAATTTAATAATCGCTAAACGAAAGGGTGACTTCAAAATACGAAGCAAATTAAATCTAAAATTTTTGTCACGTATTTTAACAATGATTGAATTATATTTTTATATATTATTTTTTTAATATAATGTATTGCACCTATCTTAATATGAAACTTTTAAAAAGTAAAAAATGTATATTTATAATACTTTTATTATATATATATATATATATAATTAATATTTTTTATATATATTACATATAATTATTATTGATATCATTTATGTAATTAAATATACTTAATGATACTAATTATATGTAATTGAAGAAGTATTTTGTATTTATACATAATTGAAAATCATTAATAAGAGTTCTTTAAATTAATAAAGCCAGAGCACGCAGACGTAAAAAAAGGAATTTGAAGATCTGAAGTTACCAGAACAATTCGAGAAATAATTTGTATGTCTTCGAAGAAAAATCCACTATATACTACAGCGCTGTAACAAAATATTTTACAAAGATAAAAATATAAATGAATGATGAAATTTCATGTATTTGTAAATTACAAATTATATAAATGCGGATAATTATAAAATTATTACGCGACAGAATATATCTTGAAATGTTTATTAGAAAAATATATTTTAGTAGAATACAATTACAATTTATACAGATTACAGCTTTGCTTGTCATCCACTATAATCATAATGTTATACGTATTAATAAAGAACTGTAGGCAGAAATAAAGGAATTGCAATACATGGCATAGGATGCAAAATGAAGTTACAATTCACATTTGATTTAATATTTATGTATACATAGTTTCAATATATAGGAAATGTACACAACATAATAACGACACAAAAAACAGCTTTTCTTTTTCTTATAATTATGTAATCACTTTATAATTTTATTACAATGCTCAAAGAAACTTCAAGTTGCATACAAACATCACGTTTAAATACTATTTTATATATTGTTTTATTGAGTTGTCCGGAAAGTTCGTGCCGATTTTGAAGAAAAATGGAAACGTAGAAGATTTAAATTTTTAATTTCATTTATTATGCGACACGAATTTTTCGGATGACCCAATATATATTGCGTAATTATAATGTTGCGAAAATAATTTGTAGATGTTATTTTTTTAAAGAATCGTGCATTTCATGGAAAAAAAATTAATATTTTACTTCTTAAGAAATGGCATTGATCAAGAAAATTGATTGATTAAGAAAATTGCTCTAAATATTTGATTATATATAATTGCCAAATATGTACGTAATACTTTTCAAAGTAATACTTTTGCTTACTATATTGATTATGCTGATTATATTGAAAAAAATTGTACGAATAACATATAATTGTAATAATGTTGTTTGAACAAAGAAAAATTTAGTTATCTCAAATTGAAAACAAAAAACTAGAAGGATATTGTTTTAACATATTGGACAATAATTTAAAAAAAATCATGAACATTAATTATCATTCAAAATAGAGCAATAATTATCATTCAAGATAGAACAGTAATCATTCGATATTATAACGAGTTAATTAGCATCAGACATAAAAACGTAATTCAGCTATCGATTAAGTAAATTAATCTTTGGTTGCATATTTGGTGTAACGTGTATCGTAGTAGCAACATGTAATAAATTTAGTAAGAAAAGCGGGATATTTGTGTCGCTTATAAAAGGGAGAAAAAATTAAATTTTTGCCATACGTTATGTACAGCTTTTTTTGCTAAATATGCATTACATACTTATTTTATGTAAACATAAAAAAACACAGCAAATAAAAATGATTTTTTGCAAAATCTACGTTATACAAATTCTTATATTGTAAGTTTATACGTACATAATGCGTATGTACATATAAATTTGCAATACGTATCCGCTATGTTATAAAATTATACCATCTATTTAGGAATGTTGTCCTCTAAGATACTGAGTACCTCGTCAGTTTCGTTTGTGTCGAGGACTGATTGTACATAGGGATTCACGACAGCGGCTACAATTTTCTGCGAATGTGATGTTTTCGGTGTCAAAGAACATTTTGCTTCTGTTTTGCTTTCATTTAGCTTAGATGATTCGCCTTCAGAAAAACAAAGTATATCCTCTAACTGTTTTTCTGAATGACTATGTTGCACAATTGGCTCAGTCTTAATTATGGGCGATTCCGCTGGACAAGATAACCCCGAGGAAGAATCTGCATTACTCGTATCTGTGTTCTCAGAATGATTTTCCAAACCAATGTTTATATCCCTTTCAGGAATAGTTCCGTTCTTTGTTGGATTTTGCCTTTGAATCTGTTCGAGATTTATTTGTTCTTTTGGCAAGCATGATATCATTTCTAAAATTTCGTATTTTGAAGACTCGTTTGCATCAGATTCCATCTTAATGCATATTTCTTGTTCCACATTCTGAACTTGACTAGTATGAAGTTGCGTGTCCTGAGGCTGTTCTTCAGTCGTTACAGATAAAACTTTGTTCGATTCCAAATTCTCAATGTCTCTTCTTGCAATTAATAAATTTGCATCATCAATTTTTTGTGATTCTAGATCGTCAGTGGCATTTCTTATCATATTTTCAATTATTTCGTCAATGCTAAGTTCTTTTATATTGGACGAGGATGTTGTTAAATATGGTTCGATAGAAGTAATTGCATTAGAAATCGTTTCATTTCTAACCGTGACATCTAAACCCTTCTCCATTACGACTGCGCTGATAATATCTTTCAACATTGAGGAAGTACATTCAACTACTGTAATTTCAGAACTGTCATCTATGTTCTCTTTAATTTCGTTAAAACTTGCAATTTGCTGGTCTTCGCATTTCTCATTTATATTAGAGTTAGTCAATCCATTACATGCTACTTCAAGTTCAAGCTTTTTCATTTGATTTATACATTCTACATCATCCGTTTGATTTAATACTGTTTTTTTATCATTTATTAATTGATACTCATGTGACATTGTTTCTTGTATTTCCATATCGATAGTATTATTTTCAGTATTATTTTCAGCAATATTTTCATCATCTGTTTCGACTATTTCTATAACCTCTGGAATATTTTCGCATTCAGATAAAAGATCAATAACATTTGTTCCGTTTAGGCATAATCGAACATGCATGGGATCGTCTTCGTCGAGACTTTCAAACTGGAACATTGTGGCTCCTTCAGCGGCGAGTTCCTTAAATTTGTCGCAAGCTTTTTCACTCCATTCAACAATGTTATTTGGTTTTTCAAGTGCGCATAATTTCGATAAGATGGGAATATTCACGATATCTTCCGGTAGCACTCGCAATTCCTCCGTAACCGCAGAGTTGCCATAATCCATATACAAAACCTCCGTACCCTCTTCACAATGTCCAACTATCTTTGCTCTGTACCAATAACCGTCCTCGGGATATCGAGCTGCACAGACCATGCCCACATCGAGGTTGTTCAATGTAAGAAAACTCTCTGCATCTCGTAAACGATCCGACATTACCTCCAGTTCGCTTATACTGCTTTCGGCTTGAATCCAGAACTCGTTTGGACAGTTAATGTGACTGACCATCACATTCGGCGAATTCTCTTCACCGAGCGGTGGCAATCTTTCCTCTATAATTGGCAAATTCTGCTCGCACATATTACCAAGAATGTCAGCGACATTTTGGCCGTCTAAGGTTAGTTTCACCAACGATGTTTCTTGGTCTTTCAGAACATCTAGGAGGAAAATTGTCGCGCCGTCTGCGGCCAGTTTGACGAATTTTTCACGTGCCTGCTCGGACCATTCCGCGACTTGCGACGGCAATTCCAAGCAGCACTTTCGCGACAAAGGCGGTATATTCGCTAAGTCTTCTGGAATGGTACGAATTTCAGTGGATATTGCGGAATTTCCGTAATCGATGTATATGACTTGCGTGCCATTATCGTGAGAGACAATGCGCGCTCTGTACCACTGTTCGTCCTCAGGATATTTGGCGACACACAGCAAACCTTCTTTCCTTTCTTCAATCTTCGGGAACATATCGGCGACCATGAATCTATCCGCCATCACTTCTAAATCGGCAACTGATTTTTCTTCCTGAACCCAAAACTCACTCGGTGAATTAATGTGACACACGAAGGCTGAATGCGGATCCAATTCAAGATCGACTATTTCATTTACGAGTTCCTGCTCGGTATTAATTATAATGGCATGTTTCTCTTCGACTAACATCTCGCTAACACTCTTGTTGTCTATGAACAATTCTACGCGCTTAGGTATAGTATCTGCTACTATCAGAGCTTGAAGACTTTCCACTGATGTTACTATGTTCTGGAATCTCTCGCAAGTCAACTCGCTCCAATCCTCTGTATCTACAGGAATAACATCAAGTCTGCATTTAAATGCGAATATTTCTAAGTTCTTCCAGTTGTCCGGCATCTGTCGAATGTTGCTCGCCTTGTTATCTATGACATCAGTATTGCCATAGTCTATGAATCGGACAGTAGTGATATCTTCATCTGCGTCCAATACCTCCGCGCGGTACCAGAGATCGTCAATCGTATAAACGGCAACGCACAAAGTGCCTTCTTCCAGTATACCGTCTATCGTCAAAAAATTGGAAACTTCTAGCTGAAGTTGTTGTTGTTTTTCATTAAGAGCTGTAATCTTATCCATGTATTGTAACCAGAACTGACTTGGAGAATCCACATGAGATACACATACGTCGAATCTGCCAAGTGTTGTTTCGTGTATCTGAGATGCTAGTTGAGGTGTTGATTCAAAGGTTTGTTCTATTTCTACTAAATTCAATGAACGGAATTTATCGCTGAGTTTTTCTCCGTTTTCAGTTAAATCGACGATCCACTTTTTGTGCACGTTATAAAATGTAGCTACAAAATCTTTACTCATCAAATGAGTTTGCAATATATCTTTCTGTTCAGCCTCAGTGCCAGTAAGAGATACGGACAACGATACATTTATGCCTAATTGGTGGGGTTCATAAAATTGCGGTTCCAAAACCATGAGTGAGTCTAGGGCAACTTCTTCCGAATTGCCGTAGTCAATATAATTTACATAGGCCGTCGTTTCGGTAAGACTAATGATTTTTCCTCTGTACCATTGGCCATCGTCTGAATATTTCGTCGCGCATAATAAATGAATTTCTGGTTTAAGATTTTGTCCAGAATTAACATAATATTGTTGAAGATTTCTCGCTAGTTTAGTTTCAAGATCCACATCTAAATATCGTTGCAACCAGATGTTAGTAGGATGATCCGCATATGATACAAAGACATTGTGAGTTGAACTTAGAATGGGCATTACACATACGGGTGATATCTTCTCTTCGATATTAATTATTCCATTACCGAATAGATCGTACAATTTTACGATAAGTCTATATAAATAAAAGGTGTTAATATCCATTAACCTTGTTTTTATATTTATAGAAATATAAAAAACTTGTTTCTATATTTATAATTAGCAAAATTTACAAACCTGCTATTATTGACTTCTTCCACATAAATTAATACTTCTGTGCCTTCAAGTTCTTTCAATTGTTTATCTGTTTTGGGCGACGCTGTTACATTTTGTAGAGAACATTCTAATGCTTGGTTTTGCATGGCTGCGAGCTCTCCAGGTAAAGCCAAAGCCTGGATCGTTGAACATTATCATATTAATAATAGAAACTAATAAATATTAAAATTATAAATTTATTTATTCGTAGTTTACAATTTCAGGTTCAATATGTCATAATTTTATACTGCGACATGATGTATGGTATTAACTTGCTTGATGGAATCAATATAACTTGTAGTTTTTATAAATATCTATGAAAACTTACATTATCCAAAATTTCATCGTACATTCCGGTATCAATGAGTTTTACATCAAACCCGATGGACCGTGTACAGTTAATCACTACAGCTCGCCTCCATGTTCCATTTGTATTGACTAAACAACCCGCGCCAAGACATAATTCGCGGGTTGATAATCGCGGCATCACCTGATATTATCGTTTCTTCTCTTTATAAAATTCGCTTAAGTTCATGCGATCGATCATTAGGTTGAGAAGATATAAGTTATTTCGATGTTAAATTATTGTTATTTTAGGAAATTTGAATATTATGATAAAAAATTTTTAAGGATATTATGTTATGGTTGATTTTTAATTATGTAGCTGTTAATACCATACATCGTGCAATGATATTCAAGACATTTTATTTCATGGGACTGGAATTAAATATTATTAAAATCTTAGAAAGATACAATTCGATTCATTCATAAATGTCGAGCCGTCATAAATTGTTACATGATTAATCAGATTCATAGTGTTAGTCAATTTTTATGTTAACAAAATATTAAATTTTTAGATATATGAAATATTTTCTTTTCCATCACCATAATAAATTACATTTAAGAATCATAAAATTCAAGAAATAATTTCAAATTTGTTCAATCGTTTAGGAAATTGAAAAAATTTGTTAAATATATTTTGCTCGTTACTAAATAATGACAAATAATGGACAAATACCATAGCTTGTTTTAAGCTGTTAGTGTTTGTTAAAAAATGGTAAGATATTGTTTTAGTGTTCTATATTTTATGAACGATATGTGTGACAAAATATGATTCACAGTTGAAATACACTTGTACTAATACCTTTGTATCTTTATCAGCCATATATTGATCGACAATGTTTTCACATTTTATGGCAGATGGAAGCTGAACATAAAACTGTGTTGTGCTTTCTACATTAGAAATTCTCATTTTGAGAGTTTGACCACCCAAGAGACTTATGTCCACTCTTTCTACATTGAATTCTTTTTCTTTTATGTCACATGTTTCTGCAATTAAAATACAAAAAATATATTGATAATCTTTTATATAATGTAACATTTATTATAAAATACCTCTTATAATGTAATGTGCATTGAAATATAAAAGGATTTTAAAATAATTCTTACCACTAACTGTTTCAATTTTTGTAGAGGCAGCAAGATTTTGTTGTATTAACATATTACCCACATCTTGTCCATTACGATTTAATGAAATTACATATAGATCGTCATTAAAACTATGGAATGTGCATTCATATTTATCGGCATTAAAGCATGCATCGAGCGCGTTATTATCCACTCCGGACCAATTCGAATTATTATTAGGTCCAATATCTTTTAAGGAACAAAGCACTGCTAATTTAGGCAGCTGCATGAATTTCTTCTCAACAGGATAAATATTACGTCGATTTACGCTTGCGCAATTTCCAAAATCTATATACCGAATTACGTATGTATCCATTAGAGTATCTATATTCACAACTTCCGCTCGATAGAAAGCTCTATCTTCAGAAAATATAGCTATAACTGCTGAACCAATCTAAAAAAAAAGCAAGTAATTTTATTTTTATTTATTCGATTACAGTACTGCTTCTCACAAATATATATGAATCTGTTCTTAGAATAAAAATAATAAAACTGTGAAGTAGACTAAATATACAAAAACAGAAATTACCTCCAATTTATGTGTTACAGGTTTACTATTATTAATATAAATTTTTTGAATTTCGCTCATCATTGTTTTAAATTCTGTTTCTTTAGATAATAGTTGACAATATAACTTATTAGGATTAATAAACCATGTCACGATTATATTATGTTTAGATTCAGGCTCATATAAAGTTGTTTGCCATTTTGAGTCAGAAGGAGCATACTTTGTAACCATTCTGTTTTCTGTCACAGTGTTAAATGCTTTTTTATTTGTTGCAGTTTGTTTCGCTTTTGTTAAATCTGCGATTGTGCAAAATTCTTCATTTATATACTTAATATTCGATCCATCATCAACAACTTCACGTAACAGTACTTTATACATTTCGTTTTCTTCAAAAACAAATTCCGCCTGTAAAGATTTCCCGTCAGTCTTCTCCAAAAAAATCGCATGTTGTTCTTCCTCATTGCCCGCATTTGTCAATCCGAGCAATTTACAATGTACTGCTTGCATTGGTAGCTGTAGAAATTCTTCTAAAATGACTTTAATATTCATAAAGTTGACTACTTCGGTATTTCCATAATCAACAAATTCCACGGTCGCGCTGCTCTTTTCTACAGATTTGATTACCGCTCTGTACCATTTAAGATCCTCTGAGTATTGAGCAATACAATATGTACCACTTTGTATTTCGGAAGCTTGCATTGTATCTCCACCATTCTCATAAATTGCAGCTATACGTTCCATAACAGAATTTAATTCTAAGCATTCAGGACTTAACTGAACAAAAAAATCCAACGGACTATTAAGAAACACAAGTTCGCAATTCTTCATGGAACCAAGAGTAATATCAATTTTCATGAGTTGAGATTTTTTGCTAGCAGTAATATTGTCCTGTAACCCATTATTTGGATTATTTCTTTTCCATGATTCACACTCAGTTGTCTGTAAATAATATAAATGTGATATTTTATAAATATTGAAAGCTATCAGATATATATTTCGTAATATTTTATAATTTAATTATAATTAATTTTGTTTCTACCTGATTATACGTAACGTCACTTGTATTATCTTCTTTTCTGAATCTATTATTGCTGTTATCACCTATATTTAATAAAATATATCGTAAAATCACCTTTTTATATTATACATCAAATACATATTTATAAAAATTAAATACCATTAAATTTATCGTTTTTGTAATTAGCCTTATAAGATGGCTTTTTGTCATTCCAATTTGAAGTTTGCCACCTGTCCGATGCCCCACCATTACGATTCCCCCCTCGGTTATCATTAAAATCATTACGTTTAAAACCACCTTTCCCTCGTCTATCATTATCTTTGGACGAAGTATCTGAATCTTTATCGCTATTTTTATCAGAATTGTAACGATTGTATCTCCTTTCATTGCCAGAGAATCTATTTATTACATTATCGCGAGAGGTTCCTCTATTAAATGAATCTCTGTTAAATGAATTTCCATCACCCTCATCGCATTTGTTATACGATTTCTCTCTATCAAATCTATTATTCGTTGGTTTATCTCTAATAAATCGATCGTTCTGTGAATTGTCACGATAGGAATAAGTGCCGCTTCTCTCACGTCGATTATCATATTGTTTTTCTTGAGACGATTCATCTCTCCAATTACTTGATTTATTGTCTTGGAAAGGCTTAGCGTTTTGGTTACGATTCCAAGAATCCATGTTACTTCTTTTATTATATTTGTCTTTATCTTCACTGTAAAAGAAATGCAGTTGTATTAAAATAATTTTATTCAAACATGCTTTAAAAAAAAAAATAAAAAAATAAAAAAAAATAAAAAAAAAAGTTAAAAAAAAAGTTAAAAAAAATAAAAAATTTATTTCTAAAAAGAATTTAAAAGACATTAAAAATTAAAAAAAAATTTTATATAATATAAAAATTATATAAAAGAG
>Ga0157363_1001226_pt1 | contig 21163 bp, 15 predicted proteins | sample AttsexASBM1_FD_111477 | JGI IMG/M metagenome (GOLD analysis project Ga0157363, IMG submission 111477) | Fungus gardens microbial communities from leaf cutter ant in Ribeirão Preto, State of São Paulo, Brazil - Atta sexdens ASBM1 | ecosystem: Host-associated > Fungi > Mycelium > Unclassified ... | reverse complement strand
GGGGAACTCTGGTTGCGCGGCTTTCTCTTATAGGGGTCTATTTTCTCTGACTTGACTCAGCTTGACCTACTTGACTCAGCGGTTAGAGTATCGCTTTCATACGGCGAGAGTCATTGGTTCAAATCCAATAGTAGGTAAAACCGGCCGAAAGCCCTGCTTTTGCCAGCATGACAGCAAGCACGGCCTTATTAGATAGAGGCGGAGTCAACTGAATGACCAAAGCATCGGTTGCTTCCACTTGTGGCCTTCTTCGACCGCCTTGACACCTTAATATCAGGGAACCCCCTATCCTCTCTTCTTCTCTTCATGTATGTGGGCTGCCTGCCCCGTCCCGAATAGACGAACAGGAACAAGCTGAAGAAAGGCGCGAGAGAGAGTTGATACTCAACGCACCTCCCCTCTTCCACAATTAGGTGAAGACCTGGGGGGCCGGAAACCCCAACGGGAAACCTTTCACCGCGCCACACGATTCTTTCGCGAAGCGCTCTCTCAGACGTTTCCACTCCTGCCTCCGCAAGCAAAGAGGTTTCAAAGATACCAGGCGACCAAGTGAAAGTGAACAGCCCCGAGCAAATCTTCTAGAGAGCGTACCCGTTGTAGCCAAACAACAAAAAAAAGAAAGCATATGAACGTTGTGGACAGTAAAAAAAAAAGTTCTTCGAAGCGGCAGAAGAACCTGAAAAACATAGAGTGTTGGTCCTGCAAGAAGAAAGGTCACTTGAGTTTTGAGTGCCCATAAAAGAAAGGCAAAGGGAAAAAGCCATGATGATCAGGAAAAGGTAGTGTTGGTCACTACTATGGCCCAGTTTGCCAACATTTCAGATAGTTGGTGGATCGGGTCCTCGCATCATATTTTCTTCCGAAAAGCAGAATTTGGTGCAGATATGATTGAAGAACTAGGTTCTTCATATATGGATCATCACATCAATATCGCGCCGTGGCACAGAGAAAGAAAGCATGAAAGCACTAATAGATCAATTAATTATAGGAACACATGAAAATATCAGAACTACATATATAGGAAGGCAAGCACTTGTCGAAACACCAATTATTCTTTCTGCAACTCGATTTGCTGGTTTTTCTACTGCGGGCTGGCTCCCAGGCTTTCCTGCTGCCTTTTTCAATGCCTCTCCCACTGCTTTCATCGCTGGTGCCTCCACCTCTGCTAGTGGTTTTGTGGATTCACCTACTTATGCCTGGGGCTCGACGCCCTTATGGAGAAATAGGTGGTTCTGAATCAACGGGCTCTGCTGCCCCCGTATAGCGACTCTCTGCTGCTTTGACTTAGCTGTTTGCTCCTGCCTTTGTATCTGCTATGAGTGAATCTACTCTGGGGTGAAACAACCACTGCGATTGCCTTTGACCATACCTTTACCTATGCCTATATGAATATCTTCAAGTTGCAGATCCAAAGCGAGTAGTTGCTTCAGTAGAGCCGGTTGATTCCGGCGATTCTGTTGATGAAGCAGTCAATGAAGAAAGACATGGTTGAGTCAGTCGAAGAAGCAAATGCTCTCGCCTTAGGGGAGCATACACACCTACTGCGAATTAGAGAGACCTCACCTACATTCATTAATCATCTCGTAGGAATTTCCCTTCTCAAGGTAGGTCAAAAGAGCAAGCCGAGGTTTGGAAGACTCTCTCGAAAGGTGTCTGCTCGTGGAATAGAAAGAGTTCGTTGCATCAACAAAGTGTAGTAGTCAAAAACGCTTACTTAAGCTCATCGATGTGTACTCACTCCTCGCCCCAAAAAAAAGAGAGGGAAAGAGAGGGCGCTTCTGAGCTAAATCAATCCCGCACAGGTGATTACCCGGAACTTTACACTCAATGGAAAGCAAAAAGGAAGACTAAATCCGCTTGGAAAGCGATTCCAGAGACTATAAGAACGACCGGGTGGCAGGTGGGAGCAGTAGAAGCATTGAGATTTGCTTGTTCAGAGATGCGTCAAAGGTATACCTATGAAAGTTGATTGCAAGGGTCAGGCACCAATGCATTACTAAAGAATAACCAACCAGAATAACTTCTCAGGGAGCGTGGAAAGAAGGAGACCTAAAAGTGATATCTGTAGGCCGACCTTGGGATTGATACGCTTCGACTTAGCCTAGAAAGGCTAATGCACTCTCTTGATCCAATGCTCAATCTTTCGCTCAAATGGCCGAGAAATCTTCAAGCTGTTCCCAACAGATCTTGTGAGACAAACCCTCGGTGAAGCACTGCATCTTTCTAGCTTCAAAGAAAGAGAAAGACAACGAAGTGGGATGATTTCCCAAGCTTAGGACTTTGATCAATGGGCACTATAGAGAGGCGCTAACATGCAAAAAAGCCTCCTTTCGGGTGGCGGATGTCAGCGGTTTAAACCCAAGTTGCTGTGGCCCATGATCCAAAGGACCCGCAAGCAGTCAATCACGCTATCCTTACCTTTCAACCAATTCCTTCGATTCCGCTTCTGCAGCAGTCTAGTTTCTCGGTACCTTACCTTGATGCCTACAGCTCAATTTGTTTTCGAGTGAGGGCAAGATACAGAGAGAGATGGGGGGGCAGCGATTTTGCTTTTGGTTGTTCTTGTGGCGTCGTCTCTGGGCGGCGCCTTCGGAGTCCGATATTGCCGAAGGACAGTGTGGACCGCAGCTCTGCCGCAGAAGGGGAAGATGTTGTTTCCGACCAGAATGCCGATTCCGCCATCCGGCCCGAGCCAGTGCCACAATCTCGCTTCCTCGGGGCCGGAGCTGCTAGGTTTGAAGCGCCTTGTTCCATCCGGCGCGAACCCCATCCATAACTAGTATAGTGTAGATGTTATGTATTTCAATAATGAATAAATGTACGAATCCACCACAAATAATGAGAAGACCCGTTTGATATGTGGGTTCATTTCATAATGTATTTTATTTTGAATAAAGAAGCGCGTTTTTTTTTCCCTTTTTTTAGATTGGGTTGATGGATGGATAAATGCCTACTATTTGAGTAGAGTCCCAAGGCAACTCGTCAAAGGCTTCTCCACGATTCAAAAAGGGACTCATTTCAACATCGACTTGGATGGTTAACAAGGATGGTTTATAGATCCTGGATCGGTAAGGGCTTCCACAGTGGGAAATTTAGAAGACTGGGGCACATAGCATTGACTAATGACTAAAGCGAAAAGGGCTTCTTCTGAAGCTTTCCAAGGTATAGCGTATGTAGCGGAACAGCACTGAATGAGCCAGGCTCGAGCCCCGATTCCCAGTACTATAGGGAACAAGCGCATGCATTTGAAGTTTAGAAAGAGCTTTGTAAGCCTGTGATGAAACTTCTATTGATAAAGAAAGAAAAAAGCTCAAGGAAAGAGTCAAGCCACAGCTTTCGTTCCTCAACCCGTGAATCGATGAAATGACAGAGTGGAAAGACTAGTTTCGGTCAAAGAAAGAGGTCGACGAAGCCAGAAGGCAAACCGGTGTAACTCCTAGAGCCCTTGTTGCTTTAGTCAAAGAAGTGCCCTGCAGCGGATCGAGTTCCATACCAGATCAAATTCATGGCACACCAGAAGAAGAAGGGCTGCTAAGCCAGATAGAAAGCCTTGGAACACCAAGACAGTAGCAAGTGCGGCTACTGGAACACGATAAGGCGATGGTACAACCGTGGAATAAAAGCTGTGCCTCGACAAGAAGCCTCGCATCTAGCATGTGGATTCCAATTCCAAAGCTGTGACAAAACTGTGGGTTCATGACCTGCTTTACGCCTATAGTTTACAAGTCTCGGGCTAAACCAGAATGAATCCAATCTGGGATCAAACTCCTTACACGGGGAAGTCCAAGCTGGGATTGGGGAATCAGAAAGAAGTCCTTTATTCTAATAAGGCCGGGTGGGAAACTCTTCGAGCGGATCAAGCTCTTCTTTTCTTCCTTTATTACGAGATCCGGAAGTAGAAAGAAGTTGTATCGGAAAGGTGGGTTAGTCGCCTAGTGACATCCTAAATCCAATTACTTCACTCCCTTTGAAAGCTGGGTCCTCTTCAGGGCGGGAAAAAAATAGAGTATAGAAAAAAAGGGGATAGCTTAGCAGGTAGGTACCACTACCAACTACCTTAACGAAGGAAAGCAACTCGACAACAAAGCCCTTATTGTAAGAGGATTACGGATATTCATACTTTCACGGCATAGCGGAAGAGGATCCTCCTTTACACGGCCTTATTAGAATAAAGGGGAGGATAGGATATTAGGATTGGGCTAATCGATCAATAGCAAATGACGCAAGGCAGTCAACTCTCATTGAAGATGATGAGCCAACAACTACTACTAGCTCCTCTATCGGTGGGAGTTATGGCTGATTACGATTTCAAATACATACTATTTAAGCTTTCCATTCAGATTTATAAGAAAGAAGAGAAGGAGAAGAGGTGCTTGAAAAATGAATTATCCCGAGACATCATTCGAGTTAGCATCAAAGTATGCGTATGAGTTCGCGCAGTAAACGACAAGGGAATGTCTTTCCTACTTCCAGATATTCTTAAAACTAAGCGGAGCAGGTGACTTGCAACTTAGGACCTAGGGGCAATTGTCCTATCAACAGATCAGTCTACAAGAAGTTGGAAGAACTTGACCTGTATGAAAGTAAGTAAGTACCTTCCCGTTAAGTCCAATTCTTTTCTTCCACGACCTGTCCTCTTCGTGAGCCATAGAAAAAAAAAGGATTTTTATAAAGAAAGCATTCGCAGTAACTTTCCTATGATCACCGATCCAATAACATCACGCTCAGGAAAGGATTTATCTTCAAATCAAGTAAGTGTTCCCTCCACTGAAAGAAAGGATCAAGAAGTGGTGGTTCAGTCACTTCGGTTCGGTAGTGGATTGGAAATTGGTTTTGGGTGCTGCCCCATCTGAGCTAACTACAGGTCCGAATAGACTGCAAAACCCCTTCGAATACGGAATAGAAGAAAGAGATCCTGTATACGAAATTGATTTGCTTACTCGACCTAAGCAAGCCAGACTGAACACCCGAAAAAGCCAGCTCCTCGATATCCTTCAACGGGAGGAACTGAAATCACTCAAGGCACTGGCCCCTTAGCCGAATCAAAGACACTGGGAAATGGTTATCCACTTAAAAGGTCAATCACCCCGGAACACAAACTGTTCAGGAAGGGAGCAGGCAAAGTCTAGCTGCCTATTCGATTCCTTAAGTCCCATACTTTATAAGACTAGCAGCGCTTACTCTAACAGCGGTTATTCCGTTCTCAGCTGATTCAATAGCTGCCTTCAAACCTGAATAAAGTCTTATTGCATCACTTCCTCTAGCGGCCTCTTCTGGGGCATCCATGGTTTATCCCTTTGTTGCAACAACAGGGCATTCATTGTCCACCCTCTTCTTCGTCAAGACCAGTGACAGCTACTCACGAGATGGCAAATGTAAGAAAGTCAAAAAGAATACCTAACCGCATTCGCATTCATAGAGGTCCTTCGATTTAGCTTACCACCTACTCAATAAAAATTCAAAGACTGTAGCTAACCTGTGATTAATGTATAAAAGGTTTATCACATCATAATAGCTATTTTAGCCATGCTCATCTACATCAGTAGTTGTGTTGCTTAAAGCTTTAGTTACACAGTTAGCTCCGAAGCAAAGTAGCAAGGCATATCAAAAAACTTTTCCAACTCAATCAGTGAGAAGAACCTAATTCAAAAGAAGCTGTCGTCCCGAAGCTGGGACATTAAAAAAGCATTTATGAGACCTTCTGTAAAGTAAGGTTCTTTCGGTATGCTTCTCTGCAAGCAAGGAAGGGCGTTAGGGTTGGTTCGGATAAAAGGTCCCAACCGGTAAAAAGCTGATTTGGAGATAGCGGAGAAAGGGATTCCCCCATAGCCGACAGGTTTCATTTCAGGCGGGGCTCTATAACTTATAGATGAGAGCTAATGCCGTGCCCCTTTCTTTCTTTCAGTAGCTGGATTTTCTCTCCATCAATGGCACCTGATATGGCAAGAAGGGGAAAGGAAAAAGAATCTTAATAAGATTTTAATATGTCTTTTGGGAAGAAGCATGCATAGCCTGAGATCTTTCTTTAGTGGTTTTTGAAATAGTGCTAATGTTCCGATTTCCGGCAACTACCGGGATTTTACAGATATTGGAGATGCATCAACCGTTCCTACGTCTCTTTCAGGGATACCTTTTCTCTATATCTTTATTCATATCTTATGTCTGCTGGAAAGACCACCTCTTTAGTTCGGTGGGAAGGGTGCTGGATGCGTGTTCAATGCTGCTCAATTGTCCCCTTAGATGCCTTTCTCCCGGGAGCTTGAGATGAAAGAAGAGAAAACACCTACGGCTACATGCCTATTAAGAGCTATACCACGAGTCGAGCTAACTGCATCGGAAGAGGGGACTTCCCTTTATGTTGATTGATCCCGTTTTCAATCGAATCCTATTCTCAACCTCGAGTCAGGAGTTGTTGCCCTAATGTCAGTTCCTTCGCTAGCCTAGTGAAGAGTTAGCCTAGAAAGGCTTTGAAAGCAAGTCAAGCATTCCAATCCCAGCGGATGAGTCAATAGCTATTGAATATAGGATTGGAAAAGCTTAAAGAAAATAGACAGCCCTTTAGAGATAGGAGCGGCACCGGACTAGTTCTACTTAAGCCATTCCATATCCGGCGGATTTTTCCGATGATTCAAAGGCGGATCACTCATCCGCGGATGCCTAGATTCCGGAACTAAAGACTTTCCACTAAATTCATTCTTTTTTCGAACGAGTCAAGCTCGCCCCAAAATGAGGCCTTTTCGGAATGCCATGAATCAGACCTGCTTTCTAACGATAGGTTACAATCCGCAGCTACCCCCCTATTATAGAATCTTTTCAAGATGGCCTTCAGCTTAGAAAAAAAAATGGCCTTGTAATGCGTTTCACTCATATGAGATCGGTATGTTACCCCCTTTTTTCCCTCAGGGGATATAGAAAGAAAGGTCGTTCCTTATTCCATTCCTGACTATAGTCAGGAATGGCGGGACGATTAAGAAATTTCATATAGTGAAGAGACCATTATAGAACGTGGCCTCTAAGGCACGAATGAAAAAGGAAAGAATCTCCCACTCCTTTGTTCTCATAAAACTGAGACAAACCCCTTAGAATTGAATAGAGTTACATCCCGAATCCCGAGAAGAGCACGGCGCTTTATCCCGAGGGGTTTTCTAAGAAAAGAAAGCGGCCCCGTGCTTTTTACAAAATGGCAAAATTGGTTGGTAACGCAATGCTTCCTTTTATGGCACAAGTCACAAATAAACTCATTGCTAGACATGAGTGCGGGATCCCAGTATCAAACGAGGAGACCACCGAGTATGAGTCGAACCATGCCCCCAGCAAGAGTAGCCGTCCCCAAAAGTAGTGCTAAATTGCCCACGCTAACCTCAGGAAAGGGGGCGAGTCCTGCGCTAGAAGAAGAATTAATGAAGCACCCCGGGCGCCATCTCGTCCCCCAACCCAAAACAACCCTATTTATCAAACTAAGTCAAACCTGTCCTAGGCAACTCGCTCAAAGCCGAAGCAGACATGGGATGTTCCACCCAAAGCTAATCTCACCTGCCCCAGTAGCCTTACTGGTTTAGAATCCTCAAGTCATGAAGACTCAACTAAGGCAACTCAGTCGGGCAACTCCTGTTCCAGTTCTCCAGGCTGCGTAATCAGCTTTTTGCCCGGTCTGGAGAAAGAGTGCAGTCCAGGAAGCCAGGTCCAGAATCTCCTCCTTTCCTTCTGAGGTCAAGAAAACAGGTAGGCTTGTGGAAATTCCGAGTGCTCCAGTGCGTAGCGAAATCAAGCCTTTCAGTCAGCCCGCTTTCTCTGTCAATCTTGGTGCGAAGCCAAAGCTAGAGCCAGCAATGAGGATTTGAGCTAGTTTTATAAATGGGGCTAGGCCGAACCTCTATTATATTATACTACCCCTCCAGCTCACTTGCGACCTTTTCTTGAGTCATCAGTTACAGGGACAGAAAGCGTAGCAGATGAAAGCGATTTCCCGACTAGGCACTCAACCAATGCAGGAATGCCCAATAACTTGAATGGATTGATAGACTGGACTCTTGCCTTCCGACTGAACTGATAGAAGTTGGCTTGAGCTTTAATGAGCGTATCTTACAAAAAAGGTGCCCTAGTCGCCTCGGTGGAATGCATTGAAGAAAGGAATCCACTCTCAACCCTTTCATTTAATTTAATAGAATGGTAAGCCGGTCTTATTCTTTTAGTAGAGTAAACTACTGCTGCTCTAACTCCTTGAGGAAAAAGTGTTGCATCTCGCCCAACTCCTACAAAGCCCACCCCCGCAGGAGAATAGGAAGTTATCAGCACCGATGTTACTAACCTTATGCTTCGCCAATCTTTATATGCCACGGGGAATCGATCGGTTGAATCCGTTGCAAGCCTATCTTCCGAACCCCCCCCCCAATCATAGTAGGAAACTAAAGGAGCTACTAAGTGAGGAAGCCCGATTTCGAGAGGACTAGAGAGCACTAACTCGGAGATAAATCATTCAATAGCGGATAAGAATAGGGTTCATAGAATGGATCAGTTGCCCCATAAAGAGGTGCCTAAACGGGACTAGGGTTCTTATGAGCAAGTATTGCAGACTGACAGTTTTAAATTCAAGGTAAGCAAAGAAGAGGAGGTCGACTGATCGACAGAGGACTTAAGTCCATGAGTTGGATGCCCTGCCGCTCAGTGATAAAGAAAGGAGGGAGGACTGCTTTCAATCAAAAGGAGATGAAAATCCCCATGTATATACTTCATATGACCAGTTACATCCCAGAGAATATAAGTTCGTTTACTGCACCCCTCTATAGAGCTGCATCTTCAGGATTTTCTTAACCAAGAGCTAGCTTATGGATCAGATATCGATATTGGAAGATCAGGCCCATCACTTCTTCCTTCTTGACTTCGATGATTTGCCTGCAGGAGGATCATCGAAGGTTGAAGAAAGAGATAGACTTAGATCCGGACATAGCCGTTAGAGGAAGGAAGACGTGGAACTCTTAGCTCCTATTATTGTGAAAGCGGAATCACAACTGTGCAACAATCCCTACTTCTCCCCTTACATATTTTGGGGAAAAGTCCTCCTATTACTTGAATCGGTTTAGGGCAAAGGAAGAGCGAGCTCTGATTCCCAGTTCGTTAATCAATAGAAGATACCCACGGGTTACTTCCTTTCTACACAGGAACGGAACGAGTTGACCAGACCATTCAACATCCGAAGGACTCTTACCGCTGGAACGCTAGACAAAACAGGCGCCTGATTCATTTCTCGCTCACGACCTCTTATTGCACTCACTCTCTTTCGATAGAAAAAGGAAGAAATTACCGGGAGTTGAAGAGTAAGAAAAGGTCTTCCCCTTAGACCTTTAGACCTGACCAAGAGAAGTAAGACCGGTAGCCAATAACTCAGAAAGAAAGGTCCCTCGAGCTTTATTAGTAGTTACACGAGTGCTCAGATCAATACCGAAACACATATGGAGTGCCTGGCCCGGACCAAAAAGAAAGAGCACAAGCAGCAGAGCTAGAGAGTATAAGCCTTGGTGAATGAGCCAAGGTTCCTTACTTCTATTCGCTATAGCTTCAATGCCGAGCTAGCATAGCGGTTTCGCTGTTTGTTGAGAAACTAACAACAAAGAAGCTAAGTGATTTCTCCTCCCTAACACCCTACTCTATTCCTCAAGTCCCACAGGGCATTCTTCCACTGGCCATTTGAAAGATGAATCTCTACCTTTTGAATAAGGTGCCTAGCCTTAGCGGATTCCTACTTCTAAGAGGGAAAGTGCTAAGCTGGTAGAAGTAGGGAATGCCGCATCCACGGGATAAGCATTCATTTACCTTTCAAAGATCGTTTATCCCACAGCATCTTAAGTATGCTACAAAGAAGCATGAAAGGGCTATGCGAAATGGACAAAATCGGCTTCATCTAATGCTTGCTGGCTAGCGCTATAGGGCTGTGAACCCTACTTCTACCAGGGCCTTTCTTCTTTTGAGAAGAGCTTGCGCACTAGCATTCCTTCACCCGATCGGAGACTACCCGGCAAAGTCCTAATCGGAGAATTCCAGATGTATTGGAATACATTGAGAGAGGCATTTTTATGTATGCAGAGGCTTAGTCAAAAGAAAGCTTTAAAAGACTACTTTCACTCGCTTAAAAGCGCCTCACTGTGCTTTGAATAGCCCTTAATTAAAGCTAGATAACAGATCTGCCAGAGTATTGATGTTAAAAAAACCCCTCCCCCTGTTTGTATAGGGGTTTCGGTTTTGCAATCTAGCTCGGAAACATCCCGCGTGAGCGAGGGCTGCCCTCCAGCTCTGATTTCACTGGGGATTCTAAGGGGGGGAACTCACAAGAAGACTAACTCCATTCTCTCAGCCGCGCTCTTGGGGGGGCACTGGGCAATAGAAGGAAGTTAGTCTCTAATCCCCTTTTATGTAAGGGGGCCTCTAACCCTATACAAAAACCATAGAACTTAACTTCTTAGCATTAGCAAGGTAGCAAAGCAGCAAAGGAGGAAGCAAGAACTCTTCTCTCACCCCCCCAATAGTAAATAAAGGGCGAGCGAGTGCACTACATTGAGTAGGAATTCGGAATAGAATAAGCTGTTGGGAAGAGAATACCACGATTTTGAAGATAAGGATTCGCATGCGGACGATGATTTGGCTTTTAAAGATGAGAAGGACCTTTTGAGAGCGAATCCGCCATTAATTAACTCTTGCTACTGTTCTCGAATAGGCTCTTTCGAGTTCAGGTTTGAATGAAGGAATTTAATCTTTTGCCATTTATCTATCTAGCTGGCTCGCTAACTGCTAGTCTTTCATTGGAAGAACTGCTAGGTTTTATCTTCTCCTATGGGGAGAACTAATAGGCCTAGTCTTCTTACTCGTATTCTATATTAGGGCACTCTTGGGGAAAGATCGTTAGCCCAACCCTATACAAACAGGGGACTTGGTTTGCCCTGAAAGATAACTAACTCAAAGGAGAGCTTCTTTTCTATCAAATATCCATTTTTTGCCTTTTTTCTCCTCTTAAACTAAATAGGGAAAGAACATTGACAGGAAAGACTCGGCTGTAAACATTTCCGTCGTATACAGAACGGGGGGAAAAAATAGGCCTAAATAAAAGAAAGCCACATCCAAGGGCAAGCATATGTCTATCTCTATAAGATATGGAAAGACCTCCTGGGGAAAGCTCGTAGGCAAGGGAAAAGCCCGCTATCTTATCCGTTCGTACCCCATGCCCCCTCACCTCCTAGGGGCTACTTCACTATTCCAACACTGGTTAAGAAGGAGAAGGATTACTTTAAAGAGGTATCTGTCAGGTTCCCTCCGGGGGTAGTTACAGTCCTTCCCTGCCTATTTATGTTAGGGGGACTGCTGCTTCTGAGTTTCATTCAAAATCCCTATCGTCAACTCGGGCAAAGGTGCTCACTCCTCTCCTATGATATTAAACTATTAATTGTTTGCTTCTTGGATACCGATGCACTAACCCTGCCAGTAAGTCAACCTACCTTGTATCGTATCCATCAGCCAACCCTATAAGCCTGTAAGCAAGAAAGCTAACCACGGGATCTTATATAGAGCAAGCCAGGAAAGAAAGCGTAGGCAGGGTATACCCTAGTGGTAACCTTCCCTTACCAACAAAAAGGGGAAGAGAGAGAAAGAATAAGTCTGTTAATTGCTGCTTGGTTCCTTTTTCCTCTCCCAGTGCAGTAAGTAATAAATACATCTAGAAAGAAGATATTCTCTAGCCTAGAGGAAAGAGAACAACTAGGATGAAAGGTATTACTAATCTTGATATAGTGACACAGGATGATAGAATGTCACTAGGATAAGCGTCCGGTTAGAACCATGGGAAGATTAGAATGACCTCACTAGGAACCTCATTAAAGATAGATAAGCTACCTTAGAGAGCTTACACAGTCAATTGATCTATCCTAGGTTGAGGAATCCGGGAAGAAGGCTTTCAAGTCAAGAAGAGATTCGCTCCTAAGGAGGAAATAAGGGACTCATATCGAAAGGGCTTACAGGAGGAAAAGCCTATATCTGAGAGCTTGAACTGGCCTTTGGACGGAAGAGAAATGGCATTAGAGCCCCTCTCTCTCAGAACAGAAGAGAACAACCACAGGAATGAGGAAACTCGTAGAGGGATGTTGATTCGAGCAGGCAGCAATACAGCATCGGCAGCTTTCTGACACTCATACTGCCAATCAGCTATTACCATCTGGCTTTCTCTTCTAGAAACGGGGCTTGAAAGAGCTAATTCGTTCTTAGCTGTTTTAGCTTCTTAGAAACAGACTAAAGGGAACTACCGGACGATGTTAGATAAAAAGAAAGAAGAAGATCGTCCGCTGCATATCATCCGCTGCGCTTATCTTCTGTTAGTTCAATAGCCTAGCTTCCTACTAGCAACTCGGTCAGATAGGAATGCCCACTACAAACTACCTAGGGAAGAGATTCTATTAGTTAGGTTAGCTCGTTAACAACGTCTATAGGTTTAAGAATTCCTAAAGTTTAGTTGCTTTTTTTGAGTTCCTCTCCTTTTTGTTGGTAAGGGGTTGTAGTTCTCTTTCTTTTATCATACTACCGGACGAGAGGACTATAGATAGATGTAACGTCCGATACGGTTCTTATCGTCCGTTGTTCCTCTATCCTAGTGCTTCTATTTTCCCTAGCCTTCCATTCCAGTGCTGGTAGTTGAATAAGGCCAGGCCAATATGAGCTGAGCTGCTATTAGCTATCTTTGCCTTCCTTTGCGAGTATCCCAGTAGGAGTAGTAAGCTAGGGCCAAGTAAGTAAGATGGAACTCATACCTGTAGTTTGACCCGGACGATGCGGACGTTAATGCTTACATCAATCCTATCTTCCTATCGTCCTTTAGGTAAAGATGGATAAGGAAGGAAAAGGTATGCAAGCTGAGGTTCTTTTAGGAAAAAGATTGCCTTCCTTCCCTAACTTTTATTGGGATAAGGCCTGTAAGCTTCTTCTTTGATAGCTAGATGTGACTCCGGTAGTTTCTGTACTTAAATCCCTGAGTCAGGTTGTTCCTGTCGGGTTATAAAAGATAGGACAGAAGAGATTAGATCGATCAAGTGATAACCGAAGATAGGGTCCATCCACTTCAGTTCCTTTCTATGGCCATAGTTCAAGCAGAGAAAAGGCAGGAAATCCATTTTACGGGGAATCTCAAAGTAGCTACTGTAGGGTGGTCGAAGTAGAATGAATGAGAACAAATCACGATCTATCAAGCTCTTTTGTACCGCTAGCCTGTAATCCAGCCTAGCAGACTGAAGCAAGGAATCCTAGAGTTCCCAAAGCGGAGACTAGCTTTCGCCTACGGATCTCTTTAAAGTAAAGTACAATATCGACTTGAATGAAACTATAGCACAGAGGAATGCTAGCGAGCGCTCATATGCAAGAACAGGTGCTCACCCAGGCGTCAAGGTAAAGGCAGGTGCCGCATAGGGAGAGGTTCTGAAAGAAAGCCCCTTCTACTTCTACATTAGCATACATTAGTTAGTAAGTTAGTAACCACATCACCATTAGCACACCATATTTGATATAGCATTTAGTAATTTAGTAATTGAGTACAGTAAGCAAGCGAGTGACTGGAACAGTAGATACAGTAGACTTGTTCCCTTGCCTCCCTCCTTCCCCCTCGCCAAGCCTGAAGAAAGGAGCAACTTAGATACCTCTTTGTTAACTATATTCCTGGTTTGCTAAAAGGGTCCTTGGGCCCAATCAATCTCTATACTCTTGATGCAATGGACTCCCCAAAGCCACTAAACCGCTCTCTTCCACCCGTGAACCTCGTTCTAGTGAGATTTTATCCCTTTTTTAAACTGAAACTCAGTTGCCTATCTGATCCTTGGTCTAATTGGGCCTTTCTCTATAGCTCGAATCGAATAGCTGGGCTACCCCCTCCCTTGGCTTGGTTGGTTATATAAGAGAATCCCGGGAGAAAGCAAGTTAGACCTTACTTAGGCCGAAAGATTTATTGGATGGTTCATTCCAGTCTGAAGCCCGTTTGAATTGAAGGCAAGTCATGGAATTGCTTAATGAATAGAAGAGTTCCCCCTTAACCAACCCTAAGAGGGAATTCTTCTATTCATTAAGATGAAGCCATTCAGTCAGCTCTGAATCTGAACTCAATGATTGCAATTCCAGAAGGGCATGAAGCTTTGGCTCAGTACAGTAGCATTTGACTTTGGGAAAGAGAATCGATAGAATCGATCGCTTACCTTGCTTTGGCATGCCAGAAGCATTTCGCTGTGGTTCTCATTGATTGAGTCGATCCCGAGACAAAGCAAAGGGAGTTCCGTGGGTTCAGTTTGCTTAGAGGCAGAAAGCCTAGAAGAGGCCTAGAAGTCATAAGGAATAGGCACTGTACCGGCAGCGAACTCTAAGGTTTGGCTTTTTCTTTTATTGACTTTCTTGAGTCAATGTCGCATTTCGCGTGCTTGGTTAGATCTCCTAACCTAATGTAATGAACGAGAAGGTGAAAAATTCAGTCTTAGCTAAGCATTCGAATTCTGGGTAAAATTTGAAATCTTTCTTTCTAGGGAATCTGTGCTTACTAAGCCTTTGAAAGAAGGACCGGTCAACAAGTGAAGTGCAAGACTAGCTGGACCCGGACTGACTAATCGCTAACATCCCGAGTTCTCTCGGGACCGGGAGAACTCTCAGTTAAGTACGGCATTCAGTAAGAAGTAAGCCAAGTTCTATTAGCTCTTCTAACTTTCGTCAGTCTGTGATGCATTGAGTTGAGAGTCAAAGGACAAAGGAGTAGAAAACCTTCTAACTGAAAAAGATTCGAGTGAAAGCCAGCTGCATGAAGTCCATCATATGTATGCGGGTATGAAAGGCTCACACCATTCATGCACAAGATTCGTTGCCCACACTTGCTTATCTGTAGATAAACAAGATGGAATCCTCCATACTGAGCATTCATGTCCAGTCCATCACGGGGAGTTTCCATAATACATTTGGAATGCAAGCCTATATCCATCTCCTCTAGTTGAGTTGAAAAGGGAAAGGAACCCGCGACATTCTATATTCTAGATTTTTTTTGATTTTTTGATACAATGCTCCGAGGGAAGTACTTCTTTCGATTTCCTTCCTTAACTAATTCTTAGCCTTCTTCTCCCTTGCGGATCTCTTACAACTAGCGATTCACGCATCTCGAAAAACCGTGCCTGAGATAGAATAGTCTTTCGACTTTCTATTTAGTTAGATTGTAGTAGTCTTGGTCCCTCCCTTTTCTTTTAGTAGTGGCTAGCAGTGGTGGACAATCTCTCTCTTCCCGTGGAGGCATTGCCATCTTCATCCCGGAAAGCCCCATCACCTAGACTCATTCGAAGCCTGTCCTCGCGGATAAAGAGATGTCCCTCTTTAGTCAGATTTTCCCACTAAGAAGTTAGCTTAGGAAAACAAAAGTTGAAAAAATCCCCATTGCTTTCTTAGTCGTGGAAGCTTGGACAAAATAGATTTCAGGTAGCTTGCACGACCAGCAGCTAGACTATGCGAACTTCCCAATCTTCCGAAGAAAAAAAAGGAAAGAAGGTAAAGGTAGGTCCCTTCCGGAGCCTAGGCTTCATTAAATAAAGGGAGTAAAAAAAAATCAAAAATAGGCTTCATTAAATAAAAAGGTCTTTGTCGTCCTTTAATCGATTCTTTGGCCATAGAAAATCTTAGAAACTATCTCTTCTTTTCAGTCTTTTGTCTCTTTTACTAAATTAAATTAATGTAGTCTGCGGCCCCCCTCTCTAAATTGACTAATGAATGACCCATTCCTTTTAGGAACTAGGAGAGGGAATAAAAGAAAATGAAAATTCAAGGGCTCCCCCGCTAGATTACACATGACTTTGCCCTCAGAAATGATATATAGAAACATTTATTTATCATACACACGTGATGTTGGCTTTAATCCTGGGTATGCCTAGAGCTTTGACCAACGGGGAGAGGAAGGGCTTGCTTACTTATTAAAGAAAGGGGCTCTCGGTAGCTCTAGGCGTCAAGCATCACAACGAGACTCTCGCTAATATAATATAGAGAGGCAGCGAAGGCCGAAGGGGCGTGGCGGAGAGAGGTTTTAAGACCTAAAGGTATAGGATGGCATGGCGTATAGGCTCAGTATATAGTCAATGGGTGCCGCAGGTAGTCGAGTGATAACGAGAGGTATAGAGGGAATTCAGACTTCAAATCCGAGAAGCTTCAGACCAACCCTTGACCCTAACCCTCGGGGCGTAGCCTCACGAAGAGACTCGACTGATAAGGAGAGGTTGGACGATAGTTCAGTTAAGGAGAGAGGGACGGGAGATCAATTGAGTTGTTACGCTCCCAGCTATTGGACTTTTTTCACACAAAGCCAATCTAAGTTCGAATTCCCTTTCTCCGGATCGATTAATTGAAACTGTTAAGGAGAAGGCTTGGTCACTGAACTGACTGACTTGCTTGACTTCGTTCGTCCACCCTCTAGCTCCAAGACTTGTATTCCACTTGCACCTCTTAGTCTAGCTACTGGCTTCCCTTTCCGCTTTGAGCTTATACTTCCTGTCTATTAGAAAAGAAAAGAATCTTTCTCTTCAAAATGAATTAGATCGGCCCGTGGAATGGTTGAGTCGTATCCTATGGGCTGAGCCTACTTTGTGCCTTAACTGGTTAATTGATCCCCCCCTGCCCGGACTTTCTAAAGAGATCTTCCACCCTGTCGTACGAGCTCAATTAGATTGATCCTACCTTGCCCTTGGTATTTTCGTGCCTAAACGCCTTTCTCATCCCTTTCTTTAAGTACCGGCTTGGTTCCACCTCTCTGCTTAAGGCTTCGTAGACGTAGCTCCGTAGGTCTCACATGGCTCATTGCTTTGACTTGAATCGAGATTGGGTTTGTATCAAGCCGACTCTACTAGAATACCAGGGGGAGAATCGCACTCTTCTAAATTCATTACAAAGATCTTGAGATTGGTCTCACATCCTTACAAGTTTAATACTTGTCTTTGTCGAGATTGGCTTGGTGTTAAAGTACCTGCTTACTAAGGTTAAGGTACAAGATCGAAAAGAAAGCTTTTCAGTGCAAAAGGACCAACGAGGATTCAGGAGGATAAGGATAAGGGGAAGAAGCGGGGTAGTCGCTCTAAAGGGAGAAGGAACAGAGACAGTGAGGAATTAGTTGGTATTGAGAGGCCTAGCACGAGATTACTTCTTCCTGCACTCAAAAGGAAAGCCCAAGTACAAGACATACCGGGAGTACAAGCGCTTGACCATAGGAAGAAGGAAGAGGACGCAGCTCGAGCCAAGATCAAAGAAAGAGGTCAGCTAAGGGTGGGTGACGGGTTCCTATCCGAGTCAAGAAAGAAAGAAGATGAGCCTCAAGCCGTTTTAACGAAAGGTGCCTACTCTTCCTAACGAGGCGGAGAAGCTAAGCTTAACCGGCGAGGAGACAGAGTTAGATTACTAATCTATCAAGTCCTGAGTTCGGCTGCTTTCCCAATAGAGTCGGGCAGAAGAGAAGCTCCAAACCACTCGCCAAAAAAAAGAGAGGGAGCGTGAAGGCATCGGTAGAGGGGCAGTAACCAACCCCAAGGCCCCAAAGTCAAATACGGAATCAACTCGAGCAGAGGTTCAGTTCCGGAGTGAACCCGCCATTCACTCATTCAGGGAATGGTGGCAGGGACGAAAGAAAGGGTCCCACCCAAGTGCAACCACACTAGCAGGAAATGAAATGAAAGCAGAAATGGATCTGTGTCACTTTGTCACTGTCTGTATGCTTGTCTTCAAGAATCAATCAACCAAAGAAGCAATCAACAAATCAAGTTGAGGTATCAAAGTCTATCCTGTCTTCTTTCGTTTCGACCCTGATGTATGAGATGAGGAATCCCTCATAGCTAGATTCATCAGTAGCTTAGAAACTAGGAACTGGATGAGGGGAAGAGATGAGAATAGGCCTCGTCCATTCCATTACGGCATTCTCTTCTTGATCACCGGATATTGATAGAAAAACAGTCACGCCAAAAGAAAGACGAAGGGGGAGCCAGCGGCAAGGGTCAGATTTACCTTAGGCTTAATGCCCCAACGAGCACAGTCATCAGAGAAGCCTTTGGGCAACTCGATAGGAATCAGAGGAGAAATCGACTGTCATTGCCGTTCTAACCGCTGTCAGAAGACGTGAAGTGAGGGCGTGGTTCAAGTCACATCGTATGCTCGTCTTCATAAAGGTTTGAGTTTGATTGTTTGTTGCCAAAGAGAAGAGTTCATTGTTTAGGTCCTACTCTGGGTCTGTAGCTGACAGCGGCGGATCATCAAGAAAAAGAAAGGGTCTTGTACTAGACTTCTTCCCTGAGGCTTGAAAGAAAGCTTAGCACCCAAGAAAATCAAGAGTCCATTTAGAGAGCAATAGTACAGAAAGCTGAGGCGCAGGCCAAGAGATCATAAAGGGCAAAAGGCAAATGAAAATCGGGGTAGGGGCTACCTCTAAATAATGGAAGTTCCAGGCCTGGCTAAAAACTTGCTTAAGAGGGGGAAGGGAAGGTCAGCTTCAGGTCAAATAGATTCCTTATTTTCTTTTAATAATAGAATTATGACCTCAACCTCACTCAAGGGATAGAAAGGGGCGATGAGCTCAGTAGAGGAGAAGCCGTCCTGATGAAATAGAAAGCCCTAGAGCTATGAGTGACTCAAATCTAGCCGTGATGCGCGAGGGCCAATATTCAAATGAAAGCAAGGGGCTGATTGCCCTCATGGGGAAGGGATGAATACGAGCAGTCGGAAGAGCAGCTCTCTCAGAAGCAACCAATCCAAGAATTGATGGATTTGGTAGAGTGCCAGTCACAACACTAGAACCAAGTTAGGTGAGCTTGAAGGCATCGGTTGAAGCCCTTAGTTGCAAGGTCTTTGACTGTGCCCAAGAAAGGGATGTGGGACAGGCAGCTAAGCAAAAAAGCAAGCCCTTGTACAACTACAAGAGGGGGCCCCTTCATAAGAGAAGTGCCGAGCCTGTGAAGTGGAAGGCATTGATACGTATAATGAAGGAATGCAACTGGAGTGCAGAGACAGTGGCGGAGGGGAGAAAAGGAAGATTTTTTTTATGGGTACCGTGTAGCCCTTCCTTCAGCTTCAGCAAGAGATCACATTCGACCTGGTTCACCTCTTTGGCATCATTCATGACGATAGAGAGTGTATTCTAAGAGTTCAATGAAAGCGACATATCATGGAATTTATTCTTTATCTTTATCACCCGATCCTCTCCTTCCTAGCTTGGAGATAGCCTAATGAAGGCTTGACTAGGGATCCTAATAGGGAAAAGCCAGGGCACATGTTTACTACGCTATTCAAAGCATCGAGAAGGATTTGGAGTAGGATAACTAGGTTGAATGCATTGGACTGAAAGCTGACAGCAAGCATTCCTTTATGAAGTAATCCCTTGATTCTTATTCTTACATAATATTGAATTTATATGCTCCGAAGAGGGCTTTTGCCGGCTATACAGTCCAACCAGAGTAGCACATCAGTTCGGCTATGATATGTATCTTCCTGTAAGAAGCATCAGCAAAGGTGTCTTTTCTTTTGGACTTGAACCTCCCCCTTTCTCTAATAATAAGGTAAGCATTTCAAAGTTTATCTAGTAACTTAGTTTAGTGAACAAAGTCCTTTTTTCTAAGAACCATGTTGACAAACCGGAAATGCCACACACACACTCCTTTCAGAGAAACTATTTACAGATAAGCTCGGCACCTTACGGCCATGTGCCTAGGATCCCAATATTTTGAGCGCTAAAAGGATTAAGCCCAAATCCTATAGGAATTGAAATACCACACTCAGATCGGTGAATCTATCAGGCACACTCCAAAGTGATCCAACCATTCCGGTCTATAGATTCATTAAGAGAACTTAAACACATGCAGGAATAAGCACATAGACCATAGGGAGGGAAGAATGAAAATTCATTCATGTCTTTCTCTTGTATCATTTACTAGTTTTTCCCATTGAACCACCAGGTTGGGTTGCCGTAAAGTACAACACAACTAACTATGGGCTTTTCCCATCCCTCTCGATGTTCTGGACACTCAGTCCTTGCCAAGGCCTTTTGACACGGGATCAGCCAGAGCTCATATATGCGAAGAGCTAACAGGAGCCATTCAAGTTGGTAAGGAAAGATAGGAGGTGATTAGAGAGATCACAAGCCTATTCCACTTACCGACGAAACTCTTATAATAAAGGGATTGGTCTGGAATAGTTGAGGAGGGCTTGGGGGGTGGGGGGGTAGTACACTGTCTGGCTTAAGAGTGCCAGAACAGGCATAGACTACTTGCATGTCGAGCAGATCTAATCACAAGGAGATTGGGGGCGACATGCCCTAGAAGCTATGGCTCAGTTCATCCTAGAGTAAAGGAAAGGCTAAGAACTGTCTCGCGGGAGTAGACCATAGTTCGTGGGGTGGCTAGATTCTTCGAGTCAATGCGGCGACTCACCCCCTCCCTGCTTCCAAAATAAGGTCCGGCATTCTTTTGTTATCCGATAGTGAATCAAGCTAATAATTGGCAAGGTCCCACATAGTTGACATAATAGCTTTTCTTTTCTCTTGCCTACAAAGTGTTTGGCGGTATATCGTATATAAATAAGATCACGGCTGCTTTTTGTTTTAGGAGTGATCTTTTCTTTTCCTCTAACTCGAAATATCATAAGAGAACAGAAAGGTTTTGATTCGAGGTTTCTAGCCGTCTTCACTGACTGGAGCCCAAACCAAATAAAGCAATGGCGTCTGTTTACGTCAGGGTCCGAAGGAACGAAGTAACTCGACTGTAAGGAAAGGTTGACTTTTTCTTTTTCGAGGGTGTAGTCTTTAACTGAATTTCTCTCCTTTTCTCTTAGCGTGCACAGTTTGCTTGCATGCCGCTTTAGGCACATCTCTCTTTCTTAGTTTCACGCTGGCCTAATGAATGAAAGTCAGTCTTTTAGTAAGCGTATATAAGCAGCTGTTTAGTGTATAAGCAATTTCTTAGTGGCCGCACCGAAAGGTACGTCTTATTATTAGAGAAAGGGGGAGGTTGGTTGAAGATGATGTTACGCGGCGTTCAGAACCAGCCTTGAAGTGAATGAATTAGAAAGAACGAAGAAGTAAGGAAATGAGACGACTCTTTCTTGAACTATATCATAAACAGATCTTCCCCTCCACACCAATCACGAGTTTTTCTCC
>Ga0157363_1001225_pt1:7500-21164 | contig 21164 bp, 16 predicted proteins | sample AttsexASBM1_FD_111477 | JGI IMG/M metagenome (GOLD analysis project Ga0157363, IMG submission 111477) | Fungus gardens microbial communities from leaf cutter ant in Ribeirão Preto, State of São Paulo, Brazil - Atta sexdens ASBM1 | ecosystem: Host-associated > Fungi > Mycelium >... | reverse complement strand
TTCTTCAGTCCAAATGATAATTTATCCTTTTTGGTTGCTCCAACAAGATATGCGTTGAGAGAAGCTTGTATTTCTAGCATCCTTTAGAAATCTACGATAAAAATTGATTATTCCTAAAAACTATCGCAGCTCATGTATTGTTTTAAATTTTGGAAAGTTTTGGATCGCGGTAACTCGTTCTGGTAAAGGTGAATTTGACGCCTTGATGATTGATTCGGTAGACTAAATATTCGACCTTTTCTACACCAAAGACGCATTTAGAGAAATTAATTGACAGGCCAAATTCGCGTAATCTATCAAAGACTCCTTTTAAATGCTTCTCATGCGTTTAATAGTCCGGTGAGGCTATTAAAATATCTATATACGGATGACAAAAATCTAAGCCACGAAGTGCAGTATCGATTAGTCTTTGGAATGTCTGGACTGCATTACGAAGACCGAATGTCACTACATTAAATTCGAAGAGCTCGAATGGCAATAATCGCAATTTTGTCTGTGTTCTTGAGCGAGTGGGACTTGGAAAAGCAGCACGAGTTAAGTCTAACTTTGTAAATACTCTGCAACCATTTAGAGATATATGAAAAGTCGTGTGATGTAACGAATATTTTTCTTGAACGCTGACAGCGATTAGTGAACGATAATCTTCATTCTTTTTGAGTACCATGTGGAGGGGTGATGCCCATATATACTTGATTTGAGAAAGGTTGGCAAATGCCCTCTTGGATCATTAAGTCAAACTCAGCTTTAGCTATCCTGAATTTCTCTGGAGACAGACGTCGAGCTCGTTCAGCCACGGGAGGCACAAGTTACAATGTGATGCTGAATTTGATGTACGCCTTCTTTTCTAGGGGCGCTCTTAATTACATCAATATATTCTTTAAGTAACTGATGATATCTACAATTAGTGTTAATGGTAGTTATGCATGAATTACGTAGCTGACCAGAAGTTTGTAAATGGTTGTTCCGTCAATAAGACGTTTGTTCGCAAGATCGACTAAAGCAATGAAGAAAGTCTACATCAGAATTGCGTGAATAACATTAGCAATTGTAAACTTCCATACAAATGATCGTCTGAAACCGAGATTTACCTGTCATTTATGTCCATAAGTCTTAATCTCGGATCCGTTCGCTACAACCAACTTGAAGTCATTAAGAGAATATGGTCCTTTTATTTCTTTTTTTGGTAGGATATCTGCCCTGGTATCGACTTGGTAGCTTAAATATAGCTTATGGTTGCGCAAAAACAGGCAGCTTTGTTTAGTGCTCTGCTTGTACCTGCAGAGGCTAACGCTAATACGGACAAGTCTGTGATAAGTCTGGCCTAATGGCCAGAACCGATCTCACGTTCTCAGGTAGCTGCTCAAAAAATAGTGTACGTAGGACTGAATCATTGTCCGCTAGCAAAATTTCTAAGCCATTGGAGAAAATTAGAAGGTTTATCATCATCGATTTCATTGCCACGGATTAGCTTTTTTAATTTCGACTCTCCAGTCTCATCGAAAGATCGTATATCCGATTTTTGAGAGCTTTATATTTGTCGCTTGAGAGAGGATTGGCAATAATATCTAAGACAAAAAGTAATGCTGTATTGTCTAAATTTAACACAATACCTGAATTTTGTATCGTCATTAGATATTCTAGAGATGCTGAACACAGCTTCTATTAGTACAAACCAAAAAGTTTTCTTTTTCTTTCCAAAATGGCGGAATCTTTATGTTGCTGCTGCAATTCCCGGTGATAGATCGAATGTTTCTGGATGATTGATTTGATGATTGGTTGTTCGACATGCCTGATGATCTTGTGAATCAGTAATCGCTTGGGTATATAATGATTCAGGGCTCGCTTTGGTGAATCACCAGTAGACATAATGAGATGCGTTAACCTCGTCATTCACAACGATCGAATTCCAATATATAACCACTGATCACGTCGGGGTCCCCAATTATGGGGATATGTTCTCAATAAAGAAATACTCGTTCTTCTTAATAAAAAACGTTAGTAAACTTTATTTTAACGGTTACTATACAAATGATGCTTTATAACGAACATAAAAATCATAGAAGAATAATTGAACGAAGTGTAACTAGAATCCGGGTAGGTTTTTTTCTTTCTCAGTCAGGTTTGCCATCATGACCAGTTATGATATATTCGAAAACACCACAGTACAAGTACTGTAGTACAACTACTGTACCAGTATACACTAATGCATCCCAGCCGAAATTGCTATAAGGATGCGTTCAAATATTACGCCTAGGTAACTCTGGAGTGCTCTAGTGTACACCCCAGATGTTCAGAAACTACAGGTATAATTTACTCAAAACATTCAGAAACGAGCATTTAGATCACTCTAAGATCACTCTATTATATCAACCTACTTTTCAGTTGGATAAAAGTCGCTTCACATGCGCAATGTGCATTTTGCACTATAAAATCATGTGACTGATGAAAGTAAGGTTAAGTTACATAATTATTGAAAGGTTTTTAAGTCACTACGTTTCAATATACAATTGACTTCTAGAACAAATACGATCTCTTTTTCGTGTATTTGTGTAACAGCAAATTGTAACAGCAATTAATTTTACTTTTATGCCTTTTCTCAATCTTCACCGATGTTTACCAGTCCCCTAATTGCATCACCCAAGGCGTTCAGAAATTCCTTCGTCTAGATCATCCTGAGGTGCCTTCAGAAGGAATTTATCTTATTACCAATACCCAGATTTCCTGAACGCACCCTAGATGTTCGCGTTTATTTTATCGGCGAACGTTACAAGCTATTCGTGTAGAAATCCGTTAGATAAATTTAGATCATGTGGCTAGCAGATGAGAAAGCAGTGGATGCGCTGGCACTGCGTGAACAAATGTATCCAATGCGAAGAAATAGCGATAACGACACGATTTCAATCGGGAGTGGTTCACTTGTATATTGTCAATAATTGCCCACTGCCGTCACAACGACTTCTACGTAGGGAGTATTTTTATTTTTTTTTTCTAGCGCTGTGATTAGCTTGTGCGCAATTAGCTCGTATATAATTGTGCATACTCATTTCAACCTGTCAGAAACTGTATATTCCAGTGTACCTGATTTCTGATAGGTTGAAATCGTGTTATTTCTATCACTATCGCTATATCCTTTGCATTGTGTGGGGCTTAAAAGATATCTTAACCTCTAAAGTTTCGAACTTTAACCGCTTAAAATTTGTGTCGAAGTACTGCGCGAAGAGTAGAAGACATCTGACTTCACCTCCAACTGGAGGCTTCAAACAAAATAAAATCTTTAACGCTTAATAACTTGTTTTGCAAAAAAGCAGAAAAATGCAGAAAAACTGCTACGTTTTTCTGCCAGATTCTTTCGAGTAAAAACGTGTTGAATGAGTATATTTTATAAAAATTTGAGCTGAGGAAGCGATTCTAAATAATTACCGACATTTAAATATAGCCTGTAAATATATGTAATTATTATATATGCGCATGTAACAGCGTAAACGACAATATGAAGTAAGTACGAGCGTTACATCAAATGAAATGTTTTGCTCGTCTATATATTTATCTATAAACTTACATTTCTGCTACAGGATAAGTGTTGACGGATTGATTGTATATTTTCCGTATGATTATATTTATCCAGAGCAGTATGCATACATGCTCGAGCTCAAACGTGGCCTGGATGCCAAGGTATCATTTATTCTTGCATTTCACTGATGCTGATTTTGAATATTGTAATTAAATTCTGTGCTTTAGGGACATTGTTTGTTAGAGATGCCTTCAGGCACTGGCAAAACGATAACTTTATTGTCACTCATTGTGGCATATATGCTGGAGCATCCATTAGATGTAACAAAGTTAATTTATTGTTCCCGGACAGTGCCAGAGATAGAAAAAGTTATAGAGGAGCTAAAGAAGCTTATAGATTATTATGAGAAAGAAACCAAAAGCAAGCCAAAAATTGTTGGTCTAGTTCTTAGCTCGCGTAAGAATATGTGTATCCATCCTGAGGTAATTAAAACTGTTAAAACTTTTAAAAACTGATTTTCATAGATGTATATTAAAATGAATTGTATTTTTATGCATAGGTCAGTAGAGAACGAGAAGGTAAAATTGTAGATGGCCGTTGTCATTCTCTTACTGCATCATATGTACGAGAAAGACATAATTATGATGAATCTACTCCGATTTGTAATTTTTATGAAGGATTTGATATGGAGGGCAGAGAACAAATTATGCCTTCTGGTATTTACTCCATCGATGATTTAAAAGAATATGGGAAAGATCGTAATTGGTGTCCATACTTCCTCGCAAGATTTACAGTAAAAAAACTTTAGGAATCTTTTTATTTGTTCTTATAAACAATTTAAATAAGATATAAAATTGATAATCAATATTTAACACTTTCAGATCTTGCATGCACAGATTGTAGTGTACAGTTATCATTATTTATTGGATCCAAAGATCGCTGAGACTGTATCCAAAGAATTAAGCAGGAGTTCAGTAGTTATCTTTGATGAGGCTCATAATATTGGTATAAGAATTAACATTCGTTTATCGACACTTAAATAATTTCAATCAAAATCACATTTTTATAAATTTTAGATAATGTCTGCATTGATTCAATGAGTGTAAAGATAAACAGAAAGACAATGGAGAAAAGTACAGCTAACATACAACTCTTAGAGAAAACTGTAGCCGAGTAAGTATTTCAAAATCTTATATATCATATCTTTTTCAGTTAGCCTAAATTCTTCCTCCTGGAAAAAGTCCTATTCCTTTCTTGCATATAATATTTTAGGATTTATAAAAGATTATTATATTTTGATACAGAATGAGACAAGAGGATGTAAATAAATTGAAGGAAGAGTACGAAAGATTGGTCGAAGGTCTGAGAGATGCTCAATTCCAGAGAGAAACTGATGTCATCTTAGCCAACCCTATTTTACCGAACGAAATACTTGAAGGTTAAAAAAATTGTATTTTAAAAATATTATATATCTCATACATGTAAAATGTTTAAACAATTTTCATTAAATTTTTTTTTACAGAAGTCATTCCCGGTAACATAAGAAATGCCGAGCATTTTGTTAGCTTTTTGAAACGATTCGTTGAATATTTAAAAACTCGCTTACGTGTTCAACATGTCGTGCAAGAATCACCCGCAGCATTTCTTAAGGATATCCAAGCAAAGGTTGCTATTGAACGAAAACCATTGCGATTTTGTGCTCAAAGATTAGCATCCCTCTTACGCACTATGGAGATAACAGATCTAACAGATTTCTCTCCAATAATCTTAGTGACGCATCTTGCGACATTAGTCTCCACGTACACGCACGGCTTCACAATTATAGTGGAACCATTCGATGATAAAACGCCAACAGTATTGAATCCAATTTTACATTTTAGCTGTCTAGATTCTTCCATTGCTATCAAACCCATATTCGATAGATTTCAGTCCGTGGTAATCACTTCTGGGACGTTGTCCCCATTGGATATGTATCCCAAAGTTTTAAACTTTCATCCGGTTATAATGTCGTCCTTTACAATGACATTAGCTAGACCGTGTCTTTTACCCATGGTAAGTTAAAAAAAATATTGAAGATAAATAATTTAATGTTTTATTAATACTTTATCTGTTTATGCTTTCTCAAAATCAGATTGTTGCTAAAGGTAATGATCAAGTTGCCATTTCGTCAAAATACGAAACACGAGAAGATGTGGCTGTTATAAGAAATTATGGTCAATTGTTAGTCGAATTTGCTGCGACAGTGCCCGACGGCTTAGTTTGCTTTTTTACATCATATTTATATATGGAATCCGTAGTAGCCGCATGGTATGTACATATATGTTTATAAATAAAATATATTAAAATATATGCTGAAATTTTATAATAATTTATAAATAGGTACGATCAAGGAGTTGTGGATCAACTTCAGAGGCATAAATTATTATTCATTGAAACTCAGGATTCAGCAGAAACCAGTTTAGCACTGATCAATTACATAAAGGCTTGCGAGAACGGTAGAGGAGCTGTTCTACTCTCGGTGGCTCGTGGAAAAGTATCCGAAGGCGTCGACTTTGATCATCATTTGGGGAGAGCCGTGCTGATGTTTGGCATACCTTACGTGTACACACAGTCACGTATCTTGAAGGCGCGTTTGGAATATCTCAGAGATCAGTTTCAAGTAAACCCATAAAATCATTATAAAATACTTCTGTTACTTTTGAACAAAAAAAAATATACACACACACACACACACACACATACACACGTGTGTGTGTGTGTGTGTGTGTGTGTGTGTGTGTGTGTGTGTGTGTGTGTTTGTTTCTGTAATGTTTCCCCAGATTCGAGAAAACGATTTCTTAACTTTTGATGCCATGAGACACGCCGCACAATGCGTAGGACGTGCGATTAGAGGAAAAACGGATTACGGTATCATGGTATTTGCAGATAAGGTATATTTCTTTGAAGAACAATCCGTCGTATTTACAAAAAAAATATTTTTGCATTTTATAATATGACATCATTTCCGTATTTTCACCACTGTAGAGATTTTCAAGAATAGATAAACGAAGCAAATTACCAAAATGGATACAGGAACATTTAAATGATAGCTTATGCAACTTATCAACCGAAGAAGCTATACAAGTAATATTAATTTTTCGTTTGGTAGCAGGTGCTGTGATTAGTGATTAAAATTTGACAATTTATCTAATAATGTTTATTTACAATTTTCAGATTAGTAAAAGATGGTTACGACAAATGGCACAGCCATTCACGCGTGAGAACCAACTTGGATTGTCATTATTAACGAGAGAACAACTTGAAAAAGAAGAGGCTGCCAAGATTGAACAAAAGGCTCAGCAAAATTGATAGTACAACATTGGCACCAAGCTGAGCAATCCGTTTTACTTAGGCAAAGTGATGTCTGTAATTTACAGAAAATATATTTCATATGCAGCTTCTTGTACAAAGGCCTATTTATAATTTGTACTTTCGATTGCAACTGTATTATAAGGAATGTAAAATATAAAATATACTTTTTCCAATAGCGGCAAGAGTATTTATCTCGTTAACTTAAGCTTACATTACCAGGTTCCATAATCTCAGCAAGATTCATCAAGAACATGCGATGCAATTAAAAAAATTTTAATAACAAAGTATTATAGAGTAGACTTTATCAGCGTAAAAAATACGTATATCTATAAATAAATGTAATTTATTTGACTTGGTGTATCACCACCTCACAAGAACTTGATCACCGTCCTGTATTGAATAGTAACTAAGTTCTTGCAAGGGTTTATCCAATGAGATTTCATCGTTCGATAGCTGAAATGTTACAATATATTATTTGTACCGTCGATTAAATATAATTGTTTTTTGTATAACATTAAACTTACATTCCGTGGGATAAACGAAAGAACCGGAATTTTCCCACCAGTTTTAAAAAGTCTTTGAGCAAGCCCAATCATTTTTTGAACTTCCATATCTTTAAGTAACTTCCTCTTAATTCCTCTAGGTTGATGCGGATCATCTGGGCATACAAACTCCACGGTTATCACATTTGAAATCATTTCTACTTTTGGCTTAGCCGAAGGAATATCCGTAATTCCATATTCTGAAATTATAAAATAGATTTTTATTTTACAAGAAATCGTAATTAAGTTTTGTTGAATTCTTTGTTGGTGTAAAAAATAAACTTCATACATACTATTGACTAAAATAGGATATTGTGGATGTTCATTTATAAAAGATGTTCTTTTCTTCAAATTACTTTCAGTTTCTAACCACAATGGTAAATACAATTTTAAATAATCATACTCGGCACCTCTCCTTTCATCATGAAGTATCTCTGTACCATTTAAGATTTTTAATTTCGCAATTCTTGCAATTACCAATTGTCGAGCAGTTTCTACTGTTTCGTTCTCCAAAATGGGATTTCCTCTGAATTTTAAATCTTCCAAGTTTGATAATTTATCCAATTCACTAATGGATTGCCACTAAAATTGTCAGAAATTTTAACTGCATAAATGCAAAAAAATGTATTTTTTCGATTGATACTATCTATGAAAATTCACTACCTCTGATATGTGATTTTCCGAAATATGTAGTTGACGTAGAATAGGAAATGAAGCAGTCTTATCTGTTGATGTTGATGAAAATCTAATTCTATCTATTTTGTTTAAATTCAAATTAAGATATTCTAAGCTGTAAAAAGAATTTCTCTTAGTTATATAAAACAAATTTCATGCTTTTTAAAAAATAAAGAAATTGAATAAAAAAAGAGGACAGTTAAATATTTTATAATGCAACTTACCATGGAAGGGAACCTAGGTTAAGTATCTCATCCCAACTTGATATTAAATTTCCTTCCAGTATTAATGTAACTATGTTCATTAAATTAGTATTTGCACAAGTCATATCGTCTATAGTCATAACAATATTAAAAGAAACTGAAAGTTCTTCGATTGACGGAAACATGGATATACATTGTCGAATATCAAACCAGTTATAATTCATTCTAGCTATAGTTAAATGCTTAATTGTTGAAAATGAATCTTTTAATGCTGTCATATCTTCTATAGGCAGATGATTTTCACTGTGAAAATAAAACAAATTTTTCTTATATTTGTAGTATATATTGAACTTCTACACATTTTCTAATTACTTCCTTACTCACCTAACATTAAGACGCATCAGAGAACGAAGTTGGGAACATATATTTGCTACAATTTTCCACGAGTTTATCAAATTTCTAGATAAATCCAATTCTTCCAAATTAGGACATAATTTTTCCAATTCTTGTGGCTCTCCCATATTGGATACACATTGTTCCCTTAGCCACACTATTTTTAGTTGGTCAAACTTGCTCTGCTTTTTGTTCACTTTGGAGAAGCCAACAAGCTCTAAAAACGGCGCATTCATTTCTTTCCTTAAAGTCGATACTTCGTCCCTGTCTATGCCTGCTAATTCATCGTCAATTAATCCATAACGCATTTTGATAGCTTGTGGACAAGATATCCCAAATTTGACTTTGCCTGGTCGTATGAAAGAGCCTGATGTGGAATGTCTTGAAAATTATATGCAAAATTATAGATTATTGCTATTGTCGTTGCAAAAAAGTATTATCAATTGCTTCATTTTACCTGGCTTGAAAATACTCTACACCTTCGTAAGTGCCATTGTGTTTGCCACGAGTCGAATCGTCCCAATCTATTCCCAACCACTCTCCCTTGGTGTTTCCAACGGGTCCGACGTATTTCAAAGTACCTCGATATCCGTCGCACTCGATACGGCTTGGAATCTCATATTTTCTATCTTCTACCATACCTAAAAATATTAGAATGACAATCATGCTGCAGTGAAAGAATATGAGAGTGTAGACCTTTAATTGTGATGACGAATAGGCTCGAAATTAATCGACATGCAGAGATGTTAATAAGAATTTTATTAAGGAAACGTACCTATCGGGGAATACAGATTGTTTCAGATTGCGGCTGACAGCTTAACCTTTAACTCAGAAACGCACATTGAAGAAAAATGGAAGTAAAATCGCGCGATATTGCTGCGCGCGAGAAACACGTGAATATTAGGGAGTATGAAAAGTAATATCAGAACAAAATATCAGAACGAGATGAATTATATACAGCGATTCACTCTTGCTCTTGCCTCTTTCCCTTGTATTTCGCGAAAACTTCGTTGTGAAGTGAAGACACCCACTACCCACACATCCGCCCACGCTTGTGTCATCTGTCATGTACGTATATATAATGGCTTCTGCACACTGGACACGGAAATATTACCGTGCGGCAAAATGCGACGCGGTCAATGAACATGTTAGGCCGGGTTCACACCTCATACTTTGACGGAAAAGTGGAAGCCAATCAGAATTCGTGAAAAGACAGAAGCAGACAAACGAGATGTACCGCCTGCTACTATTCCAATTGGCTTCCACTATTCCACTTTTCCGTGTGAACTTCTTTCCGGTCTTAGAAGCTATAAGCTTATTGACTACTGCGTCACATTTTGTTACGCAATAATTGACCGGATCAGAATGTAAGAATCAACCAACTACAATCGACCATTCCTCTGTCATTTGACTGTAACAGGGGAATATTCGACTGTAGTTGGTCCTTACATTCTGGTTCTACGATCCGATTTAAATCCTCGGTGAAAACTAGGCCACTGATAAGCGTTTCCGCGTCCAATGTGTAGGAACCATCACATGTGTACTGTATACATATATGCGTCTGAAATTGTATCGAGATATATCTATAATTTTTTGCAACGTGCATGTAGTTTGAAAATCATTCAAGTTTAATTTTCAAGAAATATTTTTGCTCTTTTCATAATACACAATGTAATTTCTTTCTTTTTAATTATACATCGACTTAATATTATTAGATTATTAATGTTATATTATAAATGTACAGTAAAATCTGAACCATTTGGAAACGAAAAATAAATATTTTGATTTTATTTGTCGAGAATTCTGTTACATACTCTACACATATAACATAATATAATATAAAAAAAATATACAATGGTGTGCTAAAAGATATATAGTGTGCATAAATACGTATCATTTTCACTCGCGTTGACTTATATGATTCTGGTTTTTCACATCTATACTGAGTCTATATAATATATATATATATTATATATGTATATATATATATATATATATATATATATATATATATATATGTAATATATATAGAGTTTGATAGTCTCTGATTGTTGATTATATAGTAGAACATTACATCCAATACAATGAATTACATTGAATTTCATTGAATTACATTGAATTATATTAAATTTAAGGACTTATTGCTCTGACGCAAGATATATTTAAGCACCTAACATATAATTGGCAATGTTAGCGCCATGTAGGATTTCGATCCAGTAACCATCAGGGTCTTTAATGAAGGCGATCCCCTTCATTTTACCATCATTTGGTTTCTTCACAAATTCAACGCCATACATCTCAAATCTTTGACACGCTTTGTTAACATCAGGTACTGCTATTCCAATATGACCTATTTCAAGAGAGGAAGAAAAATGCGTGATATTTGTAAAATTATAAAAATAGTTTCCTTCTTTACATATTTTAATTTTATTTATATAACTTAAATAATAGTATATACATTAACTGTAAAAATAGTTATATTTTACAATTTTCTTACCAAATCCTTTGGGATCTATATTTCCATTGTAATATTTTACATCAGGATCTGTTTCAGATCCCCAATTGCTAAAACATACATTAATTTTCTATAAAATTAAATAAAAATACATTAACTTTCATAAATTCTCACAAAGTAAAATCTTCAAAAATCATATCATATATTTTAAACTTACTGAGTTAACTCTATGACCGCTTTTCTACGGAATGTCCATTCGATACTTTCTCTACGATCAAGTGGTATTTCATTCTGGTCCTCGTATCCAAGGAAATATAAGGAGAATTGCATTTCTGGAAAGTCAAGCTTTTGCAGCAAGGTCATTCCGAGAACTTCAGTATAGAAAGGTAGAGTGATTCTTGGATCTTTTATACGGAACATTGTCTGCTGCATTATGTACCCATTTGTTGAAGGGTCTGGAGTTTTACAAAGTTTGCGAACCTCACTGCTGCTCAAACCCAACGGCTCACCCATCTGTAATTCAAGAGACATATCATTATTCTTCCATAGTAATTTCGGCTAAAACAATTAACTTAAACGATAATGAATTTTTTTTATAAACTAACAAAATTATTTTATAGTAAAATTTTTAATTATATAATTTATCATTATATAATTTATCTCTAATCTCTAATTTCTTTTTGTGTATTAAGCAACAGAAATTATAATTTTATCCATATTAATGAAATATTGAAAGTATTATTGGATGCAAGTTAATAATTAATTAAGTTAATTGAAACTTAAATCACTTTGCTATATCTTTTTAATTTAATTTAATGTACCATTTGAATAATTTCTTGTATGACTATTTATATTATTTTAGTTTCTTACATTACTGGCCAAGTGATATATGATTATACAAGTATATATATAGTGTTGCACACATATAATCTGCTATCATCTAATTATTATCTCTAATGCAGGAGTCGGAAGTCAGTATTACCGCAAGACCGGAAATGATAAGGTGGAAGAAACCTGCAAAATTTCAAGTTAATAAAACTCGTAATAATTTGCAAAACAAATCTGCCAAATCATATATTATATTTGTTTTCAAATATATTGACACTTTTTCATACTTCTATGCTCACAATAAAGTTCAAACCATTAATTTGAGGAATCATAGTTTTTTTTTTGGAAAAGATTCTGTATATTTTTGTTCTGTATAATTTTAGCAATATATAAAATTTAACAATATATATCTTGAATAATATTGCGTTATGATATAATTTTATGGTAAATAAAATATATATAATTTTTGTCTTGTAACTGTGTAATATATGTAAGGTGCCTGATAATAACTGGATCATCTTTATCATGAATAAATACAGCGAACTGAATCAAAGTTCCATACATAATTTGCAATTTTGACAAAATAGTTAACAATTAAGATCGCAATTAAGATCGCAAACACACAGCGAGATGACCGTCCAACAAGAGGAGATATTTTTTTCGTTACTCCCCGGATTGTCATTGCCAGCAATGACCTTTGTTACACGCTTTATGCCGAAATTATAACATCGATGTTAAGAAATTGACCAATCATAGCTATTCCTCTGAAGAATGGAATGATTGCGATTAGCCAGTTTCATAACATCGATGCTATAACTTTGACGTAAAGCGAGTAAACGTAATAAATGTCGGCATTGCTGCTTGTAGTAAACACAACTCCCCCCTCCATCCTCTCCCTCTCCAGCACACCAACGTGGCTGGCCGTTGTGGTCGTATTTTGCCGCGCAACTGCACTTAGCGTCTAACAGTAGATGAATTTGATCTTTAGAGATTAATTTCTCGTAACTATTATGAAAATTGCGAAGTGCAAGACTTTTCAAGACTGACGTTATCAGTTTAATTCGCTATACCTACTCACGAAAGATAATTCCGGCATTGCCGGAACACTCTATATATATGTATATAAATATATAATAAAATTAAAACTATACAGAATTACATATATATTACACTTTTTCTTCTTTTGTTTGCATGTGAACAAAAGTTACACTGTTCTATTATGTAGCTCCCATTGTTAAACTATATATTGTTTCACACCGACGCAATACAGACACTGCTTTGTTGCTTTTGTCACGTTTTAAGGATTTATCGACTGCCGCGATTATTTCCGGGCCGAAGAGTTTACAGATAAACCATCGCCGCCATTCAAGGACGCGCCTATTCCCGGCATCAATATTCGCTCACCGCCATATGGCAAATTCAAATTGGCTGTAAGAATCGTAGACAATTGTCAGTGATACATATCGACGGCATGTCCAACTTGGTAGCCTATACTTGACACGCAGCATCCAGATCACAGCGTAGAACTGTCTTTTCGATCGTTCCTCGGAATCCTGCTGCGAAGTATATCTCTCGCGAGAATTCGGTCGCACAATTCCGGCTGCGTCATCGCTTTTATCATCGATGTTCGTCGACGCGTCCTCTGCACGCAGACGAACATTAATTCCACTCACTTACCTCTTCCTCGAAAGACGCCAGAGTAACTG
>Ga0157363_1001225_pt1:0-2500 | contig 21164 bp, 16 predicted proteins | sample AttsexASBM1_FD_111477 | JGI IMG/M metagenome (GOLD analysis project Ga0157363, IMG submission 111477) | Fungus gardens microbial communities from leaf cutter ant in Ribeirão Preto, State of São Paulo, Brazil - Atta sexdens ASBM1 | ecosystem: Host-associated > Fungi > Mycelium >... | reverse complement strand
TATTTCGCATTTCACAGTTGCAGCTCTTGAGTTCGTACCGAGTTAGTATGAACAAAGCACATGATGCATCATTTGTCCTCATTGTTCACCAAATAATAAAGAATAAAACGATATCATGCGCTTCATGCGTAACTCGGAACGCATCCCTTGAAACTCATGAAACATCCATAAACAGAGAAGGCAGAGATTTTAAGAGAGACACACCCTATTATCCCTTCCATGATTATGATATTTCACTCGCGTTGCTTCTATACACAGGACACAGCAACGCTTGGCCCCGATGCAGTAGCCAATCAATTTATTGTTTTTTACAATTTTATAGTTACGATTAGAACTTTAGTGTGTAATGGCTTTTGCTTGATACCTCGGTCTATGTCCAATACAGATACTGGCGGCATCCAAAAGTAAAGCAGGAAGGAAGTGACCGAACCAAACGCAAAATCTATATGGTATCTTATGTTTGAAGATAGTTATTAATGGCGAATATATGGCATTACGCAAGGGATACATTTTATTGATGTCAAGTAGTGCATAAACATATTCTTTCCAAGTAGGGCCATTGATTGGCGGAACGAAATTATAAATTAATATATCCTTGATCCGCCTGGAACATAAAATTGTATTTAAATAAAATATATTATTAGTATTAAACAATAAGAATCTTACCCGTACACTCAACATAAGAAATAGGAATAATGGCCAACGAAAGCTAAATCTTTGATGCTTAAATTATTCAATCTATATATATATATATCATATTTATATGCAGTCATTAATTTGAACTGCCGAATTGGTTTCGGACTTATAAACGATAATTAAACCACTGTAGTATCATGAATTAAATTGATAAGCAATTTTAATAATTTGATGGTTCAAGCATCTTATTAGAAAGATGTTAATGTGCTGAAAAATTGTAAATAAATTTATTGCGGAAAATATTAGCTGATCGCGAGTCGAATAGTCGAATCTACTGTATTTCGTACGAACTAAGCTTTAAACTACCAAGGCCTTAATAAAATAAGAAGTTTATAAGAATATTATAACTTTTTGCTCTAATAAAAATTCTATACTACAGGATATCCTGAAATTCGCCAATCAGAATATCACAAAAAGGAAGTTATTATATACAAAGATTATTATTATATACAAAGATTAAATAAATAGGTTATTTGTGAATTTTTATTTCAAGCAGTATTAGTGTGATTTTAGTAGTTATTTAAACTTTTATTATATTTCATAAACTTAAAATAAGCATTCACAACTTTTTTCATTTAATTTTTTTAAAACTTTCTTACTGTGTTCGCAAATTTCGAAACAACCTGTATAATCGAAGGATATTATATAGGGGTGTCCCAGACCGGCTGAATATCTCGGAAAGTATGCACTTTTGAGAAAAATGTTTCAGACATTGTTGCATTATATGAAGTAATGTATTAGATATTAGCAGTTTGACTTTGGGTATCGCCAAGAATCAAGGTTACATCAATTTTTTTTAACGGAAAATCCTATTTTGATTCCAGAATCTAATAGTCGATGTCGAAAGCTTTTCAAAACACTAAAGATATTTTTTATTGAATACTTTTCGAATTATGATTGAAAGTACATCATGATTGCAGTGTCACCGATATTAGCATTACTCAAGGTATCCGATTGATGCTAAAATCTCTTGAATGTTATTTAGGATCATATCCTAAACATAGATAGATAAATAAATAGATAGATAATTATCAAGATAAAATCGGATACTGCGCAATGCTAATGCCGGCAGTACTGTAACTTTCAATCTTCATAATTCGAAAAGTATTTCATGAAAAATAACTTTATTGTAGAGTTTTGAAAAGCTCTTGACACCAGCTATTAAATTCTGGAATCAAAAGTAGGATGTTCCATTAAAAAAAAATCGATGTAACCTTAACCTAATATTGGCAAGTAAGTTATCCAAGGTCAAATCGTTAACATCATTAAATACATCATTTTATATATTGCAACATTTGTCTGAAATATTTTTTTCAAAAGCGCATACTTTCCGAGATATTCAGCCGGTTCGAGACATATGGGATACTCTCATGTATATTGTACCAGGTATGTAAATATGAAATCGAAATTTTTTTATAGAAAATACACGTTTATTGCATGAAAATGATAAAAAATATTTTATTCGAAGTATTGACCATCGGTAGCTATGCATTTTTTCCACCTGTTTGACAATTTGTGGATGCTACGTCAAAAAAATTGTTGCTCTTTTGAGCCAAACCAGTTATCTAGCCATTTTCGTACATCTTCGTAAGAAGTGAAGCGCTGCTGAGCAAGTGCGTGTCCCATCGATGCAAATAAGTGGTAATCGGACGGAGCCAAGTCTGGTGACTAAGCCGCATGCGAAAGTATTAGGTGTACAAAAAAGTTCTGAGCTTTTTTTTGTAAAATTCAATCTTTATTCGTATGTAATCGTACGGAAATGGCTTGCTGCGTAACGCCAAGCTGTTCTGCAAGCTCCTTTTCA
>Ga0157363_1001224_pt1 | contig 21165 bp, 10 predicted proteins | sample AttsexASBM1_FD_111477 | JGI IMG/M metagenome (GOLD analysis project Ga0157363, IMG submission 111477) | Fungus gardens microbial communities from leaf cutter ant in Ribeirão Preto, State of São Paulo, Brazil - Atta sexdens ASBM1 | ecosystem: Host-associated > Fungi > Mycelium > Unclassified ... | reverse complement strand
TTTTAGAAGGCCAAATGTTAACGCTTTAAAACCACAAAAAGGCGGGAAGATATATAAAATTTTAATTGTTATTTCGGTTGTATCAAATCTAAAGCTCAGAACTTTTTTGTACACCTAATAAATTTCCGTGCAATTATAGATCAATCTTTTATTGGGAAACCTATAATAATTTACCATTAATTTAAACATGGAATTACATTTACATAAACCGGATTATGTTATTTCCTAAATAATAACCAGTATACTTTACATAAATTCCTTGCATGTCCTAATGTTGGAATTGCAGATGTCAAGACAACATTTTTACTCAGACAGCCACACAGTGATTCAGGAAGCCTAGATTCTTGGATATTGAATTAAAAACCATATAAAAGAAAGTGAAAAGACTTTACCAATACAAATAAAACTTAGTGTACAAAGGTTTTCAGGATTGCTGATTTCATTTGACATCAAAATTACAAAAAATTAAATGGCGGAGTGATTCGTCAAAATTATTTTTAGATTGAAATTTGACATATAATTATATAAACATTTAAGTGTTTTCAGAGTAGCTAATTTTGAATTTAATATCAAAACTTCAAAAAACAAAATACGAATCCAATATGATGAACTAAAATTCAAAATGTAGTCGTACATTAACATTGATTTCTACTTGTAGGTTTTTAAAAATAATTCTAACCAGACTTAGGCAAAATAATTTAATAAATCTAATATCGTTAAAGAATTGAAAAAATTTATTATCAAGCCATTATACATACAGCATTTTTTTCAATCCATAGTAATGAATTAATCATCAAGTGAATCTTCATCATATTCTTTGTTTTCTGTCATAGTCTTAATTAAAAAATCTGCTTCCGGAAACATTTCGTTTTCTGTTTTCTTTGTTTTTCAACGGAATTAAAGCTGCCAATACATGGGTCGCTTGTAATTAATAATATCTGAATAATGTCCATATTTGTTTCTTTTCTACTCATTTTTCGACTCGAGTTTAAACTTTCGGAACGCTTTATGCGTTTCGCTTTATGCCTTGCTTCCAAAACTTCTTCAGACAATTGTCCAATCGGTATAACAGCATGTTCAGCACCGTGAAGCAGTATTTTGTGGACATTCGCAGGCATATAATACTGTCCATACTTATCGACTACAATTTATGCTAAGTTTTTAGCATATACATCAAATTTCTCTATATTGATTTGCTAACCGGAAGCGATTACTTAGAATAACTGCAAATTTTGTTATAATCTCCAACTCAGTTATCTCCGCAGTCACCGAAAGATTTTCAAAAAATAACCGTGCAGTATTGCCATCATTGATAGTGCCAATATCCTATTTGACATCATCTATAAATAGATCAAGTTTTCTATGAAAGTCGTCTTGAATTTTTTTTTTTTGTTCTTATTTATAGATTGTTTGTTGCGCATCACGAACCAATCATTTTTTCATATAATTTATATGAAATATTCAACAAAAACTCCATACACCTAATCCGTGCATGCAGAGAGGACATGCCAAAGTAGTAGTTATAGTGTTCTGTTTCTAAAGATTTTTTAGGAATGAAATGCAAGTTATTCATCTCTTGAGGAGTAGCACTGTATATGTAGCATTTCATAGATTCGCCAATGTGAGTTGGAGTTAAATTTGTTATCTCTGTCTTCGATTCATGTTCTGCCTTAATTATTGCGGTATTTTCAGAAATGAATTGAAATTTAATTTTAATTGGTCGGCAATATTTCGTCGATGAAGGTTGTGCGTTTTCCCAAAGAACACTTTGACTATTAACTAATCTCAAAGACACTAAACAGGTCATAAAAATTGAACTGTCTGTTGGTTTGCTACAGTTATTATGATTTGATATCTCAGTGAATTTTTGTTTGTATAGACTTTGACCACTTCCTCCGTCAAACCCCGACTTACATATTAAAATTAAATTTTGCAATTCGTGCCTCTCGATATTACAAGCTTTCAATAATCTCTGAGTAGTTAAATCTAACAGAGCTTGTAATTTGATTTGTGCATATATTTCCGTAACAGTAATATTTTCTTTTGAAGTATAACAATCTTTTTTCGCCAACAGAACTTTATGATATGAAGGGTACCGATTCATTCTGTCTTCTATTAATAGTTTTCTCAATGCAATATATCTACTTTAAGAGTTTCGGTGCTAGTATTATTGTCAACGCTTTGTCTTTGGAATAAAAAGGTTTTTTTTCAATATATTTTCCTTCGCAAAATTCTCATATTTTTGATCTAGATTTTCTATAAGAAAAGATATAACTTTAACAATATTTCGGTTTCCAGAAGCTTGCATTTTCATTTTTGCTGCGAACATCAACTCATTTGCCGAATTCTCTTTTCGTAATGTTTCCATACGCCTTTTTTTTGTCTATTACAAAACTTTCAAAAAGGATTTTTTATTATGTAATCGTTTAACAGGTTGCGGTACAGCAGTTGTCGATGTCGATGTCGAGGGTTCCATTTCCGAAATTGACTTTAATGCTTTACCCGATAACTGAAATGAATGTGTTAACCACGATTTATTATTTTTTACAAATTTATTGTAAATATGATGAGATGTAATCCATTTCTTGTATAATTGAACACAAAATTTCCGCAATGGCTCTTGCAAGTGCATTTTAGCATTTTCTGCAAAATTGAAATTTGTTTTGGTTGAAACATGTTTCAACAGATCTTTATAATCGTTCAATCTTGAATCATTATCCTGTAACATAAGAAATAATTCCGAAATAAGGTACAGAATCCGTTGTGAAAAACGAAACTCTATCTTTAAAATGAGATCTACAAAGAAATAAACAAGTAGACTAAGGCTGCCGGTATTCATAATTCTTATTTTAAGATTGTAAATTACATCAATTTAGTTTTTGTAAACAAAAAATAAAGAATGCTTACAATTAAACTAATTTGTAAGTAATACAAATAAAGTAAAGATAAAGTAAGAAATATATACTGCATCAAACATAAAGAAGTAATATCCTATGATTTATCCTGATTAATATTCGTAACTTTTCAACATCAACACAGTTTAGGAAAAATCATCGTTCATCCACTTACAAAATTATAAAATATAACTGATATCTTTTTCGACAAATGTCGCACGCCGCACCCGCGCCGCCATGCGTCATCTATGGGCCAAGATCACAACTTTAAAAGCATTTTTCTTAAGCAAAATAAGTTGCGCCTAAGTGTAATTGATGTCGATTTATTCTATTCAAAATATATACTTTATCCTCCAATTTTAATTTTCTTCGGCACTATTAGGCGTTTTTTTTAAAGCGTTGGATTTTAAGCATTTTTTAAAATAAAATGCAAAGTAAGGTAAGATATCTAAAAATAACTGTATTCAATTCGTACTATAAAAAAGTATGATATTCTATGAGACGAAGAAAGAGGAAAACAACATTTGTTAGGAAACAATCTATTCGTAATAAATTTATGTTGAACAATATTCCACACTTTATTTAAAGAAAACTTAAAAATGCTTGAAGTTAGATGATTGCAACTAACTATTCTTCCATTTAATTAGATATAATTTTGAAAAAAGTGAAATATATATATATATATATATATATATATATACGCATCTAAATAAATATTTTGACTTCTTAATGATTAATATACTTGATTTTTTCATTCAATGTTCAAGAATTTATGCTTTCTGAATCACTGTGAGTCATCTACATTCTGACAACATTAGAATCACAAACGTATGTTGGATATGTCGTCAAGTATTCGAGACGCGTCTGAAAGGTACAGAGTATTTCTTCAGAATCTACTATGTCCGCGATTTCTCATCCCATAGATTTTCGCAGGGAATTTCTAGTGATATACAGTAGTTATTCTGAGATGTGAATATGTCTTCACTATATCTCCAGTCTCTACACACTGTGAGAAAAAATGATTAAAAGTAGAATCATACATCTATTATCAAGATTTGGAAATTGATAGCAAAATTAAATTACAAAATCATATGATAAACATTATTAATTTTAAACGTAATAATTGGTAATTGTGACCAAACAATTCTTTTTATGTAACAAAAAAGTTACAGAGTTATATCTTAACGAAGAAAATTTTTTTGTTATTGTTATTTTTTCCAATTCAATTTATTATTTTCTATTTTGCATACTTATATTCTGTCTTATTATCTATAATTGAATTATTGGAAAACGCATCGCATCGGGGAAATTTGACCTACGATCTTTAGAAGTAGGTAGTCTAATATTTACGCTGAGCTAATCGCACGCTTGTGATCGAGTCACTGCCAACGTTACTTATACTTCCTACTGTAACCATTTTTAATTTCATGCCTCTGCTGACAGTTTAATATTATTAATATTTAAGGAGATTACATAGAAACAAAATAATATGCTAGTATTTGTTAACTTAGTTAGGAAATGCGATTATTCTCGAAAGATCGTGGCGAGCATGTTTCGTTTGTATGTTGCATGTTTTATTTTTGAGCATAATAAATAATGACCGGCTTTGATTGTCATATAAATTCTTATTCTTGCAGTTTTTTTTTAAGGAAAATGTTAAATTATTATTTATGTAAATGTGATCAAATATACTATTACTATAGTATTTCCAAACATTTAATGCATATAATTACTTTTACAATTATTTTCTTTTTAGTTTTTATAATATGTATAGTAAATTTGCAGTTAGAAGTACAGTCAAATGTGCTATTAATATAGTCATGCACACTATTTGAAAATGAATGATTTTCCATTTTTGAAATTATATTTTTTAATTATTGTTATCACATATATATAGTTGCGAATGTTGAAAAAATAATTATATTCATTATAATTATAATTGCAATTATTATATAAAAATTATTATTTTATTTACCATACATATTTTATTATATTAATATTTTAAATTATATAATTTCATCAATCATAATTTATAATATAATTTTTGTCCGGTTTGATAGAACTATATAAGGTTATTATTATTACTAACATTATAGCAATAATAACTATAAAAATAATGCTCCTAACCATAATTTTATCATGCAATTATAGCCACAAATACGATATATTTTTCTCTCAATGCAGTATCTGCGTTATCATAGTGATGTCTCTAGTATGTCATGTATACATGCACATACACACATACATACATATATGTATATGGGGTATTCCATCCCAATGTGCCCGTGAACTTTTGGATTTTTGATTTGAAATTTTGATATATTATAGTTCATCGGAAGAAGCTGCCATGATTTTTTACAAATTTTTTTTATCAACACAGTCATGAGATATAAATTTTGAAAAAAATAATTTCTATAATAATAAATTATTACTATAGAAAAGATAACCAAGAAAAAATAGAAGATTTTTTCTGGGTTATAAATGCAATACTTATAAAAATGAAATGCAGGCAGCGTTGGTTCTGCATTTTATGTTATGAGTTTGTTCTGAAAATATATGACAAATGTATACCACAAAAATAATTTAGAGACATCTTGGATATAATCGATATGATAGCAGTATATTTAGCATCAGAATCGAAGTTTAATTCTTATATTTGATATATCTTGACAATATACAAGAAATAATATTTTACTGAGACGTTTCACATTAACATTTATGATTTATTCGGCATAATTAATACATTCAGTATGAATATTGAATATTAGCATGATATCATATGCTGTCTGAGTTATCTGAGAGTCCAACTATGTACTATGAAATGGAAGTGCTTATAATAATCAGTGCTTAATATTTATTTGAAAGAATTTTATGCCAGTTAAAGACTAATTTATCCTTCTATCCTGATATGAACATATTAATACTTTTTATCTGGACATAATTGGAATTTTTAGCAGGGTATTGGTCCTAAAAATATGACCTAAGAAAATATCATTTATTATTAATATTTATTATAAGCTCAGAAAGTGTCATTATCCTAATTTTTACGAATACACCGTTTGTACACAAATTATGAACATAATTTTCAGTCCTAAAATCGTCACAAAAAACTCTTTTCACATAACGATATGCGCAAACATTGACGATAAAAAATGGGTAAAAAAAGAATTTCATAGAAAATTTTGTAAAAAATTTTATAAGCTTTAATTTGGTATACTATATTTTTTACACAAACCCAGTAGAAATTGAGATATTTGTAAAAAAGTAATGAAGAACATGTTTTTAAAAAAAAATGTCACAAAAAGATAACATTTCTTGAAACTGTTTCTTTAAAAATTATGGGGAGTGATGTGGAACTAGAATCTTACATATAATTTTTGAGAAAAATACAATTGAAAAAAATATATTATTTTTTCCAATTTGATTACGTATCTGCATTGATAAATAAATTCATGTTTTAATATAAATTGATAATGAGAGGCTCCTAATATCTTTGAAACACCATCTCTCGGGAACTATTAGACATATAAGGTTAAAAAACATTTTTAAGCTTTAAAATGTTTATGTATATTTTTTCATACGATAAGCTACATGCAAATTACTTTTTAAAATGTGTGAAAATTTATTTATATCTCGGCAACTATTCATCTATAATATTCAATAAAAATTTTGTAGGAAATTAACCTTCAATTTGATTACAAGGATGTTTTTCATGTAGGAATAACCGTATCCAAAATATTTAAAACATTAAGAAATAAATTTCGTTCGAAAATAAAAAAAAAATAATCTTAAAATTGTATCGTGGAAATTATTTATCATAGGATGAATGAAAAATTATTTTATAGCGAATTTATATATATAGTAACCTTCAATTTTTATAAAAAGTATTTTATAAAAATAGTCGGATCCGAGACATTTATGAAAAAATTGCGAAAACCATTCATTTTCAAAGTGATAAAAAATATAACATTCTTAAAAAAATTCTATCATAGAAAGTATTGAAAGTACTTTAAAAGAAATGAAATTATTCATAATTTTGTCAAATTTTTTTTATGAGTTTATTTTGATCAATCAATCAAAATTCAGAGATATTTTTGAAATGAAATAAAATAAAAATTCAAAGATATTTTCACAAAACAAGTCGCATTTTTGGCCAGTTTTTTGAAGCGGGAAAGTTTTCCAAGACACTCACGCGGTCAAGACTTTTAGTATATCTTATAATGTTTCAAACAACTTTCTACAAAAAAATTTTTATTAACAATTTTGCCGCTCAGAAATAAAAAGAAATTTAATTTTCTTGGATTAATTTTCTTTTCCAGGTGATTCTACTTACGAGATAATGCATCTCCACCATGGCCTTCTGTCGGCAGAAGTGTATACTACTCGTGGATAAGTAATTTTACTAATATATATATAATAGATTAATTTTAGTAATATATATAATAGATTAATTTTAGTAATATATATAATAAATAATAAATAAATGTATAACAATTTATACATTATTCTGAACATTCATTTCATTGATATGTGAACATTCTGTGAAAATTTTTTTACTGTTCCGGAATATTCAGTACATTGAAATACAAACTGAATCTTTCAAGAATGATTAGTGTTAACTGGGTCACCTCAACCAGGATCTCAAATCTTCCGTATTGAGCAGATTAGTGCAAGCGTTCTCATCATTCGACCACTGAAGCTTTGACAATATTTCTCGCAATGACCAATCATCTAATTAACATTTTAGATCTGAAAAAATACATCAACAGCAGTAAGCGCTCACTCAACTGTTGATTCCGCTGAACGCAGCCAATGTTTAAATTGTTATCCTATGATTAAGGATGACTGACTAATTAATTTATCATAAGTAATACTGACACTATTTTATTAACAATGACAAAGAAAAATTAATTTTTTTATTGTTTGACATGAAAAAGTATGAAGAAATATTACCAATGATACCAATGATGACTATGAAATAGTACCAATGAATTATATAACCGGAAATATTGCTTCAAACGATTCTGCCGGTTGAATCAATTGCTGATCAAGTTAATCGGAGTTTGATCGAGTCATCCTAAAATCGTTTGTTATCTACTGTAATCTATGGATATCTTCTAAAGAGACACACATGCGTAACACAGCAAATCATTACATTCTTGTTGTTCGCCAATAAACAAGAAAGAATCATTGTGTTGTATTGAGTTATTTGTTGGAAGACGTTCTACAGTCAACGCCGACTACGCCAAGCCAAGTTTCGGCTTGCTGTTTCCTATTCTGGCCGCGGCGTTTCACGAGAGGGCGTTAGTGCGCGGTAGACTGTATATTTTTATTTTCCAACGAAGTACGCGTGACACTCGTAGGCGAGTGACGGTTCTTGACTACGATCCCGTCAATGTGTCAGTTATCAGCCGGTGCAGTCCAGTGCAAACGCAGACAGTTCGCCGTGGAAGCTGGCTGGAGGCGTTACGTTACGTCGCATCGTGCCACGCAACGCCACAACACGACGTGCCGCGCCAAGGACGCGGCGACGACAGGCGTCGACGACGCCTTCGCCTCTTTTTTTCCACGTCCCCTTCTCTCTCGATCGAGTTCACGCCGGTCGACGTGTTACGTCGAGTGTTGCTTCGAAAATTCGTGCGCTTCGTCGTAATTTCCGTGACCCCCGGTGTGCCGCGCGAGCATTTTTCACGGCGTCGCGCACGTAAAAAGGAAAGAAAGAAAAAGAGAGAGAGAGAGAGAGAGAGAGGGGCAGAGAAGAAGAAAAATCCTCATTGGAAATTAGAATTTCGGCTTGCGCGGGAGTCGTACCGAAACTTACCTACTGACGACCAAGATCCTTGTCCTTCGTTCCACTACTGCCGTTTTCATCTCACAAAAGGTAGGTACGATCAGCATGCCATGGTTTCGACGGTAATGGTTGCGCGTTACGTTCCGGCGCCTATGATATGACTCCGATATTTTGATATCGTGAAACTGCGATATGCGACGCGACAAAATACTATAAGAAAGAAAGAGAGAAAGAGTGAGAGGGAGGAAGGAAGGAAGGAGTGGACGATTGGAGCATAATTTCAATGTGATTTCATACACTAAAAAATGTCATATGGAAATTTAAAACTTTGATGATTATATCAATATCATGGAATGGATTTAACATTATAAGTGTAGATTTAAAGCATGATCTTAAATTCACTATATTGGTATTAATATCAACACAGTGAAAATTATGTAGATACCGCACGGTGTTAAGTTCACACTGCTATTTTTTTAGAGTGTATATGCTGAATGAAATTCGCTAAAAAAAAGACTGACTGAGATTTGTGTAGCTTTGTATTGTTTTAGGAATTAGATATTATGTAGATATACATATATATATGTACATATATTTATTTATTTATTTATTCACGTGAAATCGCCGATTTATGAAAGAATGCGTTCGCTGCAATTTCAATTCGCTGGCGTCGCATAGTCGCGAGTCGTTCTGAAAATGACATTCTGAAGTGCATTTTACAAGCGCTATCAACACAAGGATTTTTTCGATTGTAAATTATTAATAGTTTACGAAATGCAATAATTTTCACACTAATATAGCATTCATAAAATACACTTCATTATGCCATTTTCGGAACTTACTCGACACTATGCATCGCTGGTGAATTGTGTCGAGATTATGGCCATGCATTATTTATAATTTTTCCCAGCACTCGAACGTATTCACGTATTAGATACTTTACGCTCAAGGTTATTATTCATTGCATGATTATTGGAAATATGTTGACTACTTACAAAGAAAGTGTCAAATTTTGATTTTAATAAAATTTTGTATATACCTATACCTTAATATAAATGATACATAGACGAATTTAGAAAATATTAGGGGCAAATAAATAGTTTAGAGGATAAATTACCCCTTTTATATAAAACAATGCTCAGTTTTTTCGTTATATCTTAAAAACTATTCGAAGTATCAAACAATGTTTAATACAAAAGTTTTATAATGAAATTACCTCTATTTATCTACAATATTTTCAAAAATATAATAATTTTTCCAAATTTGTATTTTTAAAATTATTTTTTAAAAATATTGTTGACACATAGAAGTAATTTTATAAAATTTTTATATTAGATGTTTTTTTATATTTCGAATATTTCGAATAGTTTTTAAGATATAGCTAATGAAAAAAGCTGAAAACTATAACTATAAAGGATGATTTTATTCTTAAAATAATTTATTTACCGCAAGAAACTGATATTTTCTAAATTTATATATAAAAGTAAGGCTATAGGGGAAAATGGGGGAATTATGTGCACCTATGGTAAGGGAAATTTATTGCCCTGAAATAGTTTTCCAAGTTTACAAGTAAAGCGATATAAGTATGGAGATAGAAACTATAAACATTCTTCTATCATTACGAATAGTTCTATCATTCCTCATATCGAATAGATTTTTATTCAATAAGGTTGTATTTAACCAAAAGGAAAAAACGGAAAAACGAAAAAATTTCTCGCGCGTCGAGTAAGTGTGCGCATGTGTTGGGTAATTGTGCGCAAAACAAAAGTCGTAAGAAATGAATGAATTGTGGAATGTTGACAAAGAAATCAGAAAATATATTCATTATATTGCAGTAAATATGTATTAAATATATTTTAAAAATACATTGTATATATTAAGAAAAAATACTAATATAATAATAATCGACATAGACTTTAGCAAATGAAATGGTAAAATAATAATGCCAAGAAAGAACGAAAAAATTAGTGCTAGTTATACAGTATATGGAAGATGGGTAATATTTGTGCGCATTTCGAAACGCTTGCGCACAGTTGTCCGCCGCGACTTGACTCGGTACGAAATACGATTACTTCAATAATTCCTAACCAAACTTAATAAATAACAACTCAAAAGATGCACATAATAATGTAATGTGTGTAATGTGTGTTTTAATAACGTATGCAACTTTAAACAAACAAAAAAAAAATTAAAAATACAGACTTATTTTTTGAAAACTAAAATAACAAGAAAAGAAATGTAATTTCATTTTTTTTGTATTTTTCTGGCTAGCAATGTATTTATATCGTATTTTTTGTAGTTATATTTTAAGAGTCTTATAACTTCCTGCATAAAAATTCCTATGTGATGTCTTCATTTATTGAAAAAGTAGACCAGACCAGGATGCGCACAATTACTCGCTGCGCACAATTCCCCCACTTTCCCCTAAATAGTTTTATTAAAATTTGAATTTACTTCACGGGAATCTTTTATTATATTTGTCTTTCTTCTCTTTCTCATCTTTTATTATGTTTGTGACTCGAGGACATGAATATAGGTCCATATATTGCAAAAGAGGATCGCTTTCGTATGTAAAATTGATTTTATGAATTTCATGCAAGCGATATTCGAAAAAGCCTTCGCACGCTAAGCAGAAATGATACTTATTGTGAAAACGGATGTACGACATTCCTCATAAGAATGAGGTATACATCAATTGCATCAATTGCGCGAGTCAGTTGCACAAAAGCCAATCATAGCACTGGAAAAAAAAAATAAAAAAACGTTTCCTACGCAGAAGTCGCTGTGATTGGCAGCGGACAATTGCAACAGTGTGCAAATGAACCATTCCCATAAAAACGAGGAATACGTAAAGATAAATCTTCACAATGAGAAAGTATTCCGGAGATATAATAAAGCTCCATAATTGATAATGATAAGATTCTATTGTAAATTCGCGGTCATCACTGAGAAAACACGAGCACATATAATTAACAATGCGTTATTTTTCATCTTTTTTTAATTCTTATAGCGGTATTCATAGTCCATTCTTATTTTCAAGACTGTCTTAAATAAAATACGGTTTTAAGATGTTTTCTAGATTCATAGTCGAAAAATAAGATGGTATTTGAGTAAAATCAAGTTAAAACTTATCGAAGACGATCTTATTTCAAAATGTCTTGAACAATTTTGATATGATTCATAAACACATCTTGTTCAAAATAAGCATAGACTTAAGATTACTTTCTAGTTACTTATATATTATAATTCATAGTCATTATAAGACATCTTATTTGACATGTATATATAATAAATAAGACAATCTTCGCCAAGACTTAAGCAAAAATTAAAAATGTTAAGAAGACTTCATTCATCTCAAATTTTAATAAAAATACATTGAATAAATATGTTTTCGCATAAAAAATAAATATTTTATAATAAAAAAATATCACTCTGTCCCGCAAACCAAGATATTACACATCAAAGTTGATGACTATTGAGATTAGGAAATCTGTCGTATTCAAATGTATCGATATGATCATACGTTGTGATCACATGTGCAAGTTCTTGTAGACAGACAAGATATTTCTCTACTGCAGATTCTTATTTGATTGTACTGAAAAATGATATATCCAATAAAGCAATTAAATAAAGATTCTTGACTCGCTGTTCAAAAATTTGTTGATAAACTTATGGCCAAAATTCATATGGGAAAGGTTTTGACCGAGATTTAACTGATCATAAATTGATCACGCATATGATTCTTGTAAATTTTGCCTATATAAATGCAACATCAGAAGATATTTTATGACATTTTATGTTTTATATTAAAATAAGCATATACAAAAAGTCGGAAACGCGAGAGATTCATGATAGATTTATTTATATTTAAATCGTTAGGTAATATTATGAATTTTAATTAACCAAAATTTAATAATACATTATAAAAACTTTTTTCAAAATTTATAGGAATTTGTATAACGAAATCACGTTTACAGTTACAGTATTTTAAAGAAATGCTGGATATAAACTTTAATTCATATAAAAAAAATTAAAAAGGTATTAATTTTAAATAACTTAAGCTTCTCTGCTTTAAAACAAATCTGCTTTAAAAACACAAATTTATTGCTTTAAAAATACAAATTATTTTTTTATGTTATTTTTAAAGCAGTACGTTTGTGTTTTAAAAACAATGAATCACTGCTGTGACAGATTTCCTAACCTAAATAGTCGTCAACTTAATGATATATTTCGGTTCACGAAGCAACGCGACACCTTTTTCTTGTCAAATATTTTTACACGAAAACACATTGATTCAGTGTATTTTTTATCAAAATTTAAGGTGAACGCGATCTTCTTAACATTAATTATCATATCATTCATTATCATACCTGCAGTATTCCAGGAAAAATACAGACAAGACGGACAAGACAGATCTGTAAAATCTGTTCTTCAACTCTGATGGAAAAATTTTATTGAAATTAATCCTCGTTTTGGAACAACATTTCAGAAAAAATTCAGTTTAATTTTAGTTATTTTTGTTGAAAAATTTATTTTTAGCAAAATTTTAATAAAATTTTAAAGAAATTTTAAGCAAAATTTCTGAAAAGTTTCTACACAAGTTCAGAGAAATTTCGGTTCAATTTTATTTTTCAGTATGTCAGCTGAAAGATTAACTTTCAGTGAAATTTCAATAATTTTTCAATCACCAATTTTGTTAAAATGTTCCAAACATAAAATAAATAATTTCAGCGAAATTTTTTCACCAAGGAACGCACTTCAAGTCGGAATTCTTAATCACAGTCATATAAAAGATAATATAATAACATATTTCGTAAATTTATACTTCTCAAATGCAGTGTTTCTATTGGAGAATCCAACCGAAAACATTACGGAAACAGCCGAATATCAAATAATTTCAACCTTAAGAAATTCTTGTTTGATTAAGGTCGTTTTCATCAAGACAACCTTAAATTAAACAAAAATTTCTTAAGGAAAAACTTCTTCTCGAAGGTCGTCTTATTTCGTGGTTATAAATTATAACTAATTATAACTAATTATAACTAGGAAAAGATAAATAGTTGAATAAAAATAAAAATTTAATTATATTGTTGGAAACGGGCATTATTCTGTTTTTTCCTTCTTTCTTTGAAAATAAAACATACGGATTTTAATTGAGCGAAACATGTCGATATTAGCCGCGTAGAGAAAGATATATATTATGATAAAATATCGTATAGATACTGTTCATCGTAGATACCGTTTGCGGATCATTGTGTCGTATCGGACTCGATAAAATAAGACGAGACGGAGGCGCCGCATGCATGCGCAATATTATTGCAAGGTACAACGTAATGTAAGTGTATCTGACTGATTATTTCCTGCTGGTAAATGGCCTCGATTTGGACTGTCTTACATGTCTTCGGATTTGTCCGAGTTGTTGCCACATAGCGAAACTCGAATCGAATGTGCGATTTAACTACCAAATCGCGTTTCCGATTCCGTGGATCGATAAACAAAATTAAAAGCTGCTCGTTCGAAATGTGGCCCTCGAGTCTGCTGTTCACTTTTATCGTATTCCGCTTTCCTCGCACGAAATGAAACAGGTATGCGGTTGAGCGAAATAGAGGAAAAAGAAACGAAGATTGAAAAAAGAGAACACGGATCATACAATAGAAAAAGAGAAAGAAAGAAATCTTCTTCCATGCTTAATTAATTAGAAGTAACTCAGACGAGGATTCATTACAATTTAAATGCGATAACATTTATCTGGGGATATTATAGGATGGAAAATACGCGTTATCGCCATTGTCCTTTTTTTCTTTGTGAATCCGGGATATTATTTGTGTTTGTCTTCGCAAAAACTTAAAAACATGAAAATGGGAAAAGGATAAGGATTGACGATCCTCTCGCAGGCGCGAAAATGGGACGATTTGATCGGCGATGCCACTATGAGATTTCTAATACCTATCCAAATGTGTCGCGGAAGTTTCAGAATCAGAATTAGTTAACGAAAAGTTGATCAGAATAATGAGCGTTTAATGAAAGAAGATGCTCGTACAACAAATACTTCATTCAATAAATATAAGCGCGATGATACCAAACACACTCAAGATACACTTTCGAATGACCAATATTTTGGTAGCACATCACAAATGCGAAGGTGTAATCATAAAAAATCGATTATTGCATTTTTGTCAGTTATGCCAAGAATATAAGAAACGTAAGATAAATCGAGAAAAGATGGCACAAGACGGAAGATGCCATTTTATTTTTATTTTTATTTTTATTTATATTTTATATCATAGAACACCCAGCAAACGAGAATGGATTGAAATGGATTCAGATTTTCAGAAATATTGATTTACGAATGTTAAAATGAATGCTTTTCAATCTTGAATGCATTTTTATTCATTTATAGGAATTGCATGGAGCATATCTCTATGTCTTTCAATCTAAAAATAATATTAGCTTTTTCTGTGCAACACAAACAACACACAAACACATTGTGAATACTGTTCAATTCAAAATTTTGAATAGGAAATATAGTTTTTTAATCCAATTGCATCCAATTGAATCTAATTGAATCCAATTGAATCCAATTAAATCCAAAAAAAAAGTATTTGTTATTTAAAATATTCGCATTCGGATAGAAAAAAATTTTAATCCATTTTAATTCATTCTCATTTGCTGGGCATATATATCTTTCTGACTGCGTAGGAGTACGTAGTAGAAATACATAGACAATGGCGCAATTATCAAAAAGTTCATGCCAATTAACATTGCAAAATATTTAACAAAGTATGAAAAGGTAGGCCATGAAATATAATTAATATTTGGTACGCTAATAGTTAAAGTTTGTGCTTCGATTCTTACTATAAAATCAAACAAATGATATACGGTTTTGATGAGTGTTTCTTGGTAGCCATGTGTGTTGATATAGATAATAATTTGCAATATTCTTATATGCGTAAAAATTGCAATTGAATATTTTTTCACACTCTTAGGAATAAGATGAAATACAAAACACAATTTTTGCTTGAAACCGTCTTTAAAACGATTTTATGAATTAAAATTTTGGATGCTTTACATAATTCGAAATATTACTTACTTCCTAAATTATCTTTCTTCATATTTTTTTTAATTTATGTTTTACATTTATGCGTTTTTATAACTATAATCAAGAGTTAAATTCTTAATTATAGATTGTAAATAAATAAAATATAGTTTATTGCATTACATTATTTAATTTCTTCTGACGTTTTTTCCCATAAAAGAAACATCTTATCCATATATACGGTAAGACAATCACCATTGTTTTATTTCTTTATTTAATGATGAATGACTTTTTGTTATAGATCGTTGAATCATCTAAACACTCGCTATTACACTATGATTAAAAAAGTACAGCACACCATTTAAAAAGAAATGGAGGTGATCTTGAAATTTCCGAAGCGTCTCCACTTAGAAAAATTATTACCATCATATATTATGATCCTCTCGATACCATACAACTTTTGTAATTATAATATTTTCATATTTCTAAAAATAACGAAGGTATTTTAGAGTGGACGAAGTTATTGCGCCATTCTGTATGCATATAAGGAGAAGATGCCATTTTTGTAAAGTATGATATATCAATTTTTTCCAATAATGTTTTCCAATATATTTCCAAAAGTTAATTCGTTAATTTGTATAAATAAAGAAATTTCCAGAATATATAGATAATATTTTTTCGTAATATTTTTTCATTAATTCAATAACATTAAAAAATCATTCATGAATAAAGACTTAACTGTGACATCTTCCCCCGATTTTTGAGAAAAATCAGAGTTACCGCACTTTATAAGAAAAATCAGAGTTGACCATCTAAAAAAAATTCTATTCTTTAGTGATATCCTTTTTTTTAAAGGATTTTCCTGTAATACATGATCTTAAGATACTCTAAATTATAGAGAAATATCGTATAATTGTGAGATGCTAGATAAGCTATAATTTAAGGTTGCGATGCTCTTAATACTAGAAGAATCTTTTAATTAAAAGAATCTATCTTATAATAGCAAATCGATAAAAAATATTTCATACATAATAATTGTATATGAATATGGCTAATTCAGTTTTATTGTTATAAAATAAAACATTAATTAACATCAAATTGAGAAAAAGTAATTCTTTCAGAGACTCAGAAAATATATTCCGAAATAATTTTAGAATATGCAGGAAACTTCAACTTGATTTGCACATGCTTTCTTACAGAACTCATAGACATTTTCTCCTTTCGAGAAGTTTGTTCATCTCGAAGCGAAGCTATATATCTCTTATAAATGAATACGTTACGCAAAACTTGCACATCCTCTTATTTCAAGAAATTATTCAAGTTACTATAGTTCTTATGGAGGAATTTACTTTTCATCATAGTTTATATGTCTTTTTTTTAGACGAATAATTTTTTATAGATGAATATATAAATAGAAGCATACATTTTATGTATAAGATTTTTGGCTTAGTGGAAATGTTTTCTCTTTCTTTCTTTAAAGAGTAACACACACACACACACACACACACACACACACACACACACACACACACACACACACACACACACACACACACACACACACACACACGCGCGCGCGCGCGCGCGCGCACTTTCTCTCTCTCTCTCTCTCTCTCTCTCTCTCTCTCTCCCTCCTTTGTTCGATAAGTAATTTCTAACTACTCTCACTGTTTTCAAAAAATCATCAGCTATTTCTTATAAATCAACGAAATCTTTCAATGTTCTTTCAGCTACAAATTTCGTCGATATAACTTTTCTCGATACAATTCAGTAGGACTTCTTGAATTTTGATATCCAATTGTGAGATGCTATTGTAAATATAGGATTTTCCTATTTCTTCTTGAGCTTGTAAAGCTCACCTTTTTATATCGATATCATAAACCATTCTGATTCAACAGCTTCCAAATTTATCATGTGTAAATTTAAAAATGTAAGATAATTTTTTATACAATATGATTTTTTTTTATATGATTTCTATTTGATTGTAATTGTTCTTCCTATCGACGTTCAGATGAAATTCTTTTAAATTTATTATACTGTATACTGATTTTAGAGGAAATATTTTTGAACAAATTAATAAATTTAAAAAATGTATAAAAATGTATTTTTAAATGCTACAATTTTTTTAATTTACTCTTTGGAGAGAGAGGGAGAGAGGGGGGGGAAGAGGGAGAGAGAGAGGGAGGAAGGAGAGAGAGAGAGAGAGAGAGAGAGAGAGAGAGAGAGAGAGATTTAATTTATACAATAATTTTATTTTAAGGGGATGAATTTGGAATAAAATTGTCTTTAATTTTTCTTTATGAAAGACATAATATCAAATAAAAAAATTAATTACAGATTATATAATATATATATTTTAAAAATCATATATTTTTGAAACTGATGACTCTGAAATATATATATATATATATACATATACAGTCATATAGAAAATTATACAAATTTTACTTAAATTGAAATTCATGTCTTCAATCTTTAATATGTTTGTACAGATAAAGTACTTAGACTATAGATTTTTTTATACTAGAGATTTCAAGATTTAGTCAAAACATACCTGCGACTTTATGATTACAAAACAGGTTACAAAACATCCTCTCTCCGAAAAAAATCACTCTTTTCAGAGTTGAAGAATAAATCCAAATGAATAGTGAACAATTTCACTCTTTTAAAAAGTGAGATTTCGATTTATTTTGACTGATATTTTCATGAATATTTGAAGTGACTTTTCACTCCAAAAAAATGAGATTTGAAGAAATTTAGAGAGTATATAGTATATTTCTCCTTCATAAATTCGAGAAGCAAGAATAATTCAATAGAAGAATTCAATAGAGTTTTATCGGAAAAAAATTATAAACCAACATTTTCTCTTCACGAAAGTCTCGAAATGCCATCAGGAAGAAATGCATATATTTGAAACTCGAGACTTGTGAAGAAAATATGCGAAAAAAATCGAATAGTTGCAAAAAGCACATTTTTCGCTTATAAAAGTATTGATTGTATGGAAAAAAAATCGGTATAAAAAAATGTAAATATTCGAAATACCTACAAAAGAGACATAGCACATTAAAATCGGTCTATTAATTCATTAGAAAAAAAAAAACATCGAAAAAGGTCTTTTTTTCATTCGCTCTCTGTTCATTGAAACGCAAAACTTTGAAATTTTCGTAAAATGTAGTTCTCGTAATGACGAACAAATCTAGCCCTGAACAAGCTTGAAATGTTAATTAGTTTTTCAAAAAACCATTTGTTTACTAAAAATCTGTTTACGGAAAACTTAATTTCTTTATCTTTGAGCAGTCGCACAGCAATTTACAGGGGTAATTTTTCTTCTTTAATAGTTGCACTTCTATATACACTTAATAACAAAACGATTTTTTGTAGTTAAACTATTATAAAACAACTTTAAAAAGGGGGTATCTTTTTCCGTATAAAAAAATGGAAATAATTTCATTAATATTCATCATATCAAATAGCCGTGATTCGAAATCTGATATTTTTCTACGAATTTAAAAAAAAAAGATTCCCCCGAATTTTAACCCTCTGATTATTAGAAGCCGAGATAACAATTTTTTTTTTAAATTACTGTAATAGTTAAATATATAACACTTTCGCAAATCTAAAAATAAATTAGTGTTATAAAAAAGTATTATGAAAAATATATTTTGCAGTATTGAACAGTTACACTAACATTTGGTAAATTATTTGTTAATTATTTGTTTACGTATGTCATATTTGCATCTGCAATTTAATTCACAAAAACAATTTTGTATTGATAATTCCATACATTTAATTGTCCAATTGGATATTTTTTACAGCATATTAAATAAAGAAACATAGCTAATGTGACTTAAATTTGTTAATCAGACATGCACTCCATACTCAAACGATTTTTTAGTAATAAATCGAAAAAATAAAAATTCAAGAAACAAAGAACTAAAACTTTCATAGTTACAATTATTTTGCGAAATATTTTTAAACTATTTGTTTATCTTGTCGAGCTACTCCAGATTAAAAAAAAATCATGTTTCCACGTCATTGCTGAGAAAATGTGAATTTAGCAAATTTTAACGCACGAAGTCAAATATGCGCGAATCGCCGAATAGCCCGATTTTCCCCACTCGACTGTGCGCCGGCTTCCCTCACTCCACCCGGTGCACTGTTTCGCTCGCGTTCTTCAACTTTCCAATGGCTTTAAATAAACTTTTTCGGTAGCAAAAAATTGCAGAATTTTTTAACAGCAAATTCAATTCTTCCTTAACAAATTGGTGCCAGACGGAACTTTTAAAAATTAGAACCACAGTGATTTAAAAAAAAAATTGTTATCTCGACTTCTAATAATCAGAGAATTATCTTCTTTTCTTAAATTCGTAGAAAAGATTTCGAATGCTTCACACGGCTATTTGATATGATGCATATTAACGAAATTATTTCATTTTTTTATACGGAAAAAGATATCACTTTTTAAAGTCGTTTTATATTAATAGTTCAACTGCAAAAATCATTTTCTTATTTAGCGTACGTAAAGTGCAATTCTTGAAGAAGAAAAATCACCCCTGTAAATTGCTGCTCAAAGAAAAAATTAAGTTTTCCATAGACAGTTTTAGTGAATAAATAACTTTTTGCAAAAATGTTGCTACTAATGTACATTTCAGGCTTGTTCAGAGTTAGCTTTATTCGTCATTACCAGGGCTATATTTTATGAGAATTTCAAAGTTTTGCGTTTAAACCTCAATGAATAAGTAAAAGAGAACAAGTAAAAAACAACAGAAAATAAATAAAAAAAAGGTCTTTTTCGGTTTAAAAAATTTTTTTTCTACTAATAGATCGATTTTTAATGTTCCACGTCTCATTTTATAGTTATTCCGAATACCTACATTTTTATACCAATTTTTTTTTCATATAATTAATATCTATCGTTTTATAAGCGAAAAACAATTTTTTGCAATTATTCGATTTTTTTTTTCGCATATTTTTTTCACAAATATCGAGTTTCAAACATACGCATTTCTTTTCTTTGACTTCTTGAGACTTTCGTGAAAGAAAATGCTGGTTTATATTATTTTTTTTCCGGTAAAATTCTATTTCTACTGAATTATTCTTGCTACTCGAGTTTATGAAGAAGAGGTATACTATACAGGGTGGGCCAAATTAAAAATTTGGAATTTAATTTGGCTCTAAAAAAAAAACGCATGAATATTTTTCAAAGTTTATGGCTTTATTGGAAAGGTAGTACATTGCCATTAAACACGAAATACAATTTCATTCAAATGACTTCCACGGTTGGCTGCACAATATCCTATTCTATCAATCCAATTTTTCAGTACATTTTCCACTGTATGGGCGCGTATTTCATCGATGGCAACTTTGATTTCATGTTTTAATTCTTGAATCGTTTCTGGCTGGTTAGCGTAACACTCATCCTTGACGGTTCCCCATAAAAAATA
>Ga0157363_1001222_pt1 | contig 21186 bp, 4 predicted proteins | sample AttsexASBM1_FD_111477 | JGI IMG/M metagenome (GOLD analysis project Ga0157363, IMG submission 111477) | Fungus gardens microbial communities from leaf cutter ant in Ribeirão Preto, State of São Paulo, Brazil - Atta sexdens ASBM1 | ecosystem: Host-associated > Fungi > Mycelium > Unclassified ... | reverse complement strand
CCACACACACACACTCTCACACACACACACACACACACACACACACACACACACACACACACACACACACACACACACACACAATAAAGTTATTAAAAAGTTTGTTTGGCGTTTTAGGAATAATTCGAAAAGCAAATTCAAAAAGAAAATTTGAAATTTGGATATATAGCATCTTTTATCCCAAAGATCTTTCTGAGATCTCAGGACGTTAAATGTTCTCGGAACCTTCAAAACGTCTTTTTAAGGTCTGTGCTATACATGATATGCACCATGTTTATGTTCAATTTTCCAAATGTTTTCCAAATCTATAAATTTCTTAATAATTTTAATAATTTATCATATCCAGAAAATCAAAATCTACAAAAGAATACTATTCTATTTACTTACACATTTTTTGGGCAAAATCCTTTTTTTAACATCCTCCTTTTAGATATTTAAATAAAATCGTTTAAAGACCTATAAATGTACTCGTACAATAGTATAACACAATTTATTGACAATATATTAATTAAACATTGATTATATTGTGGAAATATATTGACGTAATGTTGTCCAATATAAAGCCAATATGTCAACTATTAATTAAATGCAAATGCATTGCCAATATAAAAGGCAAAGCGCGAATTAATGTCAAGGGCCAATTTGTAACCAATATTGCGCCAATAATCTGTGCTAAAATATTATGCCATTTTCTCATGATTTTGTTTTAAGAAAAAATTCCAGATATATATTTTATGCATAACTTTTAAAGAAAATTTTCTTGTAAGATTATTTTTAATAATTTAGAAAAAAATTTAAAATTTTTTACGTAGGATTAAAAAATCATAAACGATTTTATAAAAATATTTCCACTTGACAAACAGCTTGTCTCTCCGCGGAACCTTGAAAATGTAGTCATTCGAGATTGGCCGCGTGCATGCATCGGCTGTTCTCGTTCCGAAAGCAATTTCTGCGTGTCCCGTGAGGACGCGGCCGCGAAATAAAGATTTGCGACTCCTTAACGAGCGATTAAGCGATATTGCTGTAAAAACAACGACGGGGACACATCTCGCGACGTATGCCGTGCGTATATGTAAAGTTACGTGAGCATAATAACGCGTTGCGTGTTGTGCAAGTGGAATCTTTCTTGTGCGTTTGCGTAATGTTGCGCCGCGCCATGCCGCACCGTTGGCCACCACCGTGTTGAGTCTTCCGCGTTGGCTCATAATGAGCCCGACGCTTAACTCGTATTGGAATAGCCGTCTCGACGCGGAAGCGCGCCTGCTCCGAGTGTGTCCGGTGCATGCCGGAGGGTCGATTAAATTTTCTGAGAAAAAAAATTAAAAAAAACAGTAGAAGATGCGAAAATGAAAGCGGGACTTCCGTAAATGAGAGAATTTCCTTCTTCCCGGCTACAATGCACTCAAATCGTCATACAAATATGTATTCGGGGTTACTCTCACACGTGTGACCTCCTTCCTTACTTGGAAAGTGAGTAGTGAGCTGTTAGACCGATCAAGAAGACGACGAAACATCGTCATCGTTGCAACGACGAATCTCGGACACGATAAATAGCACGCACAGAGATCGTAAGAAGAAAAAGTTAATATTTGCGGTAGCTAATATATACACAGCGATTCCTTCTTTCTCGAATAAGTTTGTTATGTTATGAACCTAAGAATCGAACATACCAATTTTCTTTTACACATTTTATTTGAAAAATAATAAAAGAATAAGATTTATTCATAAGAATAGAGCTAGATACAGATCTGAATACGATTTCGTTGTGGACTATCAAAATAGTTCTATAAGATGCTCAAGTTGATTACTAAAATATCAAAAGTTTTTGTAGCATTACTCATTATGCTTGAATTCTTTAGATAATTATTTTAATGGTCTAACAAAATTATTTTCAAATTTGTATCTAGCTAAATTTTTAGATACTTTATCGATATAAAATCATTTCTTCCGTGTAAATTTTATGTAAATAATAAATGAAAAAATCTAACTCTTCTTCTAAATTTAAATGTAACACAAAAGAGTGTTATAAAGATTACGGTAATTTTCAAAATAAATTTTATATATCGGGTTACACAATCCACATAGTTACTTATCACTTAAATTATTATATAACACTCAATACTATTATTCAATACTCAAGTTATGGTTATTAGCGCAATATTTGATTAAGTGGAAAAAAACACGAAACGTTTTCGCAGGTAATTAACGCCGGTCCGCCTTTGATAAAGAATTGCGCATCAGTCTCACAGAAAAACATGCATTAACGTATTAAACTCGCCTACTTAGAAATAACAATTATCGCCGTTAGCAGGAATAAAAAATTTTCTTAGCTAATTTAATGTTAACAAAAATTTTATTTTGTACATGTTACAAACAATTTTGAACAATTTTCTTAAATGTAAAATATAATCCAAAATTATAATATAATCCTACAAAAAAAATTTTAAAGTTCTAACTGAAATAAAATCATTGTAGAGCTTAACTGATAAACACAAACTCCATTAATTAAATAAAATTTTTAGAATACTAAAAGGATTTTTAGTGAATTGTAATCAAAAAATAACAACATGATTTTTAGGTCACTTACAATTAAGCTCTATAAAACTAGCAGGTTCAAATCAAAGCAGAATCAAATTGGATCTATTGGAATTTTTACTTATTTTGTAATAAATTGTACCATTATTGATAATTGTGTATCATTTCGAAAAAAATCGTGATAATAGAATTGATTTTGTATTATTTTGTACTATCAAAAACAATTTTGTATTATGTATCATTTCCAAAAAAAAAAAAACAGTAGCGCTGCCAATTTAATATTTAAGCTGACTGGATTATAAAAAAAAAAAAAAACAATACAAGAACAAAAATTAACACAACTGAATTTGTACTAATTTGTACTATTGAAAGTTAATATTTTACATGTTTTCTCCTTAAATGACTTTATATAGTATATATAATACTTACAATCTATGAAGCATTTCACATCAAATCAGGCACCTTTGAAACATCATTTTTATTGACGCTTGTAAGTTACATAAATTTATAAAAAATGTCATTCGTGCGAACATTTGAATAATTATATCGTTGAAATTATCATTAGTCGCACAAAAAAAATTCTAGATAAAATCGAGCAACTTTGAAATATCATTTTATTAACATGCTAAATATGTAGACAGATATAATATGAGATACGTATTTACGAAAAAAGTGTGAATTTTTTTGAGAAATTATTCATGCCTGTACAATTATAAAAGTTGCACAATTATAAAAAACATCGCTCACGATTTAAATAATTATATTAACGAAACTATTAGTTGTGCAAAAAAATGCAATATTTTCCAAGATTAAAAATCCGATTCTAAAGACCTTAAATTGTTCTATGGATTGGGTTATTTTTAATTTATCATTTTCATATAAACAAATTCTCCATTTACAATTTTTATGAATATTTTTCATCATAACTTATCAATTCAAAAATTTCACATTATCATTTCGATTATGAAGTGGTGTGTGATATATAATCTTGAAAATTTCAAATTCATATTGATTTCTGATTATTTTTATATTAATTAATCGATAATTTGAATTAGTTGATCGATTTAATAATAATGTTGACTTAGCATTTTAAAAACCTGTAATATGCGAAAAATATCATTTCAGCCGGAACTTTTCGAATTCTGTAGGGACGTCTTCCGAATTTGACTATTGAGGCACGTGATGATATTATTCGCAATAACAAGTATATATGTCTGATAAAAAATTTTTTTAGCTCTATAAAGTTAGCAGGACTAAATCAGTAAAATCAAATCGGACTTATCGGAATTTTTAGTACTCATTTTGTATTAAATTGTACCATTATTGGTAATTTTGTATCGTACCATTTCGAAAAAAATCGTAACAGTGCTAGCTTAATATTAAGCGGAACGAATTCAAAATAAAAGAAAAAAAGAAAAATAATATCAGAAATTAATAGAATTGATTTTGTACGATTTTGTATCTATCAAAAACAATTTTGTATTATGTATCATTTCCAAAAAAACAGTGGCGCTGCTAATTTAATATCTAAACTGGCAGGACCATAAAAAAAATAACACAAGAGCAAAAATTAACAACTAAATTTGTATTAATTTGTACCATTGAAAGTTAATATTCTATATATTTTCTCCTAAAATGATTTTATTATATATACTTACAATCTATGAGACATTTCGTACCGGGTACTTTTGAAACATCGTCATTTTATTTTTTTTTTCTAACGTTGCTAACATGTTATTACAGATAAAAACACATAAGACACGTGTTTCGCGAAAAAAATTTGAGATTTTTTTTATAAAGTTATTCGCGCTTGTAAGTTGCAGAAATTCATACAAAATAGTACAAATTCAATCTTACTGATTACTGATATTATTTTTCTTGTTTTCTTTTATTTTGAATTGATTCTGCCAGCTTAATATTAAGGTAACCGCCACGATTTTTTTCGAAAAGGCACAAACAGGTACGAATTACCATTAATGATATAATTTAATAAAATGAGAGACTAAAAATTCCAATAAGTCCGATTTGATTCTGCTGATTTGTTCCTGCTAGTTTTATAGAGTTCAATTAATGTCTAATTTTGTATAGAAACGGCTGTGCAGAAAGTACTGTGGCTTTATATTAGTTTGCCTCTATTATTTAACGCAAACCTGTACATGTGAGAGAGAGAATAGATTAAATTTCCTCGTCCGGATTCCCGGAGTTTGTTAGTCGGAGAAAGTAAAGAGCTGCGTATATCCGTCGAAATTATCCGCGCCCAAACTCTTTCTATTCTAGATGTAACGTAACTAGTTGCGTGTTTAGATAGAATGTATGAATTACTGCAAAAACATTGGTTTCTCTTGTAATTAACACATTCTGCGTATATTATGAACTCAAAGGTAGGAAAAAAATTAAAATAAATCATTTATATATATATATATGTTTATTGAGTGTAATAACTATTAATAAAATAATAATTTTAAAGTATAAATATGCGAAATGTTATCCACGACAGATTTTCTCTCACAATTTTATTGGCAAAATTCTTAAAACGGGCTTTTTAAAAATTCAACCTATCTTATTTCAATTCGGATCTTATTTCTACATTTCTTATTTAATATTTTTATTCTGATTATTTTCAATTTCTGAAATCAAAATAATTTTATTGATTAATATCACGATACAATTAAAATAATTATTAAAAAAAACCTAATAACATAGTCTTATAATCTTTGTATTTTATTATTCTTTCTAATACAATCTGAAATTCTCTTTTCAAGAAGAATTTACATCTTAATTATACAATGTAGTAAAAAAAGATTTCTAATTTCCAGAATCCCATAGTATGCCGCTACGTATGTTCGTCTATCGCTTTCTTTTCATTTCGTCATTACGCCTATACAACCTGACACGTTAAAGACGGCCATTCATTCGGACTTTTATTCCGTAGAAAAGAAACACCGAAGTTCACGATCGACTTTCACTTAGTCGCGTTTCTGATATGCATTCGTTTGACTCGCCCTCCATTTCTTCTGTCTACTAAGATTGTCTTGAATATTATAATTAATTTAAAAGAATCAATTAACATCGTCTTATAAAACTCATTCAATCAAGAAATCGAAACCGGTATTCGACAAATTTAGTTTTGCGAACTTAATTTCCAGTTAAATTTATTAAAATTCTAGTTGAGATAACCAAAATTTTGGTTGATATATGTAATATATCTGGCAAAATCTATTAGAATTTTTATCTTTACCAGAATAATTATATATTATAATCAGTTATCTCAACTAGAATTTTAATAGACTTAACCAAAAATTACTGATTCGTCCATTTTCCACCAGAATTACTATTTAATCCAACCAATCATTTTTAAATAAAAAATAGAAGCAATCGCATTTAAAATGAATGTTTGAAACGATAATATTTGACTAATTTTTGCTTTCATTGCGAGATATATTACTTAATCGTCGTATTCGAATGTTAACAGCCATATAGAAATTACAAATATCTATTCAATTTATATTTCATAATATCCTTTACAATTTTTTATATAAATAGTTTGAGCATAAAGTATAAAGAAGGATATCAGAAAAGGTTGATTTCTTAATTGTCAAGTGAAATAAACTTCAAATTTGAGTGTATTTTTACAGTTTCGAGGATGTTGAATTCAGATATGATTTCGGAAAAATCGGAAAAATCCTGGAAAATGCCTTGAATTCAAAGATAACGTTAGCAATTAGTGTATATATGACGTTGTTAAAATACTTCAATAATCTCAATATTTTTCCAATAATGTTGCAAGCAGTATTTGCTGGTATCTAAATGAAATTATCTAGACAATTAGATAATTAAATGAATCTTATTTTTATTCAAAATATATATTATCTTCATCTGTATCTTAGATAAAAAAGTATTATCTTTTTAAATTATCTAGATCATTATTTTTTATCTAATTATCTAAGACAAAGATGAAATTCTCGAAATAATTTGAAAAAAGATAATAATAATACTTTTTGTATCTAAGATACAGATGAAGACAACATATATTTGGATAAAGATAAGATTTGTCTAATCATTTAATTGTCTAGATAATTTTATCTAGATATCAGCAAATATTGCCTGCAACGTTACTAGGGAAATAATATTGAGACTTATTAAGATATTCCAGTCATGTATCTATGCAGATTGCTGACATCATCTTTAAATTCAAGCCATTTCCCTAGGATTTTAATTTTTGACATCAGATCTAAATTCAGCATCCTCAAAAAAATACACTCAATTCAAAGATTTGTTTCAATCGACAAAAAATCGATTTTTTTCGATATCTTTCTTTGAAGTAGGCCTCTTTTTTATTGAAAGCTTAATTTGATTAAAAGGTGTGAAAAGAAAAGTTTCTTTATTAGTTTTAATTAATATGATAATTAATGAAAATAAATATAGAGAACTATTTAATATTTACAACATTTGAATTTTAACTTATCACTTTGTGATAAGTTTGATCCGACACACGAGCTTCAATAAACTTAAAATTAAACTCAACTGAACTTGAATTTGCTATTGTGATCTGCAACGAAAATTTTCGTTATTTATGCACGGAAAGAATATATAATAGTTTTACTGAAGTATCTAAAAATTTATCTAGATACAGATAATTTTGTTGGATCATATAATTATGAAAAACACTTAAACTAATTATCAGAATATCAAAATATTTTGTAATAATGCTCATCGTGCTCAAGTTTTTTCATAAATATTTTGATATCTAACAAAATTATTTTTTTATAAGATCTGTATTCAGCTAAATTTTTAATATTTTAGAAAAATCTTTTCGTATGATAAAAAATAAGTATTTTAAGAATTCATTTGACAAGCCAATATATATGAAATAATAAACATCGTATCAGTTTTGCGTCGTTATCAAAAATTTGATATAAATATTGACATATCAATATTCAGTTACTTTAAATCAATAGAGCAATCGTTAGTGCAAATATTATATGTATAATTTTATACTGTCATTCTTTTACCAAATCCAATTATTTCTGAAGCAGAAACGAAAGGTCTTCAAATTACGCTTCTTTTCTCAATGCTGTTATTCTGTAACTGAACACATAATTTTTCACAAACACATAATAATGGCGCGATCTCCCGTTTTTAACCGCAATCCTATTTAACAGAATGAGAAATCACGCTTGACTAATCGTATAGATACTGAAAAGAATTAAATTACTTGCAAAGAGACATATTTTCTGTTACGAAAATGCAAACGTTTATAGAATATTGTACTTAATCTCAGATTTATGGAAAAAGTTGTTTTTGCATTATGAAATTGAAAAGATCTGAAAAAACTCTGGAAATACGATTATCTGCATTTCGTGGAAGAACTTCGTGAAAAATTTTATTGAAAACGAAGATATGATGATTTAACATCTATGAAGCATAAGAAAATAAAAATGTTTTTTATTTATTACGATCGGTTCAATATTGCATAATAGTGTCAAAGTGCACTGTGTCAGTTATATATAGATCTTATCAAAGTGTGGTTATATGTTCTTAATATCATTTTTTTCATTTTAAGTAGTGCTTAGAGTTAGTAATGTAGCATCGAGAAGAGATTCGGATTTTGTACAGTCTGTACATTATTCATACGAACGAAGAAATTAAATCACGAAAACAAAAGTCTTAAAAAGAAACAGATGAAAAATATCAATGAGAGATTAACAATACTAAGTTGAACAATATTTTCATCTTGAAGTGGCTTCATTTTGAAAAGCTTATTTATATTAAAAAAGCTTAAAAAAAATTGTGTTCAATTATAGAATAACATTGAGAAGAGAAACGTAATGAGACCTTCATGTTCGTTTTTGCTTCAGATATCATTTGTAAAAAATAATAGTAGTTACATACATACATAATTAATTATATTGCATACATAATAAATAATAATATTTGCATTAAAAATTGCTCCGTTATTTTAAAGTAATTGAAAAATAGTCTTGAAAAAAAACTTATATAATGAACAGATTTATTATGATAACTAAATGCATTCAAAATTATTATATAAATTTATAAATTTATAAGTTATATAAAAATTCATCTAAAATGTCTGATCTGTTATGCAGGGTGTTCGGAAATTCGCAAATCAGAATATCATAACAAGAAAATTTTCAAAAAAGTAAGTAATCAAAGTGGTTGTATTTCTTGTTCCGAGCAATAATTTTTAAAATATAAGAATATAAAACTAATTATAACTTGTCACGCATCGATAGTGTTAGTGATCGCGAACTTTACGCAATCACTAACATTTAGACAAATGATGGTGTACGTTAGTACCTATAATTATCTTAAAAAATATCAATTACTTGAAATTATTATTTATAAATATGCATTGATTTATGACTATGCAAATTTTAAGATGAAATAATTCCATTTGTCATCGAAGTAACTTATTTAACAGAATGTCTAAAATCAATTCATATGATAACTTTAAGATATCTTTAAAAAAGTTCTTTAAAAAAAACATTTTTAAAAAGAACTGAATAATTTGAATGTTGTGTTATAAGCTTTTTAAGTTTTTAAATTTGGTTCATTTTTAATAAAATTACAACTCTGCTAAATTTTGAAGTTCGTAGCGCTATTTGTTCTAATCCAATATTTACAAGATCTATGAACAGAATATCTAGATCAATTTTCATAGTCGGTAGTTTTCATATTTAAGACACACTTAAGTACTGTCTTAAGATATCATAAGTTAATTACAAATAAGTTAATTAGCATCATAAAACATGATTTAAGATGAGCTTAAAATAAGAATTATGGAAAAAAAATAGATTGAATGATTCAGCAAAGCTATAGCTTGCTGCGCGAGTTCACATCTATGTTATCTATAATTAAAAAGATTTGATGGTATAACAAAGAAATTATTTTTGTAAGTAATTATTAGAATCCCGGATTAATGTTCTGAGATCAACGTGTCAACCGTAGCTAGCTGTCCCCCTTGTTATACTTCATCTTTCCATCGCTGTAACGCTGTCGCTCCATCGCTCGCGACAGCTTTTGGCGAGGGGGAAAAATCGTGAAGAACGCGCTACGGTCGACTCGGTATGTCGGTCGGTGCATAATTCGCGCTCTAGTAGTAATTATCAATATGCTGATTTAATTAATTATTTGCTACAATGAAAATTGTTACTGTAACATAATACTGTAAATTTTATTTATTAAAGTAGCTAAAGTATGCGCCATCTTACACTGAAAAAAAAAATATAGTTAATTTTAATAAATATTTAGTTCAATCAACTGCCAACTAAACATTTATTTACAGTATGTAAATATTTGTTCAATAAAAAAAAGATTGTTAAATCAAATTAACATTTCTTGTATCAAATAAGTATATCTATATATTTAATAAATATTGACAATATTCAATTAAATATTTATTAAAATTGACTATATTTTTTTTCAGTGTAGCTAATACGTTTTATTAAAAATTTTATTAAAAATTTTATATATTGGATTGATTGTTATAAAAAACTATTTTTTGTTGCAATTGATGATATCTGCATTGATAAATAATAGTTATAAAAAATCGCTAATTTTATTCAACTGTACAACTTTACTGACATAGAAAACTGACTATCCGTATATTGTGACTGTAGATTTGTTGAATCAGTGAAATTTTAATTATTTTGAACAAATTTTTTTTACTGGATATATAAATATCGGTCTTAGGAAAGATCCAGTTTATTTACAAATTGATATCCTTATAACATCGTTTGCCTACTTACATCATTTTTGCCAACAGTGCGTTTATGCACAAAAATTATTGCCTACAGTTCGATTGCTTACAAACACTTTTACGCACAAATAAAAATTTCAGAAACAAAGTCACATTTATCTACATGTATAATATTATTATCTACAGCTCGATTATTTACATGCATTAAACTAAGTCCATAACCTTACTTTAAGAGATCGTAAACCGTAAACTGTTAATCGTAAGTGTTATAAATGACGATATATCGATCACAGAACTTATTATTTTAAGCTATAAGAATTGGGTTTTGCTCAATTCGCTTAGGTTTAACGATTAAAGCCTAAAAACTGCAAAAACATAAACATAAAAATTTGTACGTAATAGTTATATTAAAACATGCAAAAAGTTTTAAATCAATAAACATTAATCTTCCTTATGAAAAAAAAATTACAAAAAATCACCTTGTTTTCGGCCTTCTAAGAATAAGTAGGAGACCTCCTTAAAACACAAATTCTCTGCTTTAAAAATACGAATTTACTTATGCGATTTAAAAATGTAAGTCTATCCAATTTGAGCTCCGGAGCCAAAACATAAAGCTATCGACGCAAAAAAATTCATTTCAATGTGGGTAAGATTTCAGGGACTGTAAAGTGTTGATATCTGAATAACGCTTATCAATACTTTATAGTTTCTTAAAATCTTATATTGAATATATTTTGGATCGATGACTGCGTTTTAACTCCGGAGTTTAAATTGAACAGGTCTGATGTAAGCAATCGAGCTGTAGGCAATAATTTTTGTGTGCAAACGAACTGTTGGCAAAAATGATGTAGGCAAACAATGCTGTAAGCAAAAGGAGTCATCTCCCGGTCCTTAGTATCGTGACGCGCCGCGTCAAGTGGGTTTTATGCAAAACCTTTCGTTCGATTGAAACGCAATAAAAACGATTCCCTCGCGTTTCATGCAGTTCTGTCTTGCGTTAATGTTTCGTGTTTAACAAAACATTCCGTCTGCTCGTTTACGCTAATCACGGATGACGTGGCGAATGCAGCCACGCATGCATTACCGGTAAACACGGCTTAACCGACTTTGCATGCGCACTCCGGTACGCATCGGAAGGAGCTCTTGAAAAATTGCCTCGGCAAACATCGCTTTCCGGTGACGGACGATGGAATGTACATACTACGTAAATGTGTGTATATCGCTGTGCCGTTGACGAGAACGTGAGCTGTGAGTCTTGTTCAAATGTTACGTATCAGCATTGGCTTCGAGGAACAGCGTCCTTCGCCGAGAGGATATTTGCTTTTTCTTTACTTGGCGAAATATTTAAAAGACGACGTCCTTCTGACGGGTTGCCCTCCATATAGAAAAGTATATACGCAGCGGTATATTGCTGTTTTCTCACGAAAATGATTGTGTAACATTTGCTTTTCCATATTAATAAAAATACGCGTTTGGAGAACAAAATATTGATAAGTTGTTGCATAAGAATTACACAGAGGGAGACAATAAGATTTCCAACAAAGGGCGTTGGAGTCTGCTAAATAAATTAAACTATTAAATATTTTGTCGCACTTTCTTGCGACATAAATAGATACATTTTCGTTGATTTGCACAGATCATTTTTAATATTATTAAAAAATGACAAAAACATTGATCTCGAGTGAATTGAATATCTCCAAAAATAAATTTAAATAAAAATAAATAAACGAATCAGTTTCTTGTTGCGACACGAATATAATTTTATTAATTGGTTTACATATCGTCTTCGATATTGACAGAATGACAGACATTGATTTCGAAACAGATGGCTCATCAGGTTAAAAAGAAATCTGAACGCATTCAGAATAATTAACGTATAATTTCTTTATGAATGAGAAATTATCCTATGTATACACTATTAAAAATTTAATTATACTTTTAATTTAATATACTTTTTTTACACAATTTAAACTTAATTTAAACTTAATTTTATAACATTACATTAAATTTAATAAATTTATAACTGAAAAGTATTTTTTGTACATGTACAAAATGGCAATGATAGTGAAATTTATGTACACGTTCATTACATTTAATATAAATAACTACTATAACTTTATTTTCAGTAAAATCATTCATTACTTTTAATTTCGTTCATAATCAGCTTTATTTACATGTAAAGGAAGTGGTTATATTTCTAACAGTATATATTTAAAATTTCGGAATAATATATAATGTCTAATTATATTTATATCTCTATAAATTGAGCGAGATAAGACACAATATTTTTTACATATGTTCATATAGTGAGTTCATATAGTATGCAAAAAGTATTTATATACAGAAAAGAAATCTTTTAAAAAAACCTTATTAGAGAAAATCTTTTAGAACGTGCATATTAATTTACAAAGAATAAAATAGATTATATACTTCTCAAAATTATTTTACTTATAAAAAGATATGTAATAATTGTAGAAAAGAAGATAATATTATGACCAGTGTAGTGGTTCCAGTAATAATGGTTCTTTTTAATATCTCCGCTTAAGTGACTAATTCTAGTGATTACTTACTGAATTATTTGTTCGCTCGTTATTACATCATGACGTTAAAATGCGCAATAGCCAGCATTTACCATAACGCATTTTTATTTTCAAGTTGAAACGTTTTTAAGATAGGGTAACTCCGGCAAATATGCCGTGCTGGGATTTACGCCGCAAAAGTCAGAAAAAAATAAAAGGAGTGGGGGTAATTTTCCCGCAACTACTCTGTTACGTGTCTTTATGTTATATTAGTGTTGTGTTATAATTTCAGTTTCTTACTGTTAATATTTATGAAATTATTGTGAGTTGAATCGATTTGTCACTGTGCTAAGTAGCATCATAAATTATAAAATAATAATACAACAAAATAAAAATATAACTATATAATAACTGTAGGTAAATTTCTTATTATTTAAAAAACAACAGCCGCCTCCCTGATCGTTCATAATATAAATTTACTATATATAAAATATTCCTGAAGAATATAATCCATGAGAAATTATCATTACGTACCTTCCTAACATTCCTACTTTATAAAAAGATATAAAATGATAGGACATACAAAAGAATTATTTCGTGATACATGAGTGTAGAGGAAAGCATGTTGTATAACAAAATACAAGTACTTTGCTCTTGTATTCTTTTTTTATAATACTTTGTTATCTTGTATATCCTACCTATTTAGGATGTATGTATTTTTAACAGGCGGGATTTATGCCTAAAGCATACAAAGTGTGCAGATTGAACTTAGTGTACTAAATACAATAAAAACATTACATAAAATATGTACTTCATGTCATAACACTTGTAATACATCTGGGAAGATTGTAATTATTACTTCATATATATATATATTTATCATTCTTATTCCTTAATAAAACTTTATAAACGCATTTTATAAGTTATTGTGTCATTTTATGTCTTATTTATATGCATTATTTATAAATATTTTATGAGCCATACATACCTCTTCCCCCCCTATGAATAGCCATATATCCCATCTCTATGGGATATACGGCAAAAATGCAAGGGTTTAAAAAAGTTCATTTCTTAATACGAAATATAAATATTTCATATTTCTAACATTTTTTTCATAATAGTAGACAGTACAAACTTTTTACTGATATACTTCGTTCGTTTATACTTTAAACATAATAAATAATACTTAATAAATTAAATTTTTGATAGATGCGGCGTATATATCGGAGTTACCCTATATTTTAGCATTTAATTATACATACTCCCTCATTTTTCGTGATCTTGATATTATCACATGAATATATAATTGAGTGCTGTTTGTTATTTAATACTTTATTTGTCTGCATAAAATATTTTGAATTATGTAAAGCTAAACAAGCAAGGTATTTTGCTAATAATGTGGTCTCCTAAGCGTGCTGATTGTTGTCTCTTTTTTTCGAGATTTTCATATCAAAATAATAATAGATAAATCGAATATAGCTCTACTGGTCATCTATATATTATATAGGATAAGGTCATTAATTATGGATAATTCTTTAAAAAAAAAAAAATTCATATTTTTATCCAGAACAATATCAAACAATTAAAAAAATATTTAATAATTAATCATAGAGATTACATTAGGGATGATTTTATTTCATTTCCTTTTCAACAAATCAGTACCGTTAGGTATGTTTTAATTTTAAATGAAGTAAGTATGACAATTATAATTAAACTCTATGTACTAATTTTTTATATCTTTTTGTGAAAAGTCCATCCCTATTTCTCTTATAATACTAATAAACATATTAAAATCTGTAAACAATTTATTGCGAAAAATATTACATCGCTCGGGAATGGAACTCATTAGATCTCTTGCATTCGAGAAATTTAGCTTTTAAGGATATTAATACCATTTCGCAAAGCTCTGTAATTTATATTAGGACAGAATGTACTCATTATATAAAATTAACGCTTTTCTTTACGAATTATATATAAATAAGACTTTTTTTATAAATTCTCCTCTATGTGTGCGTACGAATATTTTTTATATTCACTCTGTATTATCTCAAGAGGAAAGATCAATAAAGATTAACAAAATAAAAAAATTCAAAGTGATAGATTCAATATGGACAGAATTTAAAAAATTATTTGATGATCATAAAACTTGATTTTAGAGAGTTTTTAATTGCGAAGTAATATCAAATTTTTAGTTTTGCTTTATGTGAAGCTCGTCAATGCTACGTAAACAAGTCAGTGTTCTGAGAGGTGATAGTATTGATCATTAAATAAACATTCATACGAACGTGTGATTTATTCCGAAAGGTTTCCGAAGTTAAATATGCAATTATAAAATTACTATTAAGAAAAAGATGTCTCGTACTTTTTCTAATAATTTATTATTCAAGTAATACATTTTTTAAAGTTTATAATAAATTTTAAAACATTCCACCGTTCAAATTATTTATACACCGTGAAGTTTAAACACAAATATCAGAGAAAAAAGCTATTTCTGGTCAAAGCGAATCTTATGTCTGTATCAGACTGTGGATTGACGATTACGATTGACGCTTATCCGGTCCTATTTCATTCACGATGCAGCGAGTTCATCGTAGTTGGCTAAAATAGAAGCGGACAACTATTAATCATAATCTTCAACTTGTAGATCTTATATAGAATTTGTCATGAATCAATTACAAAACTGTATTAACATCCCAAAATATTAAGCGATCTTAAAATAAGAATGGATTATGAATACTAATCTTGATGCTTACAATTAGTAATATTCATATGTGCATACACAAATACAATTATCAGTTCTATAGAGATTTCATAGATTGAATATCGATTCGATTTATTTCATACTTGAAAACATATCTATATATAATTATATAATTATATAATTATATATAATTATATATACATAATATATATATATATATATATATATATATATATAATTATATATATAATTACATATATAATTAAAAAATAAAATAATAACTTCACAATTAAATTAATAATTCGATTTAATAATCATCGATTTAATAATAATATTACCAGCAACCTATAAATACAACTTATTGCAGAAAACGTATATCACTTCAGTTGAAATTTCGAATCCGGATTCAAACTCATCAATTGATATTATTTATCGCATGTCGCCTAAAAAAAAAACTATCTCTCTAAAGCTAGCAGGACCAAATCAGCAGAATCAAATCAGACTTATTGGAATTTTTAGTATTCATTTTAAACTAAATTGTACTATTATTGATAATTTTGTACTTTGTGCTATTTCGAAAAAAAATCGTGGCGATGCTAATATTAAGCTGATAGGACCAATTTAAAATAAAAGAAAAAAAAGAAAAATAATATCAGAAATCAATACAATTGAATTTGTATTATTCTGTACAAATACAATTCTATGTTGAGTGTCATTTCCAAGAAAATAGTGGCGCTGCTAATTTAATAATTAAGCTGGCTGGACCTTAAAAAAAAACAATACAAGAACAAAAATTAACACAACTGAATTAAAATAATTAAATTCAAATAATTAACTGAATACTAATTCGTACTATTGAAAGTAAGTTAATATTTTACATGTTTTCTCCTTAAATGATTTTATTAGTATATATAATATTTACAATCTATGAAGCATTCCACCTCGGGCATCTTTGAAACATCATTTTTTGTTAAATATGCTAACATATATACAGATAATAATATGAGACACGTTTTTCGCGAAAAAATATAAGATTTTTTTTTTATAAGCGTCTATTAAGCTGACACTTCAGCACAATCGAATAAAAGTTGCACAGAAATTTAGTGCTTTTTTGTTGCTAATTTGTTGCTAATTAGTACTCACTTCCCGATATTGTTGCTCCATCCCCCCAACCCCCAATCCCCTTCGAAAACCCCTAACTCCGAGTCAGCACACTACCTATAAATTGTTAATTCTCGAAATATCTTAAATTTTTAAAATATCTCGGGAATCGCGAGCAACAAAATCAGAGAACAGTAATCAGTCGAGATATTTCGAGAATTAACAATTTATAGGTGATGTGCCGAGTCGAGATTGCTAGGAATGGTTTTCAAGGTTTGGAGTGGAGCAACAAAATCGGATTCATCGAGAATCGCGAGCAACAAGATCAGAGAACCGTAATCAATCGAGATATTTCGATAATTTCGTTAAAATCATTTGATATGTATTTTGCGAAAAAAGTGTGAGATTTTTTTGAGAAATTATTCATGTTTGTAAGTTGCATAAATTTTTAAAAAACATCACTTATGCGAACATTTAAATAATTATCGAAACTATTAGTCGTATAAAAAAAATTTAATATTTTCCGAGATTAAAAATTTTCTGATTCTAAAGAAATCCTTAAATTGTTCTATGAATCGGGTTATTGTTAATTTATCATTTTCATATAAACAAATTCTCCATTTATTTACAATTTTTATGAACATTTTTCATCATTAACCAATTCAAAAATTTTGTAAAAATTTCATATTATCATTTCAATTATGAAGTAATCCTAAAAATTTCAAAGCGTCAATAATTTCATAAAAAAAATCTCACATTTTTTTCGCGAAAAACGATAGAATTCGAAAAATTCCGGCTGAAGTGTGATATTTTTCGCATATATCAGGTTTTTAAGATAAGTTTTTAAGATAACATTATTATTAAATCGACGATCAATTAATTTATATTCGTACAAAAAAAAATTTCATGTTTTTCAAAAATTTCATATTTTTCAAAAATTTCGAAAACTACTTGAGTTATTTTGATATCCTAGAATTACGATTCCTACTTATGAACACATGTTTAGAAAATGTGAAACTGTTTTGATGTGTATGTCGAAATCAAATTTTCAATCAATGATTTCTTACGGAATGTTTCAGTAGCATTTAACGACATAGTCTCAAACATTTCCATTATAATTTTCTAAGAGTTTGTAAAGCATTTAATCAGCAGATGTTTGCCAGATTTTTGCAACGTGCTTTCAAACATCAGTGCAATCATCAGTAAAATTTTTCATAAACAGTGTAACAGTTGTGATAAAACTTTTTATAAACAGAAATAACACAATCTCTCACTAATAATTTTCACCATGGTGCACGTATCCATCTGTCAACGTGAACGATGTTGACGATCGCGAATTCACCTTGTTCACGTACAGGTGATAATGAGCGAAGCAAGACGCGATCGACACAAACGCAAATCGACTAATCAATCAAGACAACTCACGAAAAAGGAAGAGTCATTCGGCGCACATTGATTCGTAATGTGCCAAACCGCGAATACGAATTGGATATAAAGAATTGAATCGACCGTGGCTCCTTCCTTATAGGTGCAAACCCGTAGAAGAAATGGTGGAAGTGCTCTTGGATCGAATCGATGGTCAGGAGGTAACCATCGTTGAGTCGGATTGCATACCAGACTCGCCAACAGAGAATTCACCGGTCAATGAGAAGCTATCGCCGATCCAAGAATTTTACAATGGTCAAAGTATTTTCATCACCGGCGGCACTGGTTTCATGGGTAAGCTGCTCATCGAAAAGCTCCTCAGAACGTGTCCTGGAGTGACATCAATTTACTTACTAGTACGTCCGAAGAAAGGCAAAGACGTACACCAACGTACCGAAGAGATCTTTGATGACACAGTGAGTGTCTTTAAATTTTAAACTTTAGAAACAAGCAAACCCTTATCATATTTGATAAATTTTTTAATAGTTATATTTTGAGAATCGTCTAAATTTTGCCTTGATAAACAGATAATTTTTATTCAAATTCGTAATGTTAAAATATCATAATTTGAGAAAATAAATCAAAAACATCTTAATTATCTATATCTCATAACAAATTTCCACGTATAATACATATGTCATCAATGAATATCACTTTGACATCAGCGTTTTTTTGAAATTAGAAGATTATTTTCAATATTTTTATTATCTTATTGAATCGATATTAATAAAATAATGGCTTTCTAAATTTAATTGATGGGTTCACTTCAATTTACGCAGGTATTTTCAAAACTTAGAGACGAACAGCCCAAGTTCCGACATCAGATCGTTGCTATAGCGGGAGACTGTAGTCAATTGAATCTCGGAATATCTGCGCAAGATCGGGCCACTCTTATCCGGGAAGTTTCGATTGTTTTCCATGTCGCAGCTACAGTTAGATTTGACGAGAAATTGAAATTAGCAGTGCCCATTAACGTCAGAAGTACAAGAGACGTTGTAAATCTCTGCAAGGAGATCACAAATTTGAAGGTATCATACATTAGATATTCAAGAAACGAAAAACTATAATGAAATATTTTTTACTCAATTGATCGACTTACTTTAAAATAATATTATTTTTAATTCTAATTCAAATAACGCTCTGATGAAAACTTTTCTTATAATTCTCATATAATTTTTCGGAATTTCTGTACAATTCGAAATTTTTCAGAATGTAATTTCTGTATGAAGTTTATACTTTTTAAATAATATCTTAGATTTTTTTATACAAATTAGAATAATTTTCAGATGTGTATGCACGCACGCGTGTGTGTGAATTCTATACACATAATTTTGAAATATATAATATTTTAAGATTTCTTAGAGTTCTCCTTTCATAACTCTCAAAAAAAACTTTCAAAATCTGAAGAAATGTAAGATATTTCTTCAAAAATCTTCATAGATTAAAAATATTAAATATTTTTTTAAATCTTATAAAATATCAGAATTTTTCACCAGAGCAGAGTTAGGAATTATTATTAGTTGTGTTTTCTCATATCGTATGTATTTATGATAAATCATATCTATTTGTGTAAACGACGCAATTTAATGCAATTTTTCAGTCTTTTATACACGTATCAACTGCCTATGCAAATTGTCCACAAAGTGTAATCGAAGAAAAGTTTTATGATCCGCCAATGGATTCCGATAAATTAATTGCATTGATTGAATGCATCGAAGATAAATTGGCTGAAGATATCACTCCGCAGTAAGTGAAATATTTTCGATTAAATTCTTTTAGTGCACACGGAGAGAAAACTTCATATTCTAATCTTTACAGATTATTAGGAAAATGGCCTAATACCTATACTTTTACGAAAGCAGTTGCCGAGAATGTGATCAGGAAGCAAGGTGATCTGCCGATCGGCATTTTTCGTCCTGCTATTGGTATATACATATACATAATTTATTATTTTTAATTAAATAAGAGAAATCCTATATTCAATCAAAACAGATCTTAATACTTAAATTTCCTTAATTATAAAAATATATGTAAATTTATATACATATCTGATTCTGCAAATCACGCGCTGAAAGCTTTTTTTGCAGTCTTGAAACGCAATTATGAACTAAAGTATATAGCATATTATTTATTAAACTGATAAATATATATAATTTATAATGATAATAAGTATCTTTATAAGAATATCAATAATCTAAATGTTAATGAGAATCATAAATTTGCGAATAATTTATTGCAATAAATATTGCCTTAGCTACTAAGATTCGATTACCGAGATTAAATGGTAAGAATGTTAGGTTTCGAATCCTGACTGAAGCAATATTTTTCGCAATAAATTATTTGTAGATTTATGATTCTCGATTTATAATTTATGATTACATTTCGAAAAAGATTTCGGTGCGAGGTTTGCAGAATTAAGTATGTATACAAATTCACACAGTGTATATTCAAATTTTAAACTCTAACATCCGTTTTGATCGAATATATAGGACTTCTCTTATTTAATTAGATTTATTCTTATCGATCTAAATTCATATCAATTGTTTATTATTTTATTCATAATAATATTCAAAATTAGATAAAATATATTAAATCATTATATATTAATATTATATTTTAGTATATAATATATAAATCAAAATATATAAGAGCTTTTGGTAAGAAATTTTTAAGAAATCTTTTTTGGAAAAAGAACCATTTTCAAGATATTATATTGTTATAATAATAGAGATAATATTATATAATAGTATTAATAATTTATATAATAATAATACAAAATTATATCGGCAACAATAAATTTAACTGAAAATTGTCTAATACTGTCTAAACTGTACAGGTAATTTTATTTTCAGTGATCTCAACATATCAGGAACCGACACGAGGTTGGATCGACAATTTATACGGTCCAACAGGAGTTGCTGCCGGTGCTGGAACTGGATTGCTGCGATCGATCCATTGTGATGGCTCGGTACACGCAAACGTAGTACCTGCCGATTTAGCAGTTAATGCTTTAATTGCATGTGCATGGGATGTAGCGAATGATCAAAGGTGTGCATTATCATTTTTTAATCTTTTTCTGCATCACGTCAGAATAGCAATATGCATATGTACGTGTGTGTGTGTGTGTGTGTGTGTGTGTGTGTGTGTGTGTGTGTGTGTGTGTGTGTGTGTGTGTGTGTGTGTGT
>Ga0157363_1001221_pt1 | contig 21201 bp, 19 predicted proteins | sample AttsexASBM1_FD_111477 | JGI IMG/M metagenome (GOLD analysis project Ga0157363, IMG submission 111477) | Fungus gardens microbial communities from leaf cutter ant in Ribeirão Preto, State of São Paulo, Brazil - Atta sexdens ASBM1 | ecosystem: Host-associated > Fungi > Mycelium > Unclassified ... | reverse complement strand
GCCGACAAAACCGGCAAAGGCAGCGACGCCTTTGTTCTCCCGCGCCATGCCCAGAGGAATCGCAATCGCGAACATCACCGGCAGATAACTGAAGGCAAATGAACCCAGCTTCGCCATCCAGATAAACAGGTATTGCAGGAACGGCTGATCGAGCATCGGAATCAGCGTCAGCACATCGTGGCTGCTCAGTGAACTACCGATCCCGAGCAAAATGCCGCAGAACGACAGCAGGGCAACGGGCAACATAAAGGTTTTACCCAGACTCTGGAAAAATTCCCAAAGTGACATTTTGGGTCGGCTGGCGGACATAGTCTCTCCTGGTTAAAAAGCGGCAAATTTTCAAAATGGTAAAGAATGATAAAACGTTTTACCAGGCAGTTTTATGGCTATAGTCACAAAGCGTGACTAATCCCAGGCTTTATTTTTGCGTGAATCAGTGTAACGTTTTACCTCTTTGTTTCTTCATCAGTTGTTGGAAACGGAACCGGATGTCTCAGCCTAAAACCACTATTCACGATGTCGCGCAGGCGGCTGGCGTATCGGTATCGACAGTCTCTCTGGTGCTGTCCGGTAAAGGACGTATCTCTTCCGCCACGGCCGAGCGGGTTAATCAGGCGATTGAACAGTTGGGTTACGTACGTAACCGTTCAGCTTCCATCCTGCGTGGCGGTGAGAGTGGTGTCATAGGTTTGATTGTGCGCGATCTCAGCCAGCCGTTTTATGCGGCGATGACGGCGGGGCTGAGTGAAGTGCTGGAGCAGCAGGGAAAAGTGCTGGTGCTGACGCAAAGCGGACAACACGGGCAGCATCTGCAACGCTGCTTCGATTCTCTGGCCGCTCAGGGCGCGGATGGCATTGTGTTGGGTGGTGCCGTTGCGCAGGCGGAAACGCTGGTCGCGCAGGCGCATGAGCAACAGATTGCGCTCATTTGCGCCGCGCGGGCCAGTAGCCTCGACAAGGTCGATTCCTTGCGTCCGGATAACAGCCAGGCGGCGCGCATCGCCACCGAATATCTGATCCGTCAGGGGCATCAGCGTATCGCGTGGGTCGGCGGATTGGGTTCTTCTCTAACGCGCGCGGAACGTATTGGCGGCTATTGTGCGACCCTGTTGCAATACGGTTTACCGTTTCGTCCAGACTGGATCATTGAGTGCGACGATCGGCAGCAGAGCGTATCGGCATTGACGCAGGACCTGCTGCACCACCATCCGCGCATCACCGCTATCATTGCCCATAACGCCAGTACCACGCTCGGCTGCTATTTTGGTGCGATTCATAGCGGACGTTCGCTGGGCGAAGATGCGGTGGACAGCTACTTCACGCAAAAGCTGGCGCTGGTCGGCTTTAATGACGATCCGCTACGCGAGTCGTATGATTCTTCTCTGACGTTTGTCAGCAGTGAAGCGCGTGATGTGGGAAGGCGAGCGGGGGAAAGGATGCTGCAACGACTGGCGAAACCGGATGCGGAAGTGCAAACGCTGATTGTGCCGCCGCAGTTGGTGCGGGGCGTTTAGCGGCGCGATAGCTCGCGCCGCGGGTATATCGCTGTTACTCAGGCATCCCTTCGCTGGTCTGCGCGCCCAGCATATAGCGTGACAGGAACTGCTCCAGTGACATCTTGTCGCCGTTCATTGTCACCTGACCGTTGCCGTACTGCAGGCTGGTGGTGATGTTGTCATCCTGCTGCTGCGTCAGACGGAACATCTGCCCCATTGCCGCCAGACCTTTCACCTGCTGATCCGCCAGCTTCTGCGCATCGTCGCTCTGATAACCTTCAGCCAGCCCCACATGACGCATCGCTTCGGTAGCCATTGGCATGTTGATGTTCAGCTTGCCATCGAGCGTTTTCAGCACGCGATCCACTGCTGCGCCCAACGTCTGCGCTTCACCGGTGACGGTAGCGGGATCGTTAAAGCCGATGCTGAGGTTAAAGGTACTTTCCCCTTTATCGTTTTTCCAGCTCAGCGGCGCGATGCTGACGGTCGGTGAACCCTTCAGCAGCGTCGGCAGGTTATTCTTCAGGATGGTCTGCACGCTAGCCTGATAGCGGACGGGATCCTCGACTAAACCTGGCTGGTTCAGCAGTGCCTGCATCTGCGCGTTGTAGCTGTCCGAGAAGGTTTTCACCGCTTGCGCATCAAACTGTGCAAACTTCATCGCCAGCTTAGCTTCGCCGAACGGTTGCTTCTGCAGGCTGATGTTGCCGACGTTCATATTCAGATCGCCGCCGATTTTGCCATCTTTATTATCGAAGGAGGATTGGGTGTCCAGCTTCTGCAATGACAAACCTTCCTGACCGTTAATGCTGGCGTCGAGTTTATCCAGACTGATGGACTGATCGCCCACGCGCACACCTTCCGGGCTGAGATGGGTATCACCCTTCAGCTTCAGGCCGTTAAGGGTAAACAGCACTGGCTGCTCAACCTGGTTTTTGCTGGTTACCGCGATGCTAGAGAAATCGCCATTCAGACTGACTTTATCGCCCTTACTGTCGGCGCTGATTTCCAGGGTTCCACCGTTGGTGGCAAGACGGTCGCCGGTCTGCGCGTTGTTATAATCCACCGCCAGCAGATCCAGTGCGGTATCAGTGGCACCGCTGTACCCGACGCGCGTATCAGCGATCACCAGCGATTTACCGTTGGTGAGTTCAAACAGTTTCTTCACCGCATCGGTGTTTTCCAGCTCGGTATGCACCGAAGCCATGCTCGGAATCAGGCTGCCGCGCTTCAACTGTGCAAAGGGGAAGGGACCATGGTCGATGGTTTCGTTCAGCACAATGCTTTGACCCGGCTTCAGCAGCGGGTTGTCTTCCGTCTGTGAACTGGCCTGAATCACCAGTTTGGTTTTGCTGCTGAAGATGCCGCGCTGGTAGTCCTGATAGCTGAGCGTCAGGCGAGCGTTTGGCGCATAGGCATTAAGCTGAGTGTTGGCGTTCTGCAACATTTGATCCATATGGCTTTCCAGCTGCTTGCCGGTAAACCAGGCCGCGCCTGTCCAGATCACGCCGATCGCTACAATGACACCTACGGCAACCTTGGTCTTTTTCATCGCTGAGTCGTCCTTATCCTTGGGTCCGCACGCCGATGCTTGGGGGCGGCGGTGAAGAAAAACGCCCGCAGGCGTTTTAAAGTAATAGTTTGAAAGAATAGCAGTTAATGCTGGTATCGTCAGCCGGATCAGCTGAGCGCGTTATAAACCCGCGCCAGGCGTCCTGTACCTGCGGCATTAACCGGGGATTCATTGGCGGCAACGAAGCATGATTCACCGGGCTTCAACAGCAGTTGCTCACCTGACTTCTCAATCACCGCCTGACCTTCGATACAGAACAGCAGCGCCGCACTCTGTTGCGCCAACGGCTGTGGTGTGGCGGAAAGAGCGTGGATGGCAAAGGCAAAATCGTCCACCGGAATTGGGAAGTTCAGCGTGTCGCCCACTTGCTGAGGCTGCGTCAACAGCGTGGCAGCCGGTTTGGCCTCAAACTTCAGGTTCGCCATCAACTCTGGAATATCGATGAATTTCGGTGTCAGACCCGCGCGCAGAACGTTATCGGAATTCGCCATGACTTCGAGTGCCACCCCTTTTAAATAGGCATGCGGCGTCTCGGCAAACAGGAACATGGCTTCGCCAGGCTGCAGGGTGATGACGTTCAGCAACAACGGCGAGAACAAGCCGGTATCGTCCGGATAATCAGCCGCAATGCTCTTGATGGTCTGCCAGGGTTCGCCACTACGCGAGTTAAGTGCAGATTTCAGCACCGCCAACGCCAGTGATTTAGGCTCGTCTTTTAACGACAGCAGGGTGGAGAACAGTTTGGCGAGGCTTGCCTCATCAGGTTTTTCGAGGAAGTGAGCGATCTGCGGATGGGCACCGGCCACCGGCTCAAGCAGTGAGACGATTTCGTGCATCTCGCGGAAGCCGTTCATCGCCTGGAATGGGGTCAGGGCATACACCAGTTCCGGCTTGTGATTCGCGTCTTTATAGTTGCGCTCAGCAGCGCCAATCGGAATATCGGCGGCATTCTCGCGCGCAAATCCCTCTTCGGCTGCGGCTTTGCTTGGGTGAACCTGAATCGATAAGGCCTGATCGGCACACAGCACCTTAAACAAAAACGGCAACTCACCAAAACGCTGTGCGACGGCCGCGCCTAAGGCTGCGGTTTGGTCATCATTGATGACATCGCGCAGGGAACGCGTTTCACCTTTGATCTCAACGGTTGACGGACTCTTCGGATGGGCGCCCATCCACAGCTCCGCCATCGGTAATCCTTGTGGGTTCTCAATGCCGTAAAGTTCGGTCAGCGCAGTTTTGCTGCCCCAAGCGTAATTTTGCAGCGAATTGTTCATTTTTTGCATCGTTTACCCTTAATAACCGTAAGTAAATAGGCTTATTAAAGCAGAAAGTGCCATACAAAATACATCAACAAGTGCAATAAACGCGATGGGCTCGCATAATGTTAATTTCTTGTGTGTGACAATCTTGCTCGCTCAACGGCGTCGCGGGAAGACGACCTGAGCGGAAACCTCAAATCTGAGCTAAGGAGACGTAGTCATGGCAGCGAATCGCATTGAAAAAGATTCAATGGGACCGATCGAAGTACCGGCAGATAAGTTGTGGGGGGCACAAACCCAGCGTTCGCTGGAGCATTTCCGTATCTCAACCGAGAAGATGCCCGTTGCACTGGTGCATGCTTTGGCGTTGACCAAACGCGCTGCAGCACAGGTTAACCGCGATCTCGGCCTGCTTCCGGCTGAGCGTGCAGAAGCGATTCTGAAAGCGGCTGACGAAGTGCTGGCTGATAAACACAGTGAAGAGTTTCCGCTGGCCATCTGGCAGACCGGTTCCGGTACCCAGACCAACATGAACATGAACGAAGTGCTGGCCAACCGCGCCAGTGAAATTCTCGGCGGCGAGCGTGGCATGTCGCGTTTGGTGCACCCAAACGACGACGTCAATAAGAGCCAAAGCTCCAACGATGTGTTCCCCACCGCCATGCACGTGGCCGCGGTCATCGCCGTGCGGGAGCAGCTGATTCCGCAGATTCATGTGCTGAAAAAGACCCTGAACGAGAAGTCTGAAGCCTTTAAAGACATCGTGAAGATTGGTCGTACCCACCTGCAGGATGCCACGCCATTGACGCTGGGCCAGGAAATTTCTGGTTGGGTGGCAATGCTGGAACATAACCTCAAGCACATCGAACACAGCATTCCACACGTGGCCGAACTGGCACTGGGTGGCACCGCCGTAGGCACCGGTTTAAACACCCATCCCGAGTATGCGGTGCGCGTGGCGAAAGCGCTGGCCGATCTGACACAGCAACCGTTTGTGACTGCGCCGAATAAATTTGAAGCGCTGGCAACCTGTGATGCGCTGGTGCATGCACATGGCGCATTGAAAGGTCTGGCGGCTTCACTGATGAAGATCGCTAACGACGTGCGCTGGCTGGCATCGGGTCCGCGTTGTGGTATTGGCGAACTTTCCATTCCAGAGAACGAACCGGGCAGCTCCATCATGCCAGGTAAAGTGAACCCAACCCAGTGCGAAGCATTGACCATGCTGTGCTGCCAGGTGATGGGTAACGATGTTGCGGTGAATATTGGTGGTGCTTCAGGCAACTTTGAGTTGAACGTGTTCCGTCCAATGGTGATCCACAACTTCCTGCAGTCCATTCGCTTGCTGGCCGACGGGATGGACAGCTTCAACCATCACTGTGCGGTGGGCATCGAACCGGTGCGCGAGCGTATCGATCAGTTGCTGAACGAGTCGCTGATGCTGGTGACGGCGCTGAATACCCATATCGGTTATGACAAAGCGGCGGAAATCGCTAAGAAAGCCCATAAAGAAGGGCTGACGCTAAAAGGCTCAGCGTTGAAGCTCGGCTATCTGACTGAAGAACAGTTTGACGAGTGGGTGCGTCCTGAAGAGATGGTTGGCAGCATGAAGCAATAATTATTGCGATAACTGAGGGGTCATGCCGCTCAGTTCAGCGATGATTGGCGATGACAGAGGCGGCCTGAGGGCCGCTTCTTCATTAAAGCTTGTCACTCCACAAGTGCAGCCGTGGGATCACCAGATGCAGCGGCTGCGCTAGCGGCTTATGACGATGCGTGACGTTATCGGCATCGTAGTCCAGCAATTCCCCTAGAATCGGTACCTGAGTTTTATCCCGACACAGCACCAGCAGCGGTGAAGGGCAGGCGAGTTGCACCTGCTTCTTATTACTGGCGCGCCAGACGCGGGCAATCGGTTGGACCTTAACCGGACGCTTGATTTTCAGTTTGGCATCGACGGGCAGTGACAAAATCATCTCCAGTTCTTGCTGCACCTTCTCGGCCCACTGTTCGCGCGTCCAGGGCGCTTGCGCACGGTTTGCCTTTAGGCTGCGTTCCAGCTGCTCGACCACGGCTTCACGGGTCAGGTTTTTAATGATGTTCTTGTTGGCCCAGCCAAAGCGCAGGCTATCCGGCGCGTGCAGCAGGGTCACACTGCGATAGGCGTTCAGGGTGATTAAACCGCGCAAATGCTGGTGAACAAATTCAAAGCGCGCCTCACTCGGCAGCCCCGACTCCACGGTAATCAGATGTTCCAGGCGCAGCTTAAGCGCATTGATATCGGCCACCTGCTGACTGATGTGCTCGCTGACGGCTTCATCTGCTTCTATACAGATGGCGCCAGGCAAACGCACCGCAGCCTTGGTGCTGAGTTTTTCCGACTGATGCTGCATAAACAGACGACAGTAGTGAGCCAGCGCCATGTCTCGCGCTTTCTGCCCGAGATGTTGAGTGACGGCGATACGCTCAATTTCATCATTCTCGTGGCCTTTCTCGATTTCGGGCAAGCTGAATGCGCGCGCGATCAGCAACGGCTGCTGTTCGACTTGCTGGCGCAGGCTACTTAAACCGCGTTCCAGTGCGTTGACGCACTCGTGCAAATCAGCCACTAGATCATAGCGAGACATGTTACGCTCCATAGTTACAACATACCATTTACCTTATCGTATTTGGTGCCAATCTTCCACTCTGAAACGTGATTTCGCTAAGCAGGGCACACAAACATTTTTCCAGCAGGATGAACATGTTATAACAATGCTTTGCCTGCTAACGGAAACCTGTCGTGGAGCATCACCCTAAACCTGCGGTTCCTGCCATTGTGACACTGGGAGGCGTTCAAATCCTTTCGTGGGGCGGTTCGTTTTATCTTATGGCCGTGATGGCGAATCCGATCGTCGCGGAAACCGGCTGGTCACAGCAGTGGGTGTATGGCGCATTATCCTTAGGTATTTTGGTTTCTGGCCTGCTAGCCCCCTTAAGTGGCCGCCTGATTGCGGGCAGCTATGGGCGCGTGCTGCTGGCGTCGAGCGGGGCGGTGATGGCGCTGGGCCTGGTGATTATGGGATTCAGTCACCATTTGCTGCTGTTTCTGTTTGCCTGGCTGATTATCGGCATCGGAATGGCGATGGGTTTATATGACGCCCTGTTTGCCACCCTCGGAACGCTTTATGGTGGACAGGCTCGTGGCGCGATTACCGGCATTACCTTAATCTCCGGCTTTTGCACCACGCTGGTGTGGCCGGGGACTGCGCTGCTGATTCACTGGCTTGACTGGCGCGGCGCCTGTTTCGCCATTGCCGCGCTGTTATGCCTCACCGTGTTGCCAGCCTACTGGTATGCACTGCCTGCGCCGATTAAACCCATCGTGAAAACGGCGAAAAAGCAGCATAACGCCAGTAGTGAGTTGGCACCGGCGCTATTTTGGCTGCTATGTAGCATTTTTACCCTTGCTTCAGTGATCATGACCGCTATTTCGGTGCAGTTGATTAGTCTATTACAAGCCAGCGGCCACTCATTGACCGCCGCCTTAGCCATCAGCGCGATTCTGGGTCCTTGCCAGGTCGGTTCGCGGATTGTGGATATCGCGTTCAAACGGGGACATCCGATCTGGACGACGTTTTTCTCGGTAGGATTGGTGGCCATCGGATTGCTGTTGTTGACCTTGTTTCCGCAGTTCGCGCTGGTCAGTATGGTGCTATACGGTGCTGGAAACGGTTTGCGGGCGATAGTGCGGGGAACTTTACCGCTGGTCATGGTCAAACCAGAGGCCTACGCCATTGTGGTAGGGCGCATGGCGCGTCCTGCACTGATTGGTCAGGCATTAACGCCGCTGGTAGGGGGATATGTTTTTCAGCAGCTCGGGGCGAATGCCACATTGTGGCTGTTGTGCCTGTTGGCGTTAGTGAATGTGGTGCTGGTGGGCGTGCTAAAGCATAAATTGCCCGCGCCCAATCCGCAACCGCAAAAGGGAGCCGTAAACTAAGCAGCCTGTGCGCTTCTGCCTGATCAAATGATGAATACGTGCCTTGATCACAGCAGCTCGCTTCTAAAAAGCAACAGTGTTTGTTATATTTATTGCTCATTGATTACTCACTGCCGCGGCAAAAAAACAATAAGATAAACCGCAACTCAGGATACAGAAATGCTTGATTACCGCTTCCCGACAGCTTTGCAGATGGTTTTGAGCGTAGCGATGGCGGAGCAACTGGGCAAACGCTCGACCAGTGCTATTTTGGCGTATGGTCTTGAAGCGAACCCCAGTTTCATTCGGAAACTGATGGTTCCGTTAACTCGCGATGGCATCATTGTCTCTACGCTTGGCCGTACTGGTTCGATTCACCTCGGGCGTCCGGCCGCAGAGATCACGCTGCGCGATATTTATACCTCTGTGATTGAAGACAAAAAGCTCTGGGCTTCACGCCCTGATGTCGCACCGCGTTGTCTGGTGAGTGCCAACCTGTGCTGGTACTTCAAATCGATTGCAGAAGAGGCAGAAGAAGCCTCGCTGAAAGTGCTGGAGACGCGGACGGTGGCAGATGCGCTGGCTGAGCTGAAGAAACATGATACCAGCGCCTGCGATGAACTGCCTGACCTGGAAATCGACGATCTCTGCAAAAAATCCCGCTGAAATCAGTAAAACGGTTACCGGACATTAGCCCGGTAACCCGCACCCTTACTTAGACATCCCATCCTTAGCCATACCATCTTTCGCCATGCCATCTTTAGACATGCCATCTTTCTTCATGCTGTCATGTTTCTTCATCGGTTTTTTCATGTGGTCTTTTTTCATGCCGTCGTGCGACATACCGCTTTCATTCTGCATACCATCTTTAGCCATATTGTCAGCAGCATAAGCGCCAGAGAAAGCCATCAACAGTGCGCCAGCGAATACAGTTGCAATAATCTTTTTCATCTTCATTTCCTTACAGGGTTTTGGGGAGATTAACTGCCGCCAAACCAGTTATAGCCCTGGTCTTCCCAGTAGCCACCGGTGAAGCGGTTGGTGATTTCAATTGAAATAATATGCTTGGGGTTTTTGTAGCCCAGTTTGGTCGGAATCCGTAATTTCATGGGATAACCGTATTCCGGCGGTAATATCCGACCATCCCAACTCAGTGCTAATAAGGTTTGCGGGTGCAATGCCGTCGCCATATCAATGCTGGTGTAATAATCATCGGCACAGCGAAAGCTGACATATTTCGCTTTGGTGTCAGCCCCAATCAGTTGCAGGAAGTCGCTGAATCGAACGCCGCCCCAGCGGCCAATGGCACTCCATCCTTCTACACAAATATGGCGGGTGATTTGTTCATGCTGAGATAATTTATATAACTCAGGCATTCGCCAGCTGCGTTTATCACGTATCAGTCCGCTCAGTTGCAACTGGTAATCATCACCGTTTACCTGCGGAATATCCTCTTCACCGTAAAAGGCATTAAACGGGAAGGGCCGCGTAATATCTTTTAGGGTATATTCTGGCGCCATTTGATAACCGCTGAATAACCATCCCTGAATACGGTCATTAAAACGTGACATGCGGCTTAAAATGTTTTCGATGTCAGGATTATTGTCGATGTCGCACCCGGTCAGCAACGCCACACCGCCCGCAGTCAAGCCCATGCGCAGAAATTGACGTCGTGAATGGCCAGACATTTTTTTCGCCAGAATCGTGGTGGCGTCTTTTAACAGGGCGTCAGTTTCACTGCTGGGACGTTCAATCTTTTTCATCGTCATTTTTAGCGTCCGCGTGTCATCAATAATAACGTTTTAGGTACCAGTGCCACCATGATCAGATGGATAACAACAAAGGCACATAAAAAGGCCATGGCAAAAAAGTGAATGAAGCGAGCCGTGTCATAGCCGCCCAATACTTCTCGCAAAAATGGAAATTGCACCGACTTCCACAAGACTAACCCTGAAAAGGCTAATAACATGCCATCAATGACCACCAGCAAATACGCAAATTTTTGCACCATATTATATTGGCGTAAATCGTGATGGCTAAGATGTCCTTTTAATGCAGATAGGCCATCTTTTACTAATTGAGTCATGCTTAAGGGCAGAAAACGTTGGCGAAAACGTCCGCTCAGAAGATTCAGCGTCAGATAGAGCACGCCATTACCGGCAAAAAGCCACATTGCCGCAAAATGCCATTGCAGTGCACCACCCAGCCATCCTCCCAGGGTATAGCTATTGGGAAAATCAAATGGAAATAAAGGAGACGCGTTATAAATCCGCCAGCCACTGAGAATCATTAATGTCATCGCAACGGCATTGATCCAGTGAGTCAATCTCAACCACAACGGATGAACCTTTTTATCGGGAGCACATTTCACTCTGCACCTCTGCATATTGCTATGCCGTCTGGAATGAAGAGACTTTGCGCCGATATTGATCACAGAGTCCTCACGCAGAGTTAAACAAAATGTGATAACTCCGGGGGGCAATTCTGTATAAGATTTAAAAGATGTTCATTGAGGCGGTCAACATGGCGAAGAAGATCTTAATCGTTGAAGACGATGGCAATATTGCCGAGCTGTTGCACATTCATCTGCGTGACGAGGGCTTTGATATTACGCATGCTGCGGATGGTGATAGTGGCAGTCAGCTGCTGGAAAGCCAGCGTTGGGATGCCTTGATTTTTGACATTATGTTGCCTGGCGTTGATGGGCTAGAACTGTGCCGTCGTGCACGCAATATGCCGCACTACACGCCGATTGTGATGATCAGCGCTCGCGCCAGTGAAGTGCATCGTGTACTGGGGTTGGAACTGGGCGCTGATGACTATTTAACCAAACCCTTCTCGATGCTGGAACTGGTGGCGCGCGTTAAAGCACTTTTCCGCCGCCAGGAAGCGATGAGCCAAAATTTACGTCAGGATGCGGGAAACCTGCGTCTTGGCAGCCTGAGTATTGATCCGGTTGCCCGAGAGGTTCGGCTGGCTCAGACGCTAATTGAACTGACGCCTCGTGAATTCGAGTTGCTCTACTATTTTGCCCGTCATCCAGGAAAGGTCTTTTCGCGACTTAGCTTGCTGAATCTGGTGTGGGGCTACCAGCACGAAGGTTATGAGCACACGGTTAATACCCATATCAACCGATTACGCCTCAAAATTGAAGCGACGCCAGCTGAGCCACGTTGGATTCTTACGGTGTGGGGACAGGGCTACAAATTCGTGGTGCCGGGTGAGGGAGATCAGGTTACATGAAACGTCTGTCACTCACTCAGCGTTTGACGCTGGTCTTTGCCCTGATGCTACTAATCAGTAGTGCGCTGATCCTGTTGATTCAGGACAACAACCGCCAGCAATACAGCGATGCCATGATGCAGAATTTATCGCGAAATCTGGCCGCTTCTATTGCCAAAAGTAGCGCATTGATGAGTGCCGGTAACACCGATGCTCCGGCACTCAAGCAGCTGTTCGGCCAGATGATGTCCTACAACCCGAGCGTTGAAGTTTACCTGCTGGATGCGCAAGGACAGATTCTGGCCAATGATGCGCCAGCCGGCCATGTCCATCGCGATCGGGTCGACGTGCGTCCACTGCAAAAGTGGCTGAATGGGGCGCCACTGCCGGTGTATGGTGAGGATCCTCGTTCACCTTCCGCGCTCAAAGTGTTCAGCGCTGCGCCTATTCTGGATGGCAACAGAACGGTGGGTTATCTCTATGTGATTTTGCAGGGGGAGAATTATCAACATCTGCAGCAGGGCGTTAAAATGTCCGTGCTGCGCAGCGCCATGCTTTGGTCGGTGGTGGTTATCGTCCTGCTTGGATTGATGGCGGGTGGTGCGGCCTATTATTGGGTCACAAGACCGGTGCGACAGCTGACACAAAAGGTGACAGCGGGTGCGGATGCGCTACAACGCCTTGCCGCGCTACCTCATTCCCCGCAACAGGATGAAGTGGCGCAGTTGCAAAACGCCTTTATCGATATGGCGCAGCGTATTGATGCTCAGGTACAGACGCTGGAGCTGAAAGATCAGCAGCGTCGTGAGTTTGTCGCCAACATTTCGCATGACTTGCGCACGCCGCTGATGTCGATTCAGGGTTATCTGGAGACGCTGGCAGTGAAAGCTGGCAGCTTGACCGAAGCGGAGCGCAGCCGATATTTGCAGATTGCCCTGACGCAAAGTGAAAAGGTCGGCATGCTCGCGCAGCAACTGTTTGAGTTAGCGCGGTTGGAACATGGTGTCGTCACGCCACAGTACGAACGGTTTTCGCTGCCGGATTTGGTTCAGGACGTCATCCAGAAATTTGAACTTGCGTTGGAAAAATTCCGCCTGAATTTGTCGGTTGATATCGCGTCGGGTTTGCCCATGATCGACGCGGATATGTCGATGATAGAGCGTGTTCTGACCAACCTGGTGGATAATGCCATCCGTCATACGCCGTCGGGTGGAAACATTACCCTGCGTCTGTGGCTGGAAGGGGAAAAAGTGATGATGGAATTGGAAGACAACGGTCCGGGTATCTCACCGGAAGTCAGTCAGACCCTGTTTGAACGTCCCTCAATCATCGATCCGGATCGTCGCGATAATGGAGGATTGGGGCTGGTCATCGTTCGTCGCATGCTGCAATTGCATCGCGGCGACATTGCCCTGAAACCCGCGCCGGGTGCCTGCTTCCAGCTTTTCGTTCCCCTATAAAAAGGGCGGCCATCTCTGGCCGCCCCAATTTACCCTAAAACAGATTTACACCGTCTGAACTTCCGCATCCGGCTGCTTTCGCGTCACCAGTTTACGTAACGTCACATAGAACACCGGCGTCAGGAACAGACCAAACAGCGTCACGCCCAGCATGCCCGAGAACACGGTAATCCCGGTGACACCGCGCACTTCAGCACCGGCACCTTCACCCAGGATTAGCGGAATGGTACCGGCGATAAAGGCAATCGAGGTCATCACGATAGGGCGCAGACGCAGGCGACAGGCTTCCAGCGCGGACTCGACAATCCCTTTGCCTTGCATCTCCAGTTCACGGGCGAACTCGACAATAAGAATCGCGTTCTTACATGCCAGCCCCATCAGTACCACCAGACCAACCTGCACAAACACGTTGTTATCACCGCCGGTGAGCCACACGCCAACCAGCGCGGACAGCATGGTGACCGGCACAATCAGGATTACCGCCAGCGGCAGCGTCCAGCTCTCATACAATGCCGCCAGCACCAGGAACGCCAGCAGTACCGCAACCGGGAAGACGATGAACGCCGTGTTGCCCTGAGTGGCTTGCTGATAGCTCAGGTCGGTCCATTCGATGTTCATGCCATTCGGCAGCACCTGGCCCGACATCGCTTCCAGCTTCTCCATTGCCTGCGCTGAAGAGAGCACGCGTGGATCGGCATCACCAATCAAATCCGCCGCCGGATAGCCGTTATAACGAATCACCGGATCGGGGCCATAGGTGGTGGTGATGTTGACCATACTGCCGATTGGCACCATCTCGCCCTGATTGTTACGGGTACGCAGATTGGCAATATCCTGTACGCTACTACGGAAATCCCCGTCTGCCTGCGCCATCACACGCCAGGTACGACCAAACTTGTTGAAGTCGTTGACGTAAGAGGAGCCGAGATACACCTGTAAGGTACTGAACAGGTCAGTCAATGACACGCCTTGCGCTTTGGCCTTGTCACGGTCCACCTGCACATCCAGTTGCGGCACGTTGGCCTGATACGAGGAGATCGGGAACATCATGCCGGGCGTCTGCATCACCGCACCGGAAAGGGTATTGATGGCGGTTTGCAACGCACCGTAACCTAAGCCCGCACGATCCTGCACATACAGCGAGTAACCCGAACCCTGACCCAGCCCCAGAATCGGCGGTGGCATAATCGAGAAACCAAAGCCTTGCTGGATTTTGGAGATTTTCGCGTTGATTTCAGCGTTAATTTCCGCAGCCGTACGGGTACGTTCATTAAACGGCTTCAGGCCGAAGAATACGGTGCCGGTATTCGGTGTATTGGTGAACTGCAAGGCATTCAGGCCAGGGAAGGCGACCGAATAGGCCACGCCTTCGGTGTTCATGCCGATTTCGCTCATCTTGCGAATCACTTCATCGGTACGCGCCAGTGACGAACCTTCTGGCATTTTCACGCCGCCAATCAGATACAGCTTATCCTGCGTCGGAATAAAGCCGCCCGGCACGGTGTGGAACATAAAGCCCGCGCCCGCCAGCAGTATGACGTAAACGCCAAATACCGCACCGCGACGACGCAGGGTTTTGCCGACCATCGACTCGTAGCCATCGGAACTGCGCTGGAAGAAGCGGTTAAACGGACGGAAAATCCAGCCGAGTAAGCGATCAATCAGACGCGTCGGCATATCTTTCGGTGCATCATGCGACTTCAGTAGCTTGGCCGCCAGCGCCGGAGAGAGCGTCAATGAGTTAATGGCGGAGATCACCGTGGAGATGGCAATCGTCACCGCAAACTGCTTGTAGAACTGACCGGTTACACCAGACAGGAACGCCATCGGCACGAATACCGCACACAGCACTAACGCAATCGCGATAATCGGCCCCGACACTTCGCGCATCGCCTGATGCGCAGCCGCCGTCGGTGAGAGTCCCATCGCGATATTACGTTCGACGTTCTCTACCACCACAATGGCGTCATCCACCACGATACCTATCGCCAACACCAGCCCGAACAAACTGAGGGTGTTGAGCGAGAAGCCCAGCAGGTAAAGCACGCTGAACGTTCCCACCACCGAAACCGGCACGGCCAATAACGGAATGATCGATGCACGCCAGGTTTGCAGGAACAGGATTACCACCAGCACCACCAGCACAATCGCTTCAAACAGCGTTTGCACCACGGCACGGATCGAGTCACGCACGAACACGGTTGGATCGTACGGTGCCGCCCACTGCACATCGTCCGGGAAGCGGGTGGCCAGTTCGGCCATCTTGTCACGCACGGCGTTAGACAGGTCGATGGCGTTGGCACCCGGTGCCTGGAAGATACCGATACCGACCGCATCCTTGTTATTCAGCTGCGAGCGCAGGGCGTAGCTACCGGAACCCATCTCAATGCGCGCCACGTCACGCAGGCGCACCAGCGAGCCGTCATCGGCAGTTTTCAGGATGATATTGCCGAACTGTTCTTCGCTCTCCAGACGACCCTGGGTGTTGATCGACAGCAGGAAGTCACTGGCCTTTTTGGTCGGCTCTGCGCCCAACTGACCGGCAGACACCTGCACGTTCTGCTCCTGCATAGCGCTGACCACATCAGAAGCGGTCATGCCACGTGCGGCCACCTTATTCGGATCGAGCCAGACGCGCATCGCATACTCGCCCGCCCCGAAGATCTGAATTTGGCCGACACCCGGCAGGCGTGCCAGCTCATCTTTCACCTTCAGGGTGGCGTAGTTACGCAGATAGAGTGAGTCATACTTGCCCTTTGGCGAGAACATGTGCACCACCAGCGTCAGTGTCGGTGACATCTTCTGCGTGGTCAGACCGAGTTGACGCACCTCTTCCGGCAGACGAGCTTCCGCCTGCGCCACACGGTTTTGCACCTGAACCTGCGCCTGGTCTGGATCGGTACCTGGACGGAAGGTGACGGTGGTGACCAGCACGCCATCAGAACCGGCCACTGACTTCATGTACATCATGTTTTCCACCCCGTTGATCGCCTCTTCCAGCGGCGTCGCCACCGAATCAGCAATCACTTTGGGGTTGGCACCAGGGTATTCCGCGCGCACCTGCACGCTGGGTGGCACCACGTTGGGGTATTCACTGATCGGCAGCAGCGGTATGGCGATCAGACCGGTGGTAAATATCAAGATCGACAGCACCGCCGCGAAAATCGGTCGGTCGATAAAAAAGCGGGAGAAATCCATAACAGGCAGTCTCGATTATTATTGAGCGGAGCGCATTGCCACCGGCTGAGCTTTCACCGGCATGCCAGGCATGAAGACTTTCTGCAGGCCATTGACGATAACCTTGTCACCCGGCTTCAAACCGGATTGCACAATGCGCAGGCCATCAGCCAGCTCGCCAGCCTGAATATCGCGACGCTCGGCTTTACCCTGCGCATCGACCACATACACGTATTTACGATCCTGATCGGTCAGCACCGCTTTATCGTCGATCAACAGCGCGTTAAACGCGGCGCTGCCGGGTAAACGCACGCGGGCAAACAGACCTGGGGTGAACTGACGTTCATGATTATCCAGCGTGGCACGCATGCGAATGGTGCCAGTGCTGGCGGTGAGTTGGTTGTCGAGGAAGTCAACGGTGCCACGATGCGGATAACCTTGCTCGCCGGTCAGCGCGATTTCCACCGGCAGCGAACCGCGATTTTGTCCCTGACGTGCCATTGCCTGATACTGCAGATAGGTGGCTTCACCGACGTCGAAATAGACGTACATACGATCCTGCGACACCAGCGTGGTCAACACGCTGGCACTGTCACCGGCGGTCACCAGGTTACCGGTGGTGATCATCGCGCGGCTGGCACGGCCATCAATCGGGGCAGTGACGCGGGTAAAATCGAGATTCAGCTGCGCCATATCAACGGCGGCCTGCGCGGAGAGCACATTGGCCTGCGCCTGACTCGCTGCAGAACGACGCTGTTCCCACTCTTCACGGGATACCACATTGGTGCCAATCAGTTTATCGGTGCGTGCCGACTCACTGCGCGCCAGCGATGCCTGACTGCGCGCGGTCGCGAGTTCAGCTTGTGCCTGCTCTAACGTCGCGCGATAGGTGCGGTCATCAATGGTAAACAGCACCTGACCCTTTTTCACGTCATCGCCTTCGCGATAGTTAACCTGATCGATATAGCCGGAAACGCGGGGGCGCAGCTGCACACTCTGCACCGCTTCAAAGCGACCATTGAAGCTATCCCATTGGCTGACTTTTTGTTCGACCACCTGCGCGACACTCACTTCGGGCGGCGGTGGCGGGGCGTTTTGCGCCACACCCCGATCGCAAGCGGCCAGCAGGCTTCCCAGCAACATCACTCCTGACAGGCTTACCGCCCGACGAACCCCATATGTTTGCAGATGCATTGTTGTTATTCCGCGTTGGTGTGAAAAAAGAAAGGACATGTACGAAAAATCTGCAACTTTTAAGATTGCATTAAAACGCGATGAGTGTAGGCTGCTGCAAACTGCATCTGCAAGAATATCTGATACACTTTATGTGCTGTTTTGATCAATTCGTTTCAGCGGGGGAAAGCCCCTACGGCGAGTGCGGCATTTAATGCAATAATAAAACTTGCATTAAATGTCATAGTCAGTCACCCTTAAAGTGTAACTGCAACTGATACTGATACTGTTCGTTAAGGCGACGGGAGAAAATGGGATGATGAGCGACGCATTTATTCACGATCTGATCGACTGGATTGATAACAACATTGAAGCACGTCTGGATCTGGACACCGTAGCAGGGCGCGCCGGTTATTCGAAATGGCACCTGCAGCGTATGTTCAAAGAGCACACCGGCTACCCGCTGGGCGAGTACATCCGTAATAAGAAACTGAAAAAATCGGCGGACCGTTTAACGACCACCAACGAACCGATCCTCAATGTGGCGATTTCACTGGGGTTTGATTCGCAGCAGTCGTTTAATCGCAGCTTCAAACGTCAGTATGGCGTGGCGCCAGGCGCATGGCGTCGACATGCCGTGCCAGCCGCGAGTGCGATGCAGTAATACCTCCGCCAGGGCCAGCCATGCTGGCCCGCGTTCTTCTTCACGATAATCCTGCTATTATCGGCGTCCTGCACTTCGGGATGTCACTATGTCAAAGAAACTCTGGATTGGACTCATTCTCGCGCTGGCCGCCACCTGGGCCGGACTCAAGCCGCATTTAACCGGTAAAACCGCCGCACAGGGCACAGATATTGCCAAACTCACCGATGCCCACACGGTGGCGCAGTGGTTACAGCAAAATCATCAGTTGCCGGATCTTTATCTCACCAAAAGTGAAGCACGCCGTCAGGGCTGGAACCCCAGCAAAGGCGACTTGTGCACGGTGTTGCCGGGACGCGCCATTGGTGGCGATCGTTTTAGCAATCGTGAACAGCGCCTGCCAATGCAAGCGGGGCGGCAATGGTATGAGGCCGATGTGAATTACGATTGCGGCCACCGCGACGCCGATCGTCTGCTTTACTCTTCAGATGGACTGATCTTTCTGACCACCGATCACTATCGCAGCTTCAAACAGGTGAACTAACCATGTTGATGCTCTCTTTTGATTTCCAGCAATTGGCCAGCCGGCAGGCGTTCTACCGTGAGTTTGTGGCTCAAAGCGGCTGCAGCGGGGAGTTTGGCTGCAATCTGGATGCACTGTGGGATTGGCTGACGGGCGGGATTGCGCTGCCGGCTGAACTGCATTTGCATCATATTGCACAGGCGAGCGAGGCGGAGTTTGCACCGGTGTTGGCGCTGATGGAAGAAGCGGCGCAGCAGCTGCGAGGCGAGCTGCGCCTGATTCATGACTGATTACGCGTGCAGCGGCAGCAGGAGAATCGCCAGCATCTGACGGGCATTGGCGGGCAGGTCGCTCCCGCCGGTATAGCCGTTGTTTTCCACGATGACCGAATTTAATCCCACCAGCCAGTCATAGATATAATAGGCGGTATGATTGGCGGGTGCGGCTGACAAACGAGTTAAACGTTGACCTGGCGAGAAGCTCACGCTCGGCGCAGGTGGTCGGGCGAAGATGGTTTGTCCGCGATTAACACGACTCTCAGGCCGCTCGCTCTCCGGACGCTGCAGGAAGCCGAGCCAGGCGACAAAATCACCCAACACCGTCATCGCGCGCGAGACCTGACGATCGGTCCGCGCTTCATGCGCGCTGGCCTGAGCATCCGGTTCGTTAAGCGCGCTTTGCAGCTTACTTAATACTTTCAGGCGGAAGCTAGCGGTAATCAGCTCTTCTACCAGCAATTCCATGGTAGGCTTATCCACGTTCAGCAGCGTCAGCAAACTCCGGCTTTCCGGCAACTGTCGCAGATGTTCAAGCCACAGCGCAAACACCTGCTGCGGGAATTGCTGATCGCGCTGGCCGCTGCTGTTACGCGGTTCCGCAGGGGCCACCGGTTCATCTTTAAACAGGTCAAACTCAAAGCCAATACCAAAATAGCTCTGCTCAGCGGCTGCGGTTTTCGCGCTGTGCTGCACGACAGTGCCGCTGCTCTGGCTCAGCCACAGCTGACGCACCGCTTCGCGCGAAGGCTGCAAGCGCTCCAGCAGTTCGCCGTGCAGGCCAGTGCGATGTTGCAAGCACTTCAGCAAGGTATCGGAAATCGCCTGCTTGCGTGCTGCCTGCTCTGGCGTAGCGGTAGATTCAGTCCACGGCTGCAAACGTTCTACCAGCTTCTGCTGCAAGGTGCTTAACTGCTGGGCCAGACGATCACGGCGCGCCTCCGGCTGCATTTCATCCTGCAACCAGCTGCCCATGCGATCGACGCCAGCGCGATCCAGCGCCAGCATCGAGCCCCAGCTTTGCCCTGGTTGTCCAATCTGACGCTGCACGGCTTCATCAACATTAATCTGCTGCTGCTGATAGCGCGCATCGTGCGGGGTGATCGCCCAAATCAGGCGTGGCTTTTCACCGCTGGCCGCTACGGTTTGATGAATATGCCATTCGCGCAGTGCGTTAACCGCAATGTCGGTGTCCTGACGCTGACTGGCGGCGGTACAGATCAGCATAAGGTCGATGCCCTGACGCGCGGCATACAGTCCCGGCAGCAGTGCGCGTTTCTGCTCCAGCAGCGCCGCCCGCAGAGGATCGCGTTTGCGCAGCTGGGCTAATTCTTCTTGCTGACCCACGTCGGCAGGCTGGCCGGGCGCTGGCAGCTCCAGCATATCGGCTTCGTCATACAGTGCCTGACGCGGCGTTGAATTCAGCGGAACGGTGATTTCCAGCGTCAGCAACGCCAGCAGGCCCAGCGGCACCTGCTGTGGTTTAGCGACACGATTGGCGACAATCGGGCAGACTTCAATCATTTCCTGCCAGTCGGCATCGTTGCTAATCAGTTTTTCCGCAGGCAGCGAGGCGTCATCGGTTAACAGGCTCAGAGGTGCCAGTAGGCGCGGTGCCTGGCGCAGCTGATGACGCAGGTGCATCAGATTACGCAGCTGTTCGTTAAGCGCCGCCTGATTAGGCCACAGCAGCGCAAACAGCTGAATGCGGTCATCGACGTTTAACCACGGAGCAAGTTCCACCGCCTGTGGCCAGAAGTGACGATCGAGTACCTCGGCGTGACGATGCTGGCGGCGGCTCCACGCCCACAATGTAATCAACGCATCGCTGTCGAGGCCCGGCTGCGGCTCGTCCTGACGATGGCGCTGTAAACGCTGCAGCGCGGCATCGATCACCGCGCTGTCTGGCTGTGCTTCAGTTTTGGCACAGGCCAGCACCAGACGAATCAGCTCCACGTCATTGAGCAGCGTCATCTCCAGTGGCCAGGCGCTGGACTGGGTTTCACGCTGGTGGCTGAAGCGAGTGGCAATGGCAAAATCGAGATTGCCGGGATTGATGTTCTGGAAATGGTTCACGATTCTATCGCCCAGACGCGCCATCAGTTGGCCCTGCGCATCACCCACCATTTCACTCAACAGCCAGGCTTTGCCCGCCTGTGACTGGCCAAACAACGCCAGCGTCACCGGACGCGCCAGTTGCCGCGCCAGGGCATGACTTTCCACGCGCGCGCGGCGCAGTTGCAGCCGCAGCGTATCGGCTTCCAGTGCCAGACGCGGTGCCTGCGCCTGATGGGTTTCAATCCAGTTCAGTGCGCCGTCCAGCGTCTCCTGCATCAGGCTCAGACGTTTGGCGGGCGTAACAGAGGTGGCTCTCTTGGCAGTTCTCATCGTTTGCAGACGCTCCCGCTGTCAATCCAATACTGCGCGTTGGCATTGCCG
>Ga0157363_1001220_pt1 | contig 21203 bp, 9 predicted proteins | sample AttsexASBM1_FD_111477 | JGI IMG/M metagenome (GOLD analysis project Ga0157363, IMG submission 111477) | Fungus gardens microbial communities from leaf cutter ant in Ribeirão Preto, State of São Paulo, Brazil - Atta sexdens ASBM1 | ecosystem: Host-associated > Fungi > Mycelium > Unclassified ... | reverse complement strand
GTTTCTATGGGGTTATGTTGACAGATGCCCAAGTTTATTGTATGACGTCTATGATTTATTTATTTCGACCACCACTTACCGCTAAAGCCATCTATAAGAAAACGGCGGAAGCAAAGTTGTACACCTAATATTAAATCTAAAAAAATCTGAAAAAACAGCAAACATGATTAATCAGTTCCATTAATATGAACGCGGTTATTAGTTATTATTTAATTTAATCGTTTGATGAACTATTACAGACCCAGTCATAACATGTCTTTATATAAGTAACATTTATCTGAAAGTACTTGCCATATTGGCAAGTTCTTGCCAAAGTTCTTTTTTGCTATTTTATTTTTTGTATTTGATTTGACTTAGCGCAATAGAAAATGTACGTTGACGAATCGTAAATGCGTTGGGTGCGATAAGTTTTGCATAAAGTACCTTTTTAATGCAAGAGAGGAAAGATTGTGAGACAACATAAAAAAGAGGAAATGAGAACAAGAGAATGAGAAAAAACGAGAAAGAGTGGAGGCAAGAAAGGTAAGAAAGCACGAAAGAGGAAAAGAAGGAGAGAAAGGATAGAAGCAAAAGAGGCAATTAATTTTTTTTATTTTTATATTTTATTATTTTTATTTTTTATATATTATTAACCTAATTATCAATAAATACAAATTATTATTATTATTATTATCTCTTCATTTTTAAAAAATTCTATATTATTACGTTTTCAAAAATTTACAAAAACAATTAAATTCCTAAAAATAATCTTTTTCCAAAAAGAAAGAAATGTACGCCAAGTCTATAAAAAAAATATCGAATATTACATTTTTCTTAAGAAGAAACGGAAATAAATGTAATTAGCTAATTATTTCATCATACAAGACATATAAGATGAAAAGTGAATAAAATGGTCAACTAAATTATAGTGGAGAAAAAACTTAATGTGCCCAAGTCGTAGAGAATTGAATATAGAGAATTATCATAAATGATTGATTTCGGAAATGATGCACATTAATCAATAGACTAATGGATTAAATATACAACATGATACCGTTGCCTTAAATCATGCTTACATTGAGATTCTCAATAAACTATAATGTACGTTCGTGTACACACACACACACACACACACACAATACATATCATTAGCTATAGTTTATGTTGTTTTAAATTGACTGTAATGTTACTTGTATAACTTATTATTATTCAATCAACACTCAAAATGACATGACACAAATTGTTCTCTTATTATTTTAAATTTTGACTGTAATTTTTAACATATTAACAATGTACAAAATTTTGCATACAATTATACATATTTATTGTTCAGTGTAGAGGCGTCCACTTTGTGAAGTGAGGAGATTATTAATTTCAATTTTATACATACGATGTATTCCAACCTTTGCGTTAAGGGGAAATATTGCTGAAGACTCAAACCATGAATTAAAACGTTCACGTTATTTTATATATTTAATATTAAGAAAACTTGATTGATTAGCGTTGATTTCTATTGTCTGCCTTTATGTTATTATTATATACTTTTTAAATTATTTCAATTAAAGAAGTTTATACAAAAACCTTATTATATAGTTTTTTGTTAGTTTGTAATTTCTATTGAGATGTGTCATAACTATATGTCCATTAACGTTAAGTGTTCGTGAATCATCGAAGTAGCAGTTTCCGCACGAGATTGCAGAGGTTCAGCACTCGGATAAGATACAAGATTGGATGACTACTGAAGAAAATAAGGAAATTAATTCCTAAATGAGAGGGAAGGTTTTTTTTCAATTCTAATTTTGTCGTGTGTATTCCGAAATATGATGCAGATCAATAATATTATTTTAGCTAAAACTGAATTAATTAATTTTATAAAAATAACGCTAGTTATTTTGATGGTTTCCTTTAGGCGTTAACCTTTAATTAGGTGCAACCTTCAGTTTGACGGTTCAAAGTCACAACCAAATTTAAGCGGTTTTTTCGTAAGGAAATTTTAGAATTCGTAGAGTGCTACTTAGAACGTAGACAGAATTGCCGCAACTTTTAAAAAATTTTTACCCTTCCGCTTCGGTGTTAAATTTTTCGATCCAATTCGCGAAAAATCACGATATCTCTTGATTCTAGCGCTTCGAATATTAATAATTTTCGTTATAACTCTTGGGGTTATTCAGAACTGTCAACAGAACTGTTGTAACGTTAAAAAATTTTTATCCACCGAGTAATGAAAAATTTTTCAGTCAGATATATAAATCGCATGTTCCGAATGCACTCCAAAGAATTCTGGAATTCTTGTTTAAAATTAAAAATAGTTCCGGCAAATTAAGACAAAAAACTCAATAATAAAAATTTGGGATTCCAACTCTGATAGCAAAGTCTGCAGAAATAGACTTAGAGCAGAACCTTACCAATTTTTGATTACAAAAAGAGGACAAATTGTACACAGAGTTTGTAGTATCTGACATTGTTAGCAAATTGCTGTTAGAAATATGACGAAGTTCGACATGCTATGCCAACAGATTGATAGAAATCGAATGAAGTCCTGCAATCTGACAGCAGATTGAAAGCAGACTCTGCTCGGTTTCTGCCACCAATTTGCTGGCACAGTCTATTAGCAGCCTTTGTCGACAAATTCATAGCCAAATGTAGACACAGATAGCTATGATTTTGTAGTAAAGATCTAATTGACGAGTTTGTTGCTAATTTGGCTTCAAATTGCTAATATTTTATTTACAACATCAGTTCACAAAATGTAAAACAAAAAATCGTGATATCTTCTAAAATATTGATTCTATCACAGAAGTGAAAAATTTTTAAAAGTTCTGGCAGTTCTGTCAATAGTTTTGTATGGCATCAAGAGTTCTAAAAGTTATTATGATTCGAAGAGTTAGTAGACTAATCAATATTTTAGAAGATCGCGATTTTCGTTATGTGTTTTATGAAGTTCTGTACTTCAAATTTTTATTATATTTATTTTTTGTTTTAATTCACCTAAACTATTTTTAATTTTAGACAAAAACTCCAGAAGTCTTCAGGATAAATTCAGAAATATAACAAAAGTTAATTAAAAAAAAATAAAGTGCTAACTTTACAGAGATTGTAAAGAAATTTTTATGAATTTCGGTTGTCTGGAAATGATGGAATAATGGCCGAAGTTTTCGATCGACTGAATTTTTACAATTTTTTGCAACCAATAATGTTATCCCTAAGTTTATGGTCTCTTATTATCTAGCCACTAACAAACAGGCGGAGGGATTTGTTCAAACAATGAAGAATTCTTTACGCACGGAAAATTCCTGCAGATCCGAGGAATCAAGAATTGACATTAAATGATGCATTGCGCGAATTCCTTATTAGTATCGAATAATTCCACATTGCACTACTGGCATTTCCCCGACCAAATGCTTGTTCAAACGATAAGTACGTACAGGCAGAAAGCGACATTTTTTTTCAATGATTTTTGGAATACACAGAAATTTTTAGAGTGCAATCCACTATCTATCGTAAAGAGCGGTTATGACAGCTGTGGTTATGCCATCTCAAGCATATTTACACTTAAATTATAATATAATTAAATAATTAATTTTATATTCTATTTCTATATTATATTCAGAAAATCCCGAACAGTTACATTTTGCATAATAAATTATTATTACATATATATATAATAACACACAATAAAATTATACGTAATCATTATATATATATATATATATATATATATATAATGATTATGTATAATTTTATTGTGTGTTATTATTTCATTATGTTAACTCGTTAATTTTTAACGTTAAATTCGTGTAAAACATGTAAATAAATTTACAAAATAAATTTATGTAATTGGTTTACTCTTTTAAACTTATCATAGTCTTATGATATAAATATCATTTTTTTGCGATATAAAATATGTTTCTTGATTTCACCACATATACTTCGATTCTGATTGTGTTCCAAAATTTACTGTCAATAATGAAAGTCTATATAAGTGATATACATTTTCAGTACTGGCAGTAAATTTTGGAATATAGCCTCTGTATGATTTTGATTGCTATTATAACCGCTTGTTACACATCGATTGATGGTGGATCATATTCTGAAAACGTACTCTTTTGTATATTTAAAAAATCATCGAAAAAAAATATCGTTACCTTTCTGCCTATGATTGTACTGGTATTACTAGTTTAGTGAACAAACAGAAGTTCACATAGCAACGCAAACAAGAAAATTCGAGAATTCTCAAGGAGAATGTGCTAGATGTCGCAACTACAGCGGCAAGGAAAAATAAAAACGTAGAAAATTCATTCATCATATCGGCAAGTTGCATTATCGGATTATTTTAGAAGATTATTTTAGAATAGCCAAGTGTGGAAACTACACGTTGATCAAAGCAATGCTGAGATCCGGAGGATCGAAGATACAGGATCAAGCAACGATGTCATAAGAGAATAATAATAACAATGAATTGCCATTTGAATCGAAATTCACCTATCTCCAGTAGAAAAGACTGGAATGTCCAGATTTGATATAGCCAAGAAAATTTCTGGCATGTAACCGGAGATTGCCAGCATGGATTGCGGATTTTTGATCAATCTAGGAAGTAGTTCTTTCTCTTAAAGGAAAGAGGAATGTCATGTGAAACTTTAATTAAAAAATACTACGAGTAAGCAACATAGCGAATAGGTAGCGCGCGAGATAATTGGCGGCGCTGCGACGCGTTTCGGTCTCCCACCCTCTCCTCCCCCTCCTCACTATTCCATATAAGGTAAGTAGAGTGAATATGTCACACTTAAGTGAAATTTTTGAGTAATTATTTGTTCAATTTAAAGTAATTTTATATACTAATTTTTTTCTTTCATCCTTTATTTATTATTTGTATATTGGAATCGAATATTTTCATTTTTTATTATTAAATATAAAGAAATCCGAAAGTGCTGAGAAATGGATAATATCACGAGTAATATGCCATACGAATAATATGCCACATATAAAAAAATGCTAATTATAACATTTATTTATTATTGCAAGAATATATTATTAATAATTTTTATGATGAAAATAAATATTTGTAACATAATATAGGTAATATAAACAGTACAAATATACATGTCAATAATAACTTCGATAGATTAAATTATATAACATATAAAATAAACTATGAGATACGTTTTTAACAGCATAAATATATCTTTTGACGAACAGTTCTCGTGAATTTATCTATTGTAACAATTATTTGATATTATCCAATTATATTTTGAACCATATTTAGAAGTAAAAGTATATAATATATAAGTATGAAACGTATAAATATTGTTTTACTTTATTTGTATTTACAATAGTATTACAAGTTCCCAGTAATCAAGAAAAATCAATCCATTCAAATGGATAAAGAACTGTATTCTCTATTCAAAATTTTGAATTGAGCAATTAAATAAATTAAAATAATACAATAATAATACAATAATAATACAATAATACAATAATAAAATAATACAATAATACAATAAGCAAATAAATAAATATTTAAGTTTATTTATTAATTATTTTTCAATACCGATATTCTGTCACAAAGGGATTATGCGGCAAAACGTTTGTTTATAGCATCCTAACCTATATATTAGAGAAAATGATTATTGACATTTTATCCATAGAACTTATATATTATAGTGACGGAAGAAGAATACGGACGTCGAGCTGTGAGCAAGATTTAAAGGACAGAAATATCCTTCCATCTTCTTTTGGTACATGCGTAGAAAGAAGAAAAGTTGCTGAGCAAGACAGAAATATATCTTTCTATTCTCTTCTATCCTCTTTTGACACATATGAAAGAAGAGAGTTACTGAGCAGGACAGAAATACATCTTTTGTCTCTCAGATGTTACTCATACTCTTCCACTCACTGCTTAGATAAGTTATTCCGATTCTATTACTATAACTCTTACGAAAAAATACCCTTAATTTTGGGAGTTAAACATTTAAAAAGAACGCTCAAATTTGAGTGTTAAACACTTTAAAAAACGCTCAAATTTGGATATAATTTCGGATAACCGTCAATTGAAGGTTACACCCAATTAAAGGTTCCCAGCAAATGAGACTCGATTAAAATGGATGAAAATTTTTTTAATGCGTACTTTAAATCCATGAAAATGGATTGAATGAATTGAAATGGATTGGATCCGAGCTGATACTAGTTTAATATTCGAAAAAAAAAACATTCATATTTAAGGGTTACAAATTTTATTCCTAAGACATTTATAATAATTATACCTGAAATTAATTACTTCAAATTGGTATTAAAAAACGCATCTTAGTAGGATTCGAACTTAGGACCTCTGGATTATGAGTCTATGTTATCCGCTACACTTCTTCAATTGGTAAATGTATTATTCATTCTTTATTTCAATTATAACCAGTCAAATCAGCGCATAAAATAAATTATATAGATATAATAAAAATATCATAATTTAACAGATATGATAAAATATAAATACATAATTTATATTACTATGAGACAACATTGGGTAAGATAAGTAAAGATTGGGTAAGTGTCGGATAATTTAATCTCGTTTGGCCAATGTCGCGTGCCGTGATTAATCTAATATTCGGGCTGTGTTCGACTTGGTTTGCGAGTGTTCACATCGATCATTTATTTTACTTCTAATCAAAGAAAAAAGAATAGCTCACTTATTTTTACGTTACAACTTTTTTGAACTTAGTTGGATTGAAACGAAAAATTTCCTACTTATAATTTTGAATAATTTAAATAGCATTTATGATCCATTTTTAAATAAAAATTTTTTTTTATTCAATTAGAATGAAAAATTGCATTTCATATTCAGAGTATTGAATTGAGTAATATTCACGTTGCACAGAAATTGCTGATATTATTTTTAGATTGAAAGGCATAGAGATATGCCTTTCCTATTTATGCAATTCCTATAATATGAATAAAAATGCATTCAAGATTGAAAAGGATTCATTTTAACATTCATGAATTTATATTTCTGAAAATCTAAATCCATTTTAATTCATTCCACTCTCGTTTGCTGGATTAATGTCCAAAGATAACTATCAAAATAAATGGCTTTATTTTATAAAATTAATTAAATCTGTTTTATTCCTAAAATAATATTATTTATTAATATTATTAATTTGCAACATTTTTCGAAATACACACGACAAAATTATAATTAAAAACAACGCTCTCTTTCTCTCATTTGCGATTCTTTTTGATTTCTTTATTTTTCTAAGCGGTCATTCATCCAATATCATATCTCATCTAACGATGCTTGATCCCTGCAATCATATGGGAACTGCTGCTTCGATGATCTAAGAAAACTGAATATTAGTATATAACTGTAATATATCTTAATAAGGCTTCAACATCTTTAAGACTGCGTGAAACATCTTTTTGACAAACTTTATCTATCGTTTGGAAACATCATCTGGATGTGTGTTTTATATTATCCCTGTGCTTTATATTATCCTTGTTTCACAACAAGAATAAAAGGATACTTGGAGGCACTCGGATGATATTTCCGAAGCTATTTTCCACAGCTATTTTTATCAAAAAGATGTTTCATGCGTATTAAAATATATTTCTTTGATAAATGATTCTGACGGCATCTATATTCAACATTTTAGCGTTAATTCTTAATCATAAAAATTAGCATTCAAGTGTCACATTCAATTTTGAAAATGACTCAAAGGTTATTAAGCAGTTTAAGATTTACATTCATCTATTAAGTATCACGAATAAATCGCGATTGAATATTACCATCAAATTCGGTGTATAGCATGGTGTATATACCAAACTATTCACCGAATTTAATAGTCATACTCAATCAACATTGACGCTTTAACTGACACTCAATATTGAGTATCTATACCAAGGCAACAGCGAATATTTATGATCACTCTCAACTGACACTCAACATTGATGCTCAACGCTTAAGTGACACCTAATGTTGATGATCAACACTCAATTTAGATGGTAAATACCTAAATTTGAATGTTAACACAATAAATTGAAGATTTTTTTTTGTAAGAGAAGTTCTATGATTTTATCCTAATAAAAATAATGGCATATTGCTCCAAGACGCTATTTCATCTTATGATGAAGCCTGTACAACAGTTGTTAAGAAAATGAATGAACGATGTATTGAATATTTTAATTTTAATCTATATTAACATGTTAAGCTAATCGAGCTAAATATTGTGTAATGTTTAAATAATAACTTACATAAAGCATTATAAAAGTTATAAGAAGAGATGTTTTCGTATATCATGCCATCATATTTACATCATAAAAACAATACTGTTATGAATTCATGGCTAACTTATTTATAACATAAGTATTTTTGAATTCAAATGAATAGAAATACGAAATATGCTATTCATTGTTGAATTTGAATGATTCATGTTCGTATTCTATTATTTTTTTATTGAAATAAATTAAAATACGAAGAAACTATTCATCATATTGAATTTAGATGTGTTCATGGATTCAAATGGATTTGAAAAATCAGAAGCGTGAATTCGGAAATGTCAAAATGAATTTATGTTTTAATTTATTTTCGTTTACTGAGATAGTCAAATCAGTCTGATTTTATATATATAAATCCAATATCAATATATTACAATGCTTCCAATCAAAGTTCTTGAGTTGTATGGCTATAACGCTCTTTGCAGTTCATCTTAAGGAGGAAGTACACTTTGATTAGCTTGAAAAGTGAAATTTTTTTAAAGCATAGATTGCGGGAAAAGTATAAATACGATCCACTTGTAATTTGGCACTTTATTAATACATATATTGAACTTATTGTGTTACAAATTTTATTGAGAAATATTGATCTTGCGAAGAAATACAGTAATCCGCGTAAAAGTATTTGCACCGGCAAATAGTGTACACAATTTCGCTATTTTGGTTATGTCATGTCATCCTTGTCTAATATACGATAAACAACAAAGATGGAGTGATATTGCAAAAAGAAATACCTGGGTGACATTCGAGTGGGAATCTGAACTCAGCACTTAGGGGATGGAGAGCTGAACTTGATCGATGTTGATAGTACAGACTTTCTAAATTCCAAATAAATAAGTCAATAATAGTGACATTTTTAATTCATTTCTTACATTATCGTTCTATCTCAAACGCATACATCCTTATCTATCCTTATCTAATATATTGCAACGCCATCTCTTGCAAGATCGAACACCTACTGCTAGACACAATTACTGTTTTGTTTACCATTCAGAATTTTCGCTCAGCATTTGTATACACGTTACTTTTAGATCGATATAAATCTTTTTTTTTAAGCTTTCAATCTTACAATTCTCGTACAGAAATTTTTAACAACATTTTAATGTTGCATATTGTAATACAGTGTTGCAGAAACATTGCGAAGATTTCTTTTTGCAATATTACTTCAATGTTACAGTATTTTAAAAATATTTTCAGCAAGAGACACAAATTGATACAAGGATCATCCTGTCCTTGTTCAAAAATTAATAAGAAACAAAGACAAGAATGAGAGAACGTTCCTATGTTCGATTTGTGCCTCTGCTAGAAAGCTCATTTTGAGTGTTAAAATTTGTATATATTGATTTGTATATAATTTAATAAAGTAAAGACTTGGACTAATGGAAGAATAGGAATTAATGATCACGTTACACTTTACACTTAATCGGATTTCATAGTTATGAAACTGATCAATCTCATAACTATATTCCTCTGAAAAATGGAATAATTAGTTTCTAACTACAAATATTATTAAATATTATTAAATTTAATGTCCATTTCTACCAATATAGATTAATTTTAATCTCAGTTCAACTTATCTTCGTCTTTTTCTAATTCTAAAGATTAGAAAAAGACGAATAAGAAAAGAGTAAGAACCGAGATTAACATTTTATTTAATTAATCTACATTAATGGAAACGGACATAAGGTATAAACGTAGTTTGTCATAGTAGTCAATGTCTATAATTTATAGGAATTGTGCCTATAATTTATAGACATAAAACAATTAGAAGGATTAGTAAGGATTAAATATAATGCACAATGGATACAATAATAAGACATATAATATAAAAAATTAGAAGTAGGAGTTAAATGTAACATACAATAAATACAAATAAAATATGACTTCATAATTATGTCTTTATATTTTATAGGCGTATTCCGATATGCACAGTACTGAAAATTTATAGTTCACGTTACACATACTATAGATTTTCAGTACTGGCAGTGTATATCGGAACATGTCTATAAAATATAAAGACATAATTAATTATGAAATCATATTTTATTTGTATTCATTGTATGTTATATTTAACTCCTATTTCTAATTTTTTATATTTAAATTTATATAGTACAAAAAATCTTATAATAAATATTGCAGTAACGTTATATTATAGCAATGTTGCTGCATTATGTTAGTCACATAATAACTGTGAGTACAAAAAGAGATATGTCACGCGAACAAAAAATGTAATAATCGAATTTGTTATTTATTAATAGTTATTAGTCAGCATTGCCCAATACATTCAACGCTGACTTCTAGCGCCCAGTTGTATTTTGCTGTTATATTTTCATTGTATTAATTAAAAGAGTTTGTAAATTTTGTATTTCTCTACTTGAAGTTGTTTATTTAATAATCACTTTTAATTTTATTGTTTTGGATTCCCAACAAACAAGAATGAATTGAAATTGATTAAAATGGATTCAGATTTTTAGAAATATGGATTCATGAATGTTAAAATGAATCTTTTTCAATGCTGAATGCATTTTCATTCATTTATAGGAATTGCGTAGAGCATATTTCTATACCTACCTTTCAATTTAAAAATAATATTAGTGGTATTTTCTGTGCATCGTGAATACTACTCAATTCAGAATTGTAAATAGAAAGTACAATTTTTTAATTCAGTCAAATTTAAAAATAATATTAGCCATTTCTGTGCAACTGTTTAATTCAATATTCTGAATATGAAATGCAGTTTTTCAATCTAATTATATAAAAAAAGTTTTTATTTAAAAATGGATCATAAATGCTATTCAAATTATTCAAAATTATAAGTAGGAAATTTTTTATTTTATCCAACTAAGTTGTAACGTAAAAATAATTAAGTTATGTTTTTTGTTTCTCTTTGATTAGAAGTAAAATGAATGATCGATGTGACTCGCAAACCAAATCGAACATAGCCTGAATATTACGCTGATCATGGCGTGCAATCGGCTAAGCGAGATTAGATTATTTGATTTTATCCAATGTTGTCACATAGTAATGTAAATGGTTTATATTTTATTATATCTGTTAAATGATAATATTTTTATTATATCTATATAATTTTGCACTGATTTAGCTGATTATAATTGAAGTAGAGAGAATAACACATTTACCAATTGAAGAAGTAGTGTAGCGTAGAAGATTCATAATTCAAAGATCCTAGATTCGAATCCCACTAAGGTTTCTTAATACCAATTTGAAGTAGTTAATTTCAAGTATAATTATTATAAATATCTTAGGAATAAAATTTGTAACCCTTAAATATACGAATGTTTTTTTTTCGAATATTAAACTAGTGTCAGTTCGGATCCAATCCATTTCAATCCATTCAATCCATTTTCATGGATTTAAAATACGCATTATAAAAATAAGTATAAATACGTATTTATGCATTATAAAAATTTTAATCCATTTTAATCCATTCTCGTTTACTGAATTAAACCACAAAGACGCATTTAGATTATCAAGCCGAACTTCGAACCGAGCATTTCGGTAAATGTTTGTTACGCAGCAGAAAACAATGAAAATTATGCCAACCACACGATCCATAATTTCTTACATGAGTTTCCATGCTATTATGCCTGCTCTAATGCGAGCTAAACATTTCTATGCATTGATCGGAGCATAATACCATTCCTGATTTCTATATTTGATATAGTGCATTATTTCATGTCCAATTTCCTTGCATATGCCAATTAAAACAGTAAGAAATAGTCACGTGATTGATTGATGTTAAGATTATATTAGCATAGATGAGATGTATAGGTTAAGATTATCTTTTTCTCTTCTTTAATTTGTGACTTGTATGTACAATAGGTCAATTCGGTTGATAAGATTGAGATTGATTGAGCAAATTTTTACATGTCACTATGCAACTGAATCATCATGAGTGCCATCTTTGTGTGAAATGACCTTATGCACTTTAAGGTTTCTGACTAGTCGCGGCGGCCATGTTGTCGTAAAATCAGAAGCGAGGAATGACACGTTAATTTATATTGCGTCATTTTTAAATAAAGATAATTTGGTTGAAACGAAATGACGAGATCACTTTAAAACACTTGTAAAAATCGTTGAAAACTGTCCTTTCCTCCTTTGACAGTTAGTAAATAGTCGTAAAAAGCATGTAAAGTGAGTCTCTATTCGGGCAGAAACACACGGTTCGACAGCTATTGAAACGAGTAAAATATACACTTTTACATATAAAATTCCAAGATAACTTTAGTTTTCGTCGATAATTTGTCGACTTCAATAAATACGACAAGTCACATTTTCATAATTAAGCAAATAATAATGAAATGACACGCATAAATTTTGCCGTTAAAACGTCATTTTTCCACGCCTATAAGTTCGGCCATCTATCATGGTGCGGCACTGTAACACACAACAAACACGAGCCCATGTTTGTGTGCTCGCCTACGGCGCGTCGAGAGTGAATGAGACAGCAAGCTCTTTCTCACACTAGTTGCTTATTTCAAGTAACCGAAAAAATGCTTTTTCAGCAATCTCGTTCGCTCGGCGGCCGTAGACATCAATAAGGAACGGGAAGCATCCTAAATAACATATAAGTTTTAATAAATTGTAGTAATAGTGTACCTCTCCCCTTAATCCAGAATAGTATAAATCATGTTAAAACGCAATAGTTTATGAGATATTTAATTGTTTACAATTTCATGCGCGTTATATAGTATACCTCCCCTTCATAAACTTGAGTAGCAAGAATAGTTCAATAGAAGTAGAATTTTACCGGAAAAAAATTATAAACCAGCATTTATTTTTAAGTCTTGAAAGGTCATCAAAAAGGAAATGCGTATGTTTGAAACTCGAGACTTGTGAAGAAAATATGCGAAAAAAAAGTTGCAAGAAGCACGTTTTTCGCTTATAATACGAAAGATATTGATTGTATGAAAAAAAATCGGTATAAAACAATGTAAGTATTCGAAATAACTACAAAAAATGAGACGTATAACATTAAAAATTGATCTATTAATTCAGTAGAAAAAAAATAAAAAATACCTTTTGACGAAAGCTCTTTTTTTATTCGCTCTCTGTTCATTGAGTTTTAAACGCAAAGCTTTGAAATTCTCATAAAATGTAGCCTTCGTAATGACGAACAAATCCTGAACGAGCCTGATGTTCACTAGTTTTTGCAAAAAGTTTTGTTCACTAAAAAACCCATCTGCGGAAAATTTAATTTCTTCATCTTTGAGCAGTCGCACAATAATTTATAGGGGTGATTTTTCTTCTTCAAGAGTTGCACTATCACACTTAACAACAAAACGATTTTTTGTAGTTAAACTATTATAAAACTTTAAAAGGTGGATATCTTTTTCCGTATAAAAAAATGGAAATAATTTCTTTAATATGCATCAAATAGCATTCGAAATCTGACATTTTTCTACGAATTAAAAAAAAAGATTATCCTCCGATTAGGAACCGAGATAACAACTTTTTTTTCAAAAAATCACTATGGCTCTAGTTTTTAAGATTAAAAATTTCGTCTGGCACTAATTTGTCGACGAAGAATTTGTTGTTGAAAAATTCTTGAATTTTTTGCTGCCGAAAATGTTTGTTTAAAAACTATTGGCAAATTGAAGACCGCGAGCGAGGCAATGCGCCGAGTGAGGAGTGAGGGAAGTCGGCGCACAGTCGTACAGTGGGAGATCGGTCCGCTCAACGATTCGATTCTATTTTGATTTCGTGCATTAAAATTTGCTAAATTTACATTTTCTCAGCAATAAATTGACGTAGAAACCTGATTTTTTTATATCTGCTCTAGCTCGACGAGATATAAACAAATAGCTTAACCAAATGTTTCGCAAAGTAATTGTAATCATGAAATTTTTAGTTTTTTGTTTCTTGAATTTTTATTTTTTCGATTTATTATTAAAAAAATCATGTTTAAGTATGGATGCATGTCTGATTAACAAATTTAAGTCACATTAGCTATGTTTCTTTATTTAACATAAAAAGTGTCCAATTGAACAATTAAATATATGGAATTATTAGTACAAAATTGTTTTTGTGAATTTAATTGCAGATGCATATACACGTATGTTACATATGTAAACAAATAATAAATATGATAATTTGCCAAATGTTAGTGTAACTATTGAATATAGTTGCAAAATATATTTTTCATGTAACACTAATTTACTTTTATATTTGCGAAAGTTAGTATTATATTTTTAGTTACGCTAACATTTGGCAAATTACTTATTAATTATTTGTTTACATATGTCATTAATTCACAAAAACAATTTTGTACAAATAATTTCATATATTTAATTGCCCAATTGGACACTTTTTATAGCATATAAAGAAACATAGCTAATATGACTTAAATTGTTAATCAGACATACGTCCCATATTCAAATGTGATTTTTTAATAATAAACCGAAAAAATAAAAATTCAAGAAAATAAAAATTTTCTAAACTAAAAATTTCATGGTTATAATTCGAGATTTTTTTAACAAATTCAATTCTTCCTTGATAAATTGATCAGACGGAACTCTTAATCTTAAAAACTAGAGCCACAGTGATTTTTTGAAAAAAAATTGTTATCTCGGCTCCTAATAATCGAAGAGTAATCTTTTTTTTTTTTAAATTTTAAAAAATTAAAAAAAATTTTTTTTTTAAATTCATAAAAATGTCAGATTTCTAATGCTTCACACGGCTATTTGATATGATGCATATTAACGAAATTATTCCCATTTTTTTATATGAAAAAAGATACCTACTTTTTAAAGTTTTATAATAGTCTAACTGCAAAAAATCGTTTTGTTATTCAGTAATATACGTAATAGTGCGTTTTGTTATTCAGTAATATACGTAATAGTGCAACTCTTAAAGAAGAAAAATCATCCCTGTAAATTGCTGTGCGACTCAAAGATGAAGAAATTAAGTTTTCTGCAGACAGATTTTTAGTGAACAAGTGGCTTATTGCAAAAATTAATGAACATTTCAGGTTTGTTCAGAACTAAATTTGTTCGTCATTACGAGGGTTATATTTTACGAGAATTTCAAAGCTTTGCATTTAAATCTCAATGAACAGAGAGCGAGTGAAAAAAAGGCTTTTTTCGGTATTTTATATTTTTTTTCTATTGAACTAATCGATCGATTTTAATGTTTCACGTCTCATTTTGTAGGTATTTCGAATATCTACATTTTTAATAATTTTTTTTTATACAATCAATATTTTTTTTATACAATCAATATCTTTCGTTTTATTAGCGAAAAACTGCTTTTTGCACTATTCAATTTTTTTTCACAAGTCTCGTATTTTCTTCACAAGTCTCGAGATAAGAGATCTCATAGATAAGAATTTCAACAGTGTCATGAGAACATTGTCAAGACATCTACGACTGTATTTATGAATTCGCTGATGATGGTTTGAAGAAAATCGAAACGTTCGAATATCGCGCGGTGTATATGCTCTTATCCATGTATTGTATTGTTATTTTTCAATTTTGAGAGCCCGATTAATATTTATATTTTTATTATAATAAAATAATTATTAAAATTATTAAAAATCTTTATATACATCACGTTTTTTGCAAACAAAAACTAGAGTTTCTTTAGGTAGCACCTATTGGTTCATATACGTTTTATATACGTTTTTTAAACGCATCTATGTGTTCTATGAATGTTTCCTGCTTAAAACTTCCGATTAAAACAAATTGGTAAAATTGGAATTGGTTTTAATTGGATTAATGCATCGAAAATTTTCAACATTTTCCTATTCATTTTTCAAATCGGAGCAGACTCAATGGGATTGTATTGGCATACATTTATGTGTTACAAAAAAGCGCTGAACAAGAATTATTATATATAATATTTTAATATTTATATATAATGTAATAAATATTTTACATTTTCTTTAAATAAGATTGGATAAACTTCCGAATACGTCAAACAGTCGAATTTTGGTAGAAACATTCTACTAAATTCTACGTCAAATAAATGCTTTTAAATGGATTTTCATCGACAAGAAGATCTATTGCTAAAAATATTTAAGTAAAGTTATATATCACTTGAATGGATTATCTTTACATAGCTTACTCTATTTCCGAGAGACTTTGATATTAACTTTGACTTCCAAGAAGATCTACCTCATATTTTTCGTGCGTCTCTCTAGACGGGACGAGAGATAGTGGGATGAAACTCATTTCGCGACGTGGAAAATCGAATGCCTCTGAAGCAGGGAGGAAGGAGGGATGGAAGTTGTGCGCTCCTGAAGCAGGGGAGAAAAGTGGGAATATTGGATTATTTGTGATAGTTACAATTTCAAATATACAGTTAAATACATATTCATATTGTCAACTTATTAATAATTTTTAAATGAATGCGAGCTAAAACTTTTTAGAAATCTCTCAGGGCCATGACTTTGATAATATATGTCAAGATCAATGTCATTAGAGATGGGTCCATTGTTTTCAAGATTTATTAAAAAACGGATTGTTTATACTAAATTTTACTATGAGTTTGTGAGAATGCATATGTACTTATGTGAGTGTATGTAATGTGGATTATATAATAAACAGCGGACCTACATAAGAAATATAAAAAAATGTGTATACGTGTGCGTGCGCGCGCGCGCGTGTGTGTGTGTGTGTGTGTGTGTGTGTGTGTGTGTGTGTGTGTGTGTGTGAGATTAAAAGATTCTTTTTGTTGGGGGAATGTCAGATTATATGAAGATTTCTTATGGAATAGGAAGAATAAGGAGTAGGAAATCCTGGATTATTAGATCCTGGAATATTAGATGAGTATAGAGAAAGGAAGGGGAATGCCGGGTACATAAACTATGATATTTTCGTTTGGAAGAACTCTTGGTCTTCCTCTATTTCTCACTTTCACATACTGCGTTTGAATTTTTTCAATATTCTCATTCATTTCTATGTAGTTTTCATCTCCATTTTTCGTAGCTTCATCCATTTCAGTATTTTCATAGTTCACTGCTCTCAATTTCTATTCTTTCTTTTTCATCTTCTTTATTTCTTCTTATATTTTTTTTGCTTAGTTTTTCTGGATCTAATCCCAATTATCAGATTTTCATTGTTTTATTTGCTTTTGATTGTCTCGATCTTCTAATAATTCTTTTTCATCTTCAGATTTATTAAATTTACATTGCAATCTGTTTTTGTTCTTTCGTTTCTGATATGTACCTTCTATACGTGTTATTTGTTGCGTAAGTTACAAATATTCCTTTAATGACTTTTAGATCAAATTTTTTTCTTCCTCCTTTTTTCTCCAGCATGTAACATTGTACGTCAAGCATCCAAATCTTCTTATATTTTAGGCTTTTTATCATATCACATTTTATACGGAGTTTTTCCATTCATCGTCGATTTAATCCAATTTTTGATATATACTGCAATATGCATTGCCTCAAAATTGTCCAAAAATCTAGTGGTATCTTAGAGTCTGATATTATGGTTTTTGTGATCCTCTCTATTATAGAGCGATTCGCACGTTCCACCATTCCATTGTGATGTTCTTCGTGGGTTGAGTTTTTGCTTGATGCCCTTTTCTGTCAAGCATTCTTTTAAATCAGTTCTAACCAACTTACCTCCATTATCAGATTTCAAAGCTTTTAATTTTTGTCTCAATTGATTTTTTTTTACAACAATCTTCAATTGTTTCGTTGCATCCTTTTTTTCTTTCAAAAATTCTATAAAAATCACTCTCGAATATTCGTTAATTATAATTAGAATGTATCTCTTACCGTGATGAGGGCTTTATCGGTCCAATCAGATCCGCACGCCACAGATACATTATATTCCTTGCCTTATGTTCTTTTTTCTAATCTCGAATGTGTTTTCTTGTTCATTTTTCTTTCTATACAAGGCTCACACTAATTTCTTTCATGATTCTTTTTGTCCATTCCAATCTATTAGATCCACTAGATCTTCTCTCTTCGTGTCCTCAATGATGCTTTTATTAGCATGTTCAAGCCTCTTTATATTAGATGTCTAGATTTTCAACGGCTACTGCTGCTGCATCATTCAGTAAAGTAGATTTCACATAATACGTGTTTTCTTTACGTACAGCTACTATCTTGACCTCATCTCTATTTTTGTAGTTTTATATGTGGTTTATTAAATGTCATGTTGTATCTGTAATCTGTAATTTTTGTAACAGACATTGATCCCTGAAACACACAGTACATTTTTAGTCGTACTTTATCTTCACTCGATGATTGTTTAATTACTATTTCTTCTTTATCATCAAATGTTAATTTTCTTTCTTCTCTATCCGCGACAAAAATATTTCTTTTATCATTTTCTAAATTCACAAATATTAAAATTTAAATGTTTGAAGGCACAAAAATACAAAATATAAATAATAGGGAGCATACAGCGATAAATGTTAAAACGAAAGTCATATTTGAAATTATAAAAATGGTCAAGATTTGACCATCAGTACATCGAGATGACAAATAAAGAAATACAAAAAATTAATTAATTAAGCAAATATTGCTAGTTAAAAAGATGGTAAAATAGCATCAAAATGACAAATAGAAAAAAATATATAAAATTAAAACAATGATCGCTAGTCAATAAGATAAAAGAATTTTCCAATCGCTTATAGTACGAGTTAATCGTGTAAGATGAAGTCCAGAAAATGAAATTAATCAAAAATTTTAACGCTTCTGATGAATATTTTTTCGATTAGAATTTTCGTCATCATCATAAAAATTATTAACAAGTAACACCGGTAGATCATCTGTTTCTACCATAGGAAGTTACAATAGTGATGAGCCGAATAACATTCGCCTTTTTAAGACTAATAATCTACTCGGGACGAAGTTATTAGATTAAAAATTTGAATCAAGTGCCGAATAACGAACTTTATCCCGAGGAACAGAAGAAGAAAATAGATTAAATAGATTAAGAATTACAAACTGAAACATCAATCAGTAATAAAAGACACATGTGGCTCTAAACTATTGAACATCCAGCAAATGGTCGATGATGAAAGTTGTCTTAGACACATATCTCAGTATTCCATTTCACAACTGATATTCTTAATCCTAATTCTAGATTAGACCAGTAACATACGCGAGGCCTGCACTCGACACTACTAGCTCGCGAATATAAAAAGAAGGCCCTTCACGAACAGTCAGACAGTCTCCATCTCCGACATGAAAATTTGCCGGTTCGCGACCATATCGCTACACTGATCTTAGTGATGAGCCGCGATCAATTCGATCGAGCAATCTTACTCTCTCGTTTACTATGTGAGTTACTCAAGTGACTCAAGTGACCGAAGCTTCCAAACCGCTGGGTCAACCTCTCCTTGAAGTCCTTGAACAATCACAGAGATCGGATCTTTGACATCCTCAAAAGCCTAATCTTGCAGAGCAGTAATAAGTCCCATTTCGACATATATATATCCATATACTCATCGCGAAACTTAACCCACGCTAAACCATAGCCTCGCTGTGCCACGCTTAAACCGCCATTACAAGAGTTGGTTTAGAAGCCGGATCTACCATGAAGCGGAGAATTCTGGACCAAGCGTATCAGGAGCATTTTGAGGGTTCTCGAGGTCGGAATCGCCCAGTCGAGGACACAAAAGTGCCTCCATTACTTTCGCCGGCTCTACCTGCTCACCTGAATGCGTTAAAAGTGATACCTCCTCCTTCTCCTTCACCTCCCCCTCGAACTTCCTTTATTTTCTTCTCGATCTCCGTCCCTCGCATTTTCGGACGCTCTAACGGAACGAATTTTCTCTGACACCCTTCCGCTAACACCCGATTCATCCGTCATTTCCATTCCATTTTCTCTCAGAAGAACTCCGTCTCCAACGAATTCCACGGACAGCATGGAGTTCCTAGAAGAAATTCCTCCACCACCAAGATCCTATTTTCGTATCCAAGAGAGTGGCTCATTTGAGTCACTCGTTACATGTTAGACAATTCCCGCGGACTATCGCATCTATTCCCGAGGGGATTTTTACGGTCGGTCCTCATTTTTTCGATCCAGACGAAATCTGGCATGGAATTATTGGCCAACCTCCCCGTTCCTGCATTCCAATATTTATTCCGTTAACTCTTATTTAGTTCCGGTGGAATTCTTTTTCAATCTTTTTCCTACTATCCAAGAAATAGACTGAACAAAAACCAGTGTGCTCTGCTCGTCCTAAATTCTCATTTCTCTGGCGATTAAATCCAACTAACATAAAATTTAAATAATTATTAAAGAATCGTCAAATGTTAATTAGTTAATTAATTAATAAAGATTATCGCGTCGATCTGTAATATGTAAATTTGTAATAAATAAACTTATTAAGATATAATCTTGTTCTTTATCTTCTGTTCGATTGATAATGGTCAGGAACAATAAACAATACTAATAATTTTCATCTTTCTCTCGTTTTTTAATTTTAAACTCTAAAAACCTCGTAGTCATTTAACCTTGCTCTTTTCAGAGATTACACATGGTCCATTCCCGAGTTAAAGGGATTAGATTTTTTGACTCGAAATTCAGATCGATGATCGCACCGCTCAAAACAGGTTCGCTAGGAAAGGTATATTGTCTTAGCGTCTTTTCGGGACGTTAATCCATATTTCGAGACACAAAAAAGGTGCGTTCGTCTCGTGATACTCCCCGTGATATCTGCGAGACAAGAGTCTGACCGCGTCCTACTCGGGTACCCTCACTATTCCCACTCCTCTTCTCTTCAGTAGGATCATAAATTAAAAATCTCCGGGTTTGGACGTACAATATTCTTGGTTTAATTTATCTTAAATGTGACTGTGCCAAAACGTTCGAACATTTAAACACAATCAATGTGAGATACTAGTAATCGCGAGCCGAAAACATTCGGACATTTGCGTATATATATATATATATATATATATATATATATATATATATATATATATATACAAAAAAAAAAATTTTTTTTTAAAAAAATTTTTTATTACCAAATATTCACAT
>Ga0157363_1001219_pt1 | contig 21205 bp, 8 predicted proteins | sample AttsexASBM1_FD_111477 | JGI IMG/M metagenome (GOLD analysis project Ga0157363, IMG submission 111477) | Fungus gardens microbial communities from leaf cutter ant in Ribeirão Preto, State of São Paulo, Brazil - Atta sexdens ASBM1 | ecosystem: Host-associated > Fungi > Mycelium > Unclassified ... | reverse complement strand
TGTGTGTGTGTGTGTGTGTGTGTGTGTGTGTGTGTGTGTGTGTGTGTGTGTGTGTGTGTGTGTGTGTATACGTTCTGTCTATGAATATCGCGTGAATTTATGTGAAAATACTAACGTTATTATTCATGTGATTTATATGTGAAGAGTGAGTAAACACAAATATAACGCTGTCTTCAAACATGGAGGCGAAGTTGGCAGTATATTTATAGAAGTCTGTGGTGCCAAAATAATCCCGAGACATACTATCGAAACGTATATTAAACCATGATTTTTTTGCTAATACTAAATGTGAGAAATAGAGAATTTCTTCCAGCGCTGCATTATAAATGCTTCTAACAGGAGCGTAGATATATAGGCGATGATATAGTTATAGAGATATTGAGAAGCATTTGATCTCTATTTACATCGATCTATTAACGCAATATCTATTCGGGACGCAAACGAAAGTTTAACTCGACATCTGGAAACTAGCGTTCAATTGCAAAAATACTCGAAATTACCACTTCTATTGTCATTGGCATTTTCAACAAGAGATATTCTGTTTATTTTAAAAATCATTAATGAATTCGAAATTAATATTGAAATGAGGAAGCTGAAGGATTACTATGTGCCTCTGGAATAGTATATTTCGAACATTGTAAATATTCAAGAACTACATCGAAAACTTTAAATGTGTTTATTCCAAAATCTATTTTTTAAATTTTCTTTAATTTTGTACACGATTTAAAAGAAATTATTTGGTCAATCAACTTCTTATAAAACTCTTTAATAGTCAACTTTTCTCAATGAATCTAAAAAATTATTTTAAAAATCAATATTAACAATTTTTTTTGTATAAAGAAATGGACGCTGTCTAATGAAAATCATAATAAAGTCGCACAAAATTTTAATTTATATATTTATATATTTAATTTTAAAGGTTCATTTGGGATAAAATAACATGAAAATTATAAATATTTTTTTCGTTTTTGTTTCGAGAATTAAAGTACCGAGGATATATACAAAATTAAATGTTTATATATTTATCCTTAACAATACCTTTTTCTTTATACGAAAAATTGAATGTATAATAGTTGTATTAAAATGTGAAAAAATTTTTAAACAATAGACATTAGTTTTCTTCCTGTTTAAAAATTACGAAAGATCATTTTTTTTCGGACTCCTAAAGTAAATTCCCTCTTTAAAAAAAGCAATTGAGAATACTAATAACTTCAATTAATCAAGTATGGAAAAATGGTACGCTGAAAATTAAAAATCTAAAGATGTTCACTGAGAAGACTACAAAGAGCTACCGATCGAGTATGAACGGATTGATTAATTGATTCACATTAAGTGCGGTATTCATAGTTTTTATATCAAGATTGTCTTAAGACGCTAATACAGCTTTCTGATTGATTCACAACTTCTTAAGACAGTCTCAAATATAAGATCTGACTACGAATACCGGCTTAAGAATCCACGAATAGTATCTTCATAGGCACGGAATTATTCAGAGAAAATATATTGAAGGAAAGTTAGGAAACGCATACTCCCTTTAGGAGTATATCCACGCTGCCGATTATCAATGCTGCGGCTATCAATGGAGACGATTACTTACAGTCTTCTTGTCTCTTTTTATTGGAACAGCTTGTCACAGAAGTCGAAGAAAGTATATGATAAAACCTCGCTTTCATGCCGCGTATCCCGATTATATTTCGCAGTTGTTATGCGCATGTAACAACGGCTATGCACGATTAGAAATATTCGCTATCTTAGATTATCAGAAAATATCGCATGCGATAACGATAATCAACTGATATCCCTTTAAGATGATCGTTTCACATAATCGAACGATATACATAATATCGCATAAAAACCTCGTTTTACTATTATCATTTTCCATGCAACGTCTTTTCGACATATCCGAGTGAGACACGCAGAATGAAATGTCATCTATGCGTGAAATGCAAATAAAATAAACCTCCGAACAGATAAACGTGCCGATAACAAGGATGCACGAGAATAGCCTTCGCGTTTATTCGCGGGATACATACGCAATGACAGTTTATAACACGCAATAAAGCGTGCACTCTACGTTCGCGGTAGGTCGAACCGAATTCGAAGATTCGAAGAAGCGAATTCGCGGTGAATTCAAAATCTCGACGATCGCGAAACGCGATCGTTCGGTGCTTCCTGTCGGGCGAGCCAGGGCCAAAGATTATCACTCTCCTCTTACTTGCTCGCCGAGCCGGTGTCCACGGCGACGAGGTGGATGTCGATCGTTGCGTGGCGGCGACGGTGACGATGGCGATGGCGATTGCTGTCCTAGGAATTGGAACTGGCCTTCCCACAGGTCATACTCGAGACCAGCGCCAGGGCCGGAGGACGGCCCCTCCCCGGAAAAAGACACGTGGTCGTCGCGGTCGACCGTCTTCTCGCAAAAGTTCAACTCCATCGCGGCGCGACGCGTCGCGTTCTTGTAGGCCCGGTCGTTCGTATTTATCGCGTCACGTCATCGCCTGTATTGCGAGCGCACCTCGTCATTCCCGCGCGTGCTCCTCCTTCGTCTTCGTCGTCGTCGTCGTCGCCCTCGTCGGCGTCACCGTCACCGTCGCCCGCGTCGTCACGACGTGCGATCGTGCCGCACTAACATGCATTGAGAATGCACTCCGGACTTCCTTCCGTGCGAAGTCACACGCACTTCTACCGCGTCTTAGGCAACTTTACGTGCCAGGAATATATTCCGAGTCCCCTGTTCGCTCATATGTTTCTCTTTCATTCTCCCATTCATTCTCTCTCTCTCTCTCTCTCTCTCTCTCTCTCTGTCGCTCGCTCGCTCACTCACTCGCTCGCTGCCTCTATCTACTGATCGTCTACTTCGAGTCAGGAGTCTAAAGTAATCACCATCGAGACCATTTGCGCGCTTCATACCACGTGTCGATTAACTCTACACTCGATAGTAGCATTACGCCGAACGCACCCTAGCCTTCGACATTGCGTTTCTTCTTTATGCTCATGACACTCATCAAGAAAGTATTGTCGACGTCTCTATCGGGACGAAAATCGATATGATTCTCATTTATTCTTCATATATTAGGTCTTATATTTAAGGCTTCCTTAAATTTAGCTTTAGATACTCTCCGAATTATTTTATTGTCTGCTGAGCATCTAAAGATAAATTTAAGGAAGCCTTAAGTACAAGGTCCGACTATGAATACGGGCAATTATATTTCGACGTCGCGGAGGCGCGAAAATATTCATTCGTATCGTCGATAATCGTCAAACGGTTCACTTTTTCGTAGATATAAACCGTGTTCTCTGATATACACTGCCAGTACTGAAAAGTGAAAATCTATAATGTACATACATACACACATACATTACGTATACATATTATAAATTTTCAGTGTACTAGTGTATATCGGAACACGGTCAACAGCTCGTAGAAGTTATGCCAAGTTTTAAATTTATAGGCAACGCAATTTAAAGCGTTCTTTTTTAAGCGGTGACATTTTTCTTATGGTGAATTCGATCACTCGCATTACACTGGATCAATGCATATTAAAAGCTGCTTATATAAAATCTCGATATAATATAATCAATAAATTGCGCAGTTGCCGTGGCCATATTGAATCCCCAGGTAGCAAACTACATTATTTTGATGTCAATTTTGACATCATTTTGACATCAGCTTGTTACCAGGATCGTAACGAGCGAGAAATGATAGATTAAGAGATCATTTATATTGGCCGTAACCGTATAATCTGTAAGAATTGACTAATTATAGCCGAATATTCTCGCATTCATTATAAGAAAGGAATGCTCAACTGTGATTAGTCAATTCTTACAGATTATGGCATACAGTATACGATTAGAGTAAGTTTTAAACCTTAAGAAATTGACCAATCATATTTAATTATTCTTCTCACATTTGATTGTGATTGATCACGAACAATTTTTTAAGATTAAATTTTTATTAATTTGAAGGAATTTCTAAACATTCCATAAAATCATAAATAATATGTATATTAATATAAATAATAATAAAAATAAATATAATATTTATATTCTAACGTATCATATAAATATTATATTAATGTAATATTTATTATATCAATGTAAACGTAGTTTGCCAATTATAAGTTCGAATGCTTGAAGAATTATGCGATGATCATTGTTAATTCAAATTCGGGCATACAAGATTAATACCACACAATATCTTATAATTTAAATTTGTCATAACTTACTATTCAATCGTGTTCGAGCCATGAATTATTTTTTTTTCTGCGAACCACGAATCCGCATAGTCGGTTGCCGTTCACGAGGCATTACCTTGTTTCCGATGTCCATCTTTCATACGATTTGAGTACTAGATAAGCGATCCATCCCACAATCAGCAGAAAACTCAGGAAGGGCCATCCTACCCACGCGAACAGACCCGCGGCTTGCGCCGAACGGGCCATGCGTATACCTCCTTCTGATCAAGCTCGATCTACAATAGGTATGATATAAACTTTTAAGCCTCTTGCTCCAAGCTCTAAATTGTAATGTTTGTTTCTCGACAAAAAGCGTTTTCGGCGTTGTCTTAAGCTGTAACTCTAAAGGGGATGCTGGAGCGACCTGTATTACCGATAAAACTAGTATTTTTGATGTTTTTGTTCCTGTTGAATTTCTCCGTAGTAATTTCACAGAATAACAATTCCTTTTCCACAATTAAAATGTATATGCTAATGTACTTGTCGTTGGTATATTTTATGTTCAAAACTGGAAAAAATAAAAAATTACAGATTTCTTTATCCATTTTTATCTCAGTATGGCGACCAATGTTAAAAGTAAAATGGACGAAGAAATCTGTAATTTTTTATTTTTTCCAGTTTTCCAGCTTTGAACATAAAATATACCAACGACAAGTACATTAGCATATACATTTTAATTGTGGAAAAGGAATTTTTAATCTGTGAAACTATTACGAAGAAATTCAACAGGAACAAAAACACTTGTTAAAAACGCTTGTTTTATCGATAATATAGGAGACTAGCATCCCCCTAAGCTTTAAAGAGCTTTTTACCTTTGGAAGTCTAATAAGACTATTTTTTTAGGATTTTTTTTTACAAAACCCATGCTACGAATATTCATTAAGCTATTGTAGATTTATTGTACATAGATTGAATTATCCTCAATAAAAATTTGATGATATTAATAGATATTAATTTAAAATAGACCATTAATTTCAAAATTACTAGCTTATTAACTAAGAGTACGGTCAATGTGATGCTACAAATGTTTTAAAAAAATGTTTCTTAATTGGTCAATCAAGCGCTTCAAAATTTTTGTAGCGAGATTTTGACTATAGCCTAAAATAGAAAAGCATTACAAAAGACATTACTGTGATCGATCTGAAACAAAAAATTCTAAGAAATTTTCATTAATGAATATTTGAAAGAAGGAGCACATGTGAATTAATCTTGGATTTTTTAAAATTTCAAAAATTAATGTGTTCAATTGGGATCCTCCCTTATAAATTATAACACTTATGGGTACGTTCCATTTGGCGCTCACAACGCTTGCGAGCATTATTTGTTCTTGTTCTTTAAACAACAAGGATAAATGATTCCATGAGCATTGCAAACGTCAAGTGGAACTCTATGTCATACATTATGACCAGAGTCCGGATCTCGATACCGTTTTCTCCACTCCAGCGCGCGCGCGTCACAAGAAGCTACCTGCCTACGTCACTACGGTATAGTCTAACGTACTAAATAGGACATCATCGCACAAAGAAATATATTAAACTAATAAAATGAGTTAATTTGTCTTTGCTCTGTGCGATGACGTCCCACTTAATACGTTAGAACGTTATATAAACGTTAGTGGCATAAACGGCACTGTTTCTTGTACAAATCTAACAAATAATATGTATATTATATTTCTTTGCTCTACCTATGCGAAGGCATTTGGTATGCTAGCGGTTAGACCGTTACACTAGCATTGCTTTTCGCCGCTTGGAGTGGAGAAAATAACACTGACATCCAGATTCTGATTATAATATTACCAGGAGATTTAAACTGATTGGCTGCGTTTAGCGAAGAAACCTTATTCAGTAAGTTTAGTGATCTTTTAACAATTGATTCCTATATTTAGATTCAGCGAAAAAGTAAAGACAAGAACTTATATTAAAGAATTACTGAGCGCTCATTGATTAGCAGATCTATTCTGTAATTCTTAATGCAAATTTTTAACGTTACAATGCTGCGCAGTAACGTTAAATGATAACGAAATTCGCGTTAAGAGTTACAGAGTAGACCTGCAATTTTCTCTACTAAACACAGTCATTAGATAAAAAATGGACAGAATTTTTAAAAAACTTGTCTCTGCTTGTTCAAGCTTTTAACATGGTATTGAACCTCCTAATGACTACTGAAAGCATAACTCAATTAGCGCTCAAAGATCTCACTTACTTATATATGTATATACATATGTATTTATATATCGACAGCATTCTAAGATTAAATTGTTTTGTCATTTTTCCCTTTTTCTCCTTTTTCGAAACTTATGTCTCTCTTTAATTGTTCATAAATAAAAATGTCTTGACATTCCTGTTTCAGATCTAGAATCGAGATGTCATGCATACCGCATTTTTTTTATGCCTCGTTTAAACACTAATTTTTTATTTTTAGATTAATGATATCAAATCTTTACTGAAGAGAGTTAAATGAACAATAAATCAAGCCTATAAAAAGGTCGCACAAGTTTTTCAAAAAAATTCCTGAAAATAACCTTTATTAAACATCCAAAAACAAAAGATCTTTAACCAGCCCCTGTATTTTGTAATTTGCGTTATACAATCGTGTCGTTATGTGTTCATAATGACAATTATGCAGATATTTTATTTTTATAGTAAAAAAGCTGCACAAACTTTCATTATAAATACATAATGTGTTACAGAATTTGCTAGTGCTACAGATCTCAACTATAAAATTTAGAGCTATTACATTAGAGGAGATTAACGTCACAACCCAAAGCTGCTAGAGCAAAAGAAGGCATACTGCATCTATTCCAGAGATGGGAACTCATTACTTTTGACGAATAGTTAGAGTTACTTTCTTTCAATAACTATAACTTAACTTCGTTACTTTCTTTTTATCAGTAGCTGTAACTTAACTTAGTTACATTTTTTTAAGTAACTAGTTTAATAATTAACTAATTTAATAATTAATTTCGATATATTTCAACTTATTTGTCGATTTAGTGTGTCCACTTGGCTCTACAAATGCTTCGAAACATTTAATTGATCAAGCAGAAGAAAGAAATTTACTAATTGATCAATTAGAGAATGCTTTAAAACATTTGTAGCATTAAGTAGACCGTAACTTATATTGATTATGGCTGCGTTTATATTCACTGTTAATGCTGAAGCTAATGCTGGGCCTCTATTCTTGAAAAGAAACGTATACGCAAGATTAGGGAAATACTATATTATAAGTGAAAGTTACCCAGTTAATGAAGAATTTAGCGATTAGGGTAATTTTTTTCATTTTAATCAGCGAACAAAAGAAATCGAATTTTTACAAAAAGAATTATACTGTTTTGTCCAATAGTTTCGTTGTTGATATGTTAAATGGCAGAAAAAAAAATTCTTCATTACTAAAAGTTACTTTTTTAGTAATTGTAACGATAATTAACTACTTTTACATAGTAACTTTCCCATCCCATCACCTATTCTAAACCGGAATTTACGCTAAACTATTGTCGCATTACGATTGAAGCGGACTTGTTCATGAGGCTAACTCGCGATTTCATGTTGAACGCCATTAAATGCAATGGTTTGCGGACGGCTCACATTTCCATATGCTGAAATTTCATCAAGCCTTACGACAAAGCTACTTCTTCCATCAATCTAGATTGAGCCCCGTCGTGTCGTAATGTTGTACATGCGTACATGAATACGTAAATTACTCAGACGGTTACGTATTTCTCGCTACGATGCGATGGGCACACACGCGAACTTGCCAATTTAATTGACGATCCATCGTGACAACGTCACCATTGTACGTACATCCAACATCCTTACAGGTATATTCACACGAAATTATCTGCAACGTGTATAAGGCTTCGCGTGTAGCGGAACTATGCATCATGCCTTAAAATTAGTCGGGAATTGGTATAATATCGTATTGGTATAATTTCAATGAGATCGGATCAAATGCGGGAATGGTCGCTATGTATATTCGCGATAATGCAAACCTAACGATTAACACGAGCCCCCGACATGCTTCCATTTAATGATATATATACATTTTTCATTAACTTTCTACAACTTTCTCTGAATTAACTTTTGATATTAGAATTTATTTATTTTATCTCTATTGCGTTAGCTGTGTATTATAATTATGACATAAAAAGTTTATTATTATAAATATTAATTATTAAATTATTTATCAAATTTAATATAAAGGATTCATTAAAAACATTATAGCTGTATGTTACAATTTCCCTGGTGAAATATTTTTTTTAATTCTTATATAATTTTTTAAAAGTTCTATGATATAAATTTTAGATTTTTTCACAATTTCTGGATAATTTTATTATAATTTTTAAAAAATATATTTAAAATTTTTTTATTAAATTGATACACTTCAAAAATTTTGAAAAAGTACATTCTTTAGGTTCATTCTTCTATAAAAATTGCATCGATTCCATAATTTTGCCTAAATAAAATAGACATTTTTCTTGTAAAAAATAATTATTACTTGCTCTCGTTGGTGACTCAGTATTCACTCAATCAGGCGTTCTACTCGTTTCTTTTAATTGTGTTGGAGTCCTTTGTACTTCAGATTTTACCTTTTCTATGTTTTCTTGTTATTGGCAATCACTTTTCGAAATGGAAATATCGATGGATTGATCGAAATCTTACAGTATCTATCACGAACTCGTTTTGGACAGACTCGTTGTCTTCAATTTCGCTTTCGTCTCGATCGTTGTTCTCGTAAGCGGGATTTACGAATGTCTTCGTTATCGTATCTGTTAATGAAGAAGATTCGCCGGGATCCACGAACGAAGAACCGTGATCTCCGTTCCGCTCGGTACATCGGGGAAATTCCGCGGGATAATTCTGAGCCACGTCTTGTGTCTTCGCGGTCTGCACGAGTCGAGAAAGATGGACAAAATCAAGGCAGGTTCCTCATGCAGGGGACTCGATCTCTTTATGAAAGGAACTCAGTCCCCGCGATTAGAGCCCTGCGCAATAAGGGCGAAAAAGATACATACGATATTACGTGTTAAGCCAAAAACACAATAAAAAGCACAAGATAATAGAAAAAGGGAACATGTTCTGGTATACCCGATTTCTGATAGGTTGAAATATCTTATTCTCTGTTTGTATTGCTTGCGCTTTTCAATTGTGCATTAAGCTTTATCTGCGTCTATAGTTCTTTGTGGAGTGGTTCATGAATATCGATAAAAATGTCGTTTCATTCTTTTCTTTGTTTGCAGGGGCGGCGGATTCGTGTCGTCATGGAAATTATCAGTGAAACTTAAAATTCCTGGATTCGTCACTGCAGTCATTAGATAATGATGTCAGAAAAAAAAGACCTCATGACTCATTCTCACAGTATTGAAATAAATCAGGCCTGTCCAAGTAGAGTCGAGGAAGCCCGTGTCTCAATTTGCAAATATAATAGCCGTTTTTTATTTTGCTTATCATTCTCTCATGTCTGTGACACCCATAATGATGCTATATCGGTCTTCTTCAGGCATCCTTATTTCTTATTATAGAAAATATGATATTATACAAAAGTATATTCTCATACAAAAGTTTGCAGTAATATTGCAGCAACGTGTTATTTACGCTTCGTCTTGCTGTATCGAGACGGCGCGGTGGAGAGATGAAAGCGTTTCAGCTTGTGAGTTTTGGACAGGCCGGAAATAAATCGACTTTTTCATATGTTGCCAGCGAAATTATTCGGAAATAATTGTCTATCTCTTAAAAATTGTATGATAGATCTATATAACTTTAACTAATTCTAAATATCAAAAAGTCAGCATCCGCCCCTGTTATTTCACAGTTGTGGCAAGTGGAACAAATACAAAATAATTAAACTGATTATGAACAGTAATTCAATAGTTAAATTCATAAATGTCTTTCAATTCGATTGAATTAATTCCGTGAGACAACTGTAAAATAAAATTGGAGGAAGTGGGATTTACCTGTAAAGCGAGGCTGGGCAAGTGCAGCCAAGCAATGATCTTTCGGCGAGATTCGCGAGAGATACTACGGTAAACAATCACGAGCAAACCGATCGCAAGAAGAAAGAGGAAAACAACGATAGACCAAGACCAAATCGCGGACTCTTCTTTAGTAACGTTGTGAAGGCAACAAGATGGTGGATAAAGTGAGTTCGGATATGTGTGATATACCGCGTAAGGATCGTATGAAGGGCAACGTGAATACGCGGAAGGTGGATAAAAAGAACAAGAAACGGGATGAGGAGCCTGTACCGCGGGATGTGGATGGTCCCTCTCAGAATTACGATGTACGCCGCCGTAAGGTTGACGAGAACGCGTAGCGCACATTGGCAATAGATCCTAGAATTTCTTAGGACCTGGGAGGGATACTTCACATCCTCGGTACGTAGGAAAAGTGACTTCCACCGAGATAATTTTGACTGCGAATGACTTTACAAATCAGGTTAAATGAGGAACTGGTGGTTCCACGAAAGTTGACAAACGAATCTTTGCGTCTGTTGCGACGTTCGGGTCGCATCGCACTTTTTCAAAATGGGAATAATTCATGGCTCGAAGCGACGAAAAATAAAAAGGTAGAAATTCATCTATATTCGAGTAAGCTTCTGATTTAAAAATAAATAAAAAAAACCTATGTTAAAATTGTAAGTCTTACTTTATGGCTGAGATCCATGACGTCTTCCAAGGATACATCGCTATATACATCGTCCGTAGCATCGTAATTCGAGCCCATTCCAGAGCTGTTGAAGCTGCCACTGCGATAAAGTTGGCTGCAAATATTATAGCAAAAATCTCTTTTAATATCACATGAAAGAATCATTGACTTTGAAAGGAAATTTCGAATTGTTATATGAAAGTATTAATATTACACACAACAATTCAGAAAGCTATTTCAAAAATTATATGTACGTAATAAAAGTGTAGAAAAAGATATATTTAGTGAAAGTCTTTTCTGACAATTAAAAAATAGACATTTCAATTTGTAAAAATGACAAAATTATTTTTCAATTGCCATCAAATCGACAATATGTATAAGTCGTATTAGAATTTCTCTAAGGAACTCAAGTCGTACGTGAGCGACCAATGTTTTCTCATCCTTGCCCGTTTTGACAGACGGATAAGACACGTATGTACATAGTTAAACGTAACGATGGTAGCGTAGAAGGAAACGCTAATATCGAGGTAAATCGTGGGTATGGAACATAACGTAACAGAAGCACGCCCACGTTTTAGAAAGTTCGTCGATTCAAGTTCCGTGAAAGGAGCGACTTCGGGAATTATTAACCTTGATGCGGAGGCATCATCCTACGGCCAGCGAACTCTTTTATCCGAGATATATTCATTTCCTTTGCACGCGCGGGTAAATTGAGAAAAAACGCGAGAGATTGCAAAAAAGAGATCATATTCGGAACAGACAGTGAAACTACCAGTTAATTAAAAGACAGATAATCTATACATTTATATATATATATATATATATATATATATATATAATATTGCATAGTGTTTTCTTACCTTGCTAAAGCATTAGAACTGAGCCTCTTTCTGCCCGAACTGCAAGCATGAAAATATTGTCCTTAACATTCGAATACACATTTTATTATAAGATGTTTATATTTAGATATTATTCGAGCAAATTATATTGCGTTTCTATCTCCTGCGTTGCCAAACACGATCAAATGTACTTTTGATCATAAGCCAAGTAGTAATTTCTATAAAGAGTCCGCGAGTGGAGAGAGGGGGGGGGAGAGAGAGAGAGAGAGATAGAGAGAGAGAGAGAATTACGATACATATTAATAACGATACATATAAATAAATATTATCGATATATATTATACCGTCAGTCTTACTAAGCAGCAATCTGCCTCGTGCTTACAAATTTAGATTTTTACATTCATTATATCAGAAAGTAATCTTTCTAATAAGTAACGTTTCTCATTGGATCGCCTCTAATTTGGCTTATGTACAATAGTGTTTTTTATTTTATAGTATTTAAAAGAATAGTATAAAAAAGAAATTTATGCCAAATGATTCCAAATTATGTTTCGTTTTTTTTTCCAAAATCGGAAAATCGGAAAATCTGTAAATTCTCACATGTAAGCCTCATAAATTATGTGAACACCCATCAATTTTGATCTTTTTTATCCTTATCGTGATTTTAAAGAAAAATTTCATTTTTTCCATAGAAATTTTGTATCAAATAATGAATAAGTAAAACAATCAAATTTTATTTTATTTTATTCTATTTTCCTTTCATTGCAAATACTAAATAAAAAAACTATAAAAAATAAGCCAAATCAGAGGCGGCCTAATGAGTTACTTGTAAGTATTACTCAACGTCTTATCCGGTGCTTTGGCAGATTAGAATTATAGAAACAAAATCAATATATTTTTCTACTATTATATGAAAAGTGTGTATAAAAGTTACAGTGTATATAAAAAGTAAGAATTGATTCATTTTCTCTGTTTTAGTATTTAGAATCAAGCAAACAGAACAGGAAACAGAAAGCAATTGTTTAGGTAACAATGTTTTGTATGAATTTGCTTCCGTCATTTCGTATAGATTGAAGGCCAAAGATACGCAGGCGCTTTTCAAGAAATTTAACAGGTTTCTTATCTCAGTTATTGCATTAATGACGTTATTTAACATGTCGTTAAGTCAGTCGCTTTCCCACGAGGATCTTTTTCGCACGCCAAGACGGCGCAGCGGAATCATCATTGTCTCATCGCGACGACGTATCGTCGCGTTTCTTACGGCACTGCGAACGAATGGCGAAAAATTTCTCAGACGCGAAATTACGCGCGCGTATGTACATGTATACAAAAGTAAGCAACGCTTACTTTACAAAGATGATTAGTAGTGTCCTTTTCTTACCAAGGAGGCGTTCTTCGCAGCGACGTACGCAACCAGGAATGTTTTCCAATGGTGGAGTTCGGACTTCTTGGATTTCTACAAAGTCAGAAAACATAGTGATGATGATTGCGCAATTCCGTTCTGCAAAGTCAGCATAAATTTTCTCATTGTATAACTAAGCTCGCGATTCAAAGAGAAAATCATTTCATTGTGAATCATGAATAACAACATACGAGACACTAACAATAGATCTATAAAATATTTTATCTATATTAAGATTTATTAAATCTTTGTTGAAATTTTTAAATCTGAGATCAAAAGATTTTTTTTTAAAACATTGAAAATAGTTATGATTTATTGGAAACTTCGATTTTTTGATTAATATGTTTAATTGAGTTATAAATAAATGCTTTCTCTAGCGATTTTTTCTTAAAATTTTTCATACAATGATTTTTTCAAAATTTCTAGAATTAGTACATTGGAAAAAATATTCCAGATTTAAATAAATATTTATTTAATAAAAAGAAATAGTTATTATTATCATTAAATCAAATAAATGTTTTTTTGTACTAAATATATATATATATTTTTTTTATATTTATTTTTTTATATTTAATAAATATTTAATTAGCACTATTCAAATAAATGATTCATTAAAATTTTTTTGTAATATATTAATAACAAATTAAAAAATTTTTTAGAATCTCTATGTAATTTTATAACTTATTTTATTTAATTAACTAATTAATTATTATTAGAACATTTTTTTGCAAGATTTTTTTATAGTTTGGAATATTTTTCAGAAATACTGAGAGTCTAAATCTTTTAGTATTCTTTTTATGTACGAATTCTAAACTATAAGATTCATCATTCTATAATTTTTGAAGAAAATTTATAAAGTTTAAAGAAGTTAAAGGTATTTTTCAAAAACCTGTATAAATTCAATATGAAAAATACTTAAAAATATTATGAAATATGAGAATTTTTTCACAAGGAGATAAAAAATTCTTAAAATTTATCTTAAAATTCTTCCAAATTTTTCCAAATTTTTTACAATTTCTATACAATTAATATAAATTTAACATAATTTCTATATTTTTATAACTTTTTATAAAATTTCTCAGATTTTTTTCTACGAATTAAAATATTTTTCAGAAAATGCTGAGATTTTTTTCTAGAATTCTTTATATATTAAATTATGAAATATTTAAATATTTTTATAACCCATAGAAAAGAATCTAAACAAATTTAAGGTATTTTTCAGAAATTTTCATAGATATGAAATATGAAAAAATTTCTTAAAAAATATTATGATGATTTTTTTCATTAGACAATTTTTTCTATATTGTGATTGCGCTAACATTCTGAGAACAAAACCAGTCGTCTAGATCTGATATTAACTTTACATAATAAGCAATTTTTTTCCTCATGTGGTATATTTTAAAATGGCAAAAAAAAAACGCATACGTCAATCAAAAGAAGTTTCGCATTGTATGTTAGATCGTACGTATTGGATTTTGCAAAAAAAATTAACAGGAAATTTACTATCAAGAATACGCAACACACGAGTGTTGCAAAGCAACTCTTGAAAATACATTTGCATTATTATGTAATTCGTGTGCGACTTGCGCGTACAGATGGCAAATCAGTCGGTATTGTTCCAAGATGATAGACATTGTATGCAGCATGTTGCTCTCATGTAAATTCATCCCAGCGTAAAAATGCACGGGCATGCTTCGGGTATTGCATTTTAACGTTTTTTAGTATCTATATCATGTATCAGTTTCGGAAATAATACTATATTCTGCAACTGATGTTATGTATATCGAGCGAATAACAGCAGGAAGCAATTAACATAATAGAAGATCTAATTTGCTTTTGCTCTTTTCTTGTCTAGATTAGAATAGTACAGTGATTCCGGATATTTTGATGCTCGAATATGCGTTATTGCAACTCGATTTCCGATTATTCAAGTTAATTATAAATTAGGAAATGTGAATAATTTGAAACCAAGAAGAATTTTTACAAAAGATTAAAGTTTTAGAAATAATAACTCGTTTTCATAATTAAATATTTCAGATTACAAATTCTAATAATAATTTTTTTCATATTTCTTAATATACAAGATCAGGTGTTCTTATATATATTATATATAATATATACATATGTATGTATATATTATATATGTATATGTATGTATATGTATTATATAATATATACGTATATATACATACGTATATGTTATACAATGCAACATACATCTATTACATAAAATTACTTGAAATATCAGAGTGCATCTTATTAATATAAATACTTTCGTATGCAAAAAAAATGAGTATAAAAGAAAATTAATCATCCCGCAAAGTAATCTTGATATATATTCCACAGAGCAATGTTCTTCTTCTATCAAAGATATCGTCGAACTTACCTATGCAAGTTGGTACCGGTTGGCGAGGGCGTGGAACTGCTACCACCCGGCGACTCCGGTCCATCATCCACCAAATCGCCCTCAACGGAACCAAAACCTTCGTAGCTCTCCTCTTCGTCATGACAGCCGATTTTGATTGTGGCAGCATTGGCCGATGTGGCCTGATGATCGTCCGGGCTCGCGGAATATCGTCCCGAGTCTGTGAGAGTCGAACTGTCGAAATTATGCAGATCGACCGACATCGAGAGCGAGGGCGGCCCGCTCTGATTCCACTCTTGAGAGACGCCGACGCCGACGTCGACGCCGTTTGTCGCACGTCTCTCGTCTTCGCGCGACGTGTTCCCCACGCCAACGGCTACGCCGCTACCGTTAACGGTGGATGTGACGTTCACAGTAGATGTACGAGAGCTCACCATCCTTGGACCCCGCAATGGGCCCCGACGGAGTATCCGCGCGTTGCAACGTGATGCATGCGCTACCAAAGGACACTCTTCTCATTTACCGCCACCGTCACCGTCGTTGTCGCCTGCCCCGTTGCTGAAACACCACGTTTATGAGTCAGACTTAAGGTATGCCAGGAGCGCGTCCGCTTTGAAAGTAACAAGCGGTGTGGTAGACGGGAAAGAAAGAGAAAGAGAGATGCAAGTCGAGTCGAGTCGTTGCCCGCGAGAACTTCTCTTCCCTCATTCTCTGACTGAGAAGTCGGGGTCGAGGTAAACTTGTATATGTATATGTATGCGCAATGTTTTTCACATAATTTAAATCGATCTTGAGAAAGAGAACGTTGCTGCTCTGCTATCTTTTATTCAAGATAATGAGAGATGTAGAAGCAAAATGCGCGCACTGAGTTTGAAGTGCATCTTATTCTGCATTTTACTTACAGTAAGTAAATGTTAAATAAATACTTGTTCAATAAAAAAAAAAAGATTGTTAAATTAAATTAACATTTCTTGTAAATGTTCAAATAAATATATCTTTATATTTAATAAATATTTAGTTGTATTCAACTAAATATTTATTAAAATTGACTATATTTTTTTTCAGTGTATAATATTTCAATATGTTATTGATTGTATGTTAATGAGATAATACAGCCATGTTGAATGAAACAACAGCGAGATTTTCCAATAAACCTCGCGTCAATAATCGAATAACATACGAATCTAAATTCACATTAAAACAGGTCAAATAAGATAGAAATTCAAAAATTATATTCTAAATTTTATACTTGGTTATACCCTGATGTTCTTATAATAATCCTAACGAAAATTTTTCTTAAAATTTTTTATATAATTTTTCAGAATTTCTATATACATTTCTGAATTTTTCAAAATGTCTGTATAATTTTATAACTTTTTAGACAATTTCTAAGTTTTTTTTTGACGAATTGGGACACTTAAAAAATGTTGAGAAAGTCTAATTTTTTCTAGAATTTTTTTGTATACGTAAATTCTGAAATACTCAAATAATAAAATACATGGAAGTATTCCCTTCGATTTTGAGGAGCTTTTAGTATATGTCATCTAGAAACCAAAATAAAGAATATGTATTTTTTATTGTGCTTATACGCATTCTCTGCGTATAAGATGGAACACTTGTTTGACAAAATCAGTTAATTTCTTTCAAAACGAATATAGTGGAAATTAAGAGATGGAAAAAAAGTTCTAATAAAAGTTGAATAGTTTCAAGAGTTTCAAGTTACTTTATAATCATGATAAAAAATTCTGTTCAATTTTTCATGTTTTATAAATAATATTTTTATTTTTATTTAGAAAAAAATTTCTATTAAAAAAATTATCATTATAAAATACTTTTAAAGCTATTCAACTTTTATTTAAAAAAAATTTTTTCATTTCTTGTTTCGATGATGCTCATTTCAGAAAAAACAAACAGATTTTTGTCAAACAGATGTTTTAATTCTTTGAAATATTATGAAGAATACTAACAATAAAAATTTTTACTAGAGTAATTACCTGAAAATTCAAATTACCAAATCTCTCTTGACTACAAATTTCAACGCAAAGTAACACAATCCACGTGGATTGCAAAAATGCATTATAGTTCAATTTAATGTAAGGGAATCTGCCTGCTCCTTCGCAATCTTTCCTGCATATTGTTTGCTGACATCGACTAGTAAAGTTGATTCAACATTATCGCATCGCAGCATCATAAGCGTTGTGATCCAATTTCTACAATAATCACATCGCAACATCGCAAGCGTTGTCTAATCAAAGTCAAGCCTGATGTTGATCAGATTTGCTTGCGACACGTTTGCGACGCTATGATGTGATTATTGTAGAACCAGTTTGTGGGGTTCGCAATCATTATTCTAATGAAGTAAATACAGACATTGCCTGCCTGTATATATGTATGGAACGACGGCGAGATCCCGACGGTGATATCTGTAATTTTATTAAACGATGTATTCTAGAGGAACAGAATAGAGAAAAAGCGTGAGAAAACTGGCAAGAAGGTATATGGTGACGCTATCAGCGCTATGAATGTAAATGCTGTTTCAAAAACACGATAATATTAGCAAGTTCCATAAACAACAAATGTAGTATCGGTAGCATTCGTCGAGTTAGGTTAAAATGGAACATAAGATAATATTTTATAAAAAAGTATTTAAAGAGTATAAAATATCTAAGAGTATAAAATATATATTTTAATATAAATATATTTTAACAAAAAAAAATTTTTAAATCACAAAGATAAAGTGTCGGAATATTACGAAAGACTAGTAGCGCCTGACGAAACTTCCGGAGTTCTGTGCCTTCATATTATTTCGGTCAATTACATGATCTTATAAATATTTAATTATAGTTTTTTTATTTAATTATAGTTATACGAATGACTCACAAACCATTTTAATGAGTTACTTCATAACTCTTCATATGAAATATAAATAATTCCGTATATAAGAAGTTCAATTTACCACCGATTAATTATTTGGTTAATTATTATAAGAGATACTTTTAATGATCTAGCGATTTTAAGTGCTCTTGTAAATTCTATGTGAATTTATATACTATTATATAGTCTATTAAATTGCACATCGAAATAATTTTTCGGTCTTAAAACGCAAACTCCATTGAACTATAATACGCCGATATTGCATTACTCGCGGCAAAATTTTTATAAACTTTTAAAGAAAAGATCAGAAAACACACTATTCACTTCAAATCGTCATTCAGTGAAAAAAATTGTAGCGTAATGATTAAAAATAATTTTAAAGAAAAAAATGTTAAACTTAACTTACAAAGAAATTTTGTTTTGACTTTAAAATGCTTTTTCAAATATCACTTGAGATATATGAAATTTGAATTTGATCTTTTTTAACGCTGATTTTAAATGATTTTTTAATTTTGTAGAGAAGGAAAAGACAAACAAGATGGAATAATTAAAAGATCGTTTTTGCTTCATTGGATAACTTGGTTTAAAAAAAATTATAGAACAAAGTTGAATAAAAAAGCAAATTAAGGATAAAATTCACTCTTTCGAATATAAATTGTCAACCACCTTTATGTGCATTTTCTAAAGTACCGACCGAAAAAATTTCAAACTGTAAAATGCTCTTTTAAACATCTCAATATAATAATTTGTGATGAAGTTCTTCTATTTTGAAATTTGCCTATTTTTGCAATATGGAATAGATGATCCTTTAATTTTATTGAGAAGTATACTATATATTAAAATTAAAATCTTTAAGAAGTCACTGTAATTCCATGTTATAAAATGTTTAAAGTATATTCGGTAATTTTTATGATTTTAAAGAATAGAAGCTGTAAATATAACAATCAATTAAAAGTATTAGGATCATTTTGCTTCTTGTGTGATCGATATAAAATTCTTAGGAGATGTGATTACAAAGAGTTAAGGATGTTCGATTGAGATTTTTGTCATTTATTTTATAATACATTTTCATATATTTTTATTAGAGCACAGATTAAAAAAATACTACTTAATTTTTATTGAAATAACTTATGATCCAGATGGCAAACCATCACAATTGTTATTTTTAAATGATTTAGAATAATCTGTAATTTTTACATAATTTTTCTATTATTTTGAAATATCTATCGAACATCCTTAAAATAATCATTTCTGCAACCGGTGTACTTGTTCAGTCAAGTACCTACAAATACAATCGTCAAACTCCCATATATAAATTTTTTAATCACAAATTTTCATTGGTTTTCATTGTCTTCTGAGATGTGTGTCCCAAAAATGGACAATTATTAATATGAAAATTTGTGTAAAACAATTTATATGAGAATTTGATGATCCTGAATACAATCACATTCGTTTTAGCTCTTATTAAGGTGCCTATAACTGATGGACACGGCACGTGTAGTAAAAATGTCACGTGTAGTAGCGCGATATTTTTTAGAAGGAAGTAGATTTTAGGGGCTTCTGAATTATTTCTGCGTTGATTAAATAAATCCAACTTCACTTGCAGAATCGCAAAAGTAAAATTATTTGATCAAAATTTTGAATTTGCTAAATGGACATCTTATCCTGTGAATCCCAGCAAACGAGAATGGATTGAAATGCAGTGACATGGATTCAGATTTTCAGAAATATTGATTCACGAATGTTAAAATGAATACTTTTCAATCCTGTGAATGCATTTTTATTCATTTATAGGAATTGCATGGAGCATACCTCTATGTCTTTCAATCTAAAAATAATATTAGCTTTTTCTGTGCATTGTGAATACTGTTCAATTCAAAATTTTGAAGTAGGAATGCAGTTTTTCAATCCAATTGCATCCAATTGAATCTAATTGAATCCAATCGAATCCAATTATATTAAAAAAAAAAGTATTCGCTATTTAAAACGCATTTGGATAGAAAAAAATTTCAATCCATTTTAATCCATTCTCGTTTCCTGAGAACTATAAAGTCTCCTCCTTTTGAGTGCTTGGACTACACACCGTTTGAAATCCTTTCGAAGAAGAATTAAGATTTGAACAAAATTTGAAAATAAAGTTGCAATTATAGCCGGATTGAATGTAGAGATTCCTTTATGTGTCACGCTTATGGCTCCTGCACACAGAATCAGAAGGAAATTGACGCGAGAACCAATCAATTTGCTTTTCTATAAAAGTGAAAGAATGATTGGTACTGCGCTAACTTCCACCGTGCAGCAAACGTTACCGCGTCCTGTCTATAGGAGCATTAAGCTACTTAGAGTATGTTACAAACGACGCGATGTTACAAACGCTTTGAAGCATTTTTTAATTGGTCAGTTTGTAAAATTCTTTCTTTTAATTGGTCCATCAAATACTTCAAATCATTTGTAACGAGACTTTGACCATAGCCCTACAGTGCTTACTAAGCACGTCGAGATATGACCAGCGGTCTCCAGGCACTTGTCACTCGGAATGGAATGCGTAGATGCGTTTCGAATCACACCGAGCTGAGATTCCAGTCCGCCTATTTAGAGCAGACTCGAAAGTGTGAACAGAGAGCGGAGGATATATTTAACATGTACGAGTCTCCAATATCTAATCTTCGTTCTCTAACGGCACATAGATATCACCAGTATTTCGCCTAATCTACATTCTGTTATCGTTCTTACCTGAAGCAAAACATTCATCCATAAATTTGATTGATCCTCTAATTTTTCAATCTTTTTTAGATCGATCGTTCCTGAAGAGTTCTTATATTACTTCCCGAAGTCATTTCGACTCGCTTTTA
>Ga0157363_1001218_pt1 | contig 21206 bp, 22 predicted proteins | sample AttsexASBM1_FD_111477 | JGI IMG/M metagenome (GOLD analysis project Ga0157363, IMG submission 111477) | Fungus gardens microbial communities from leaf cutter ant in Ribeirão Preto, State of São Paulo, Brazil - Atta sexdens ASBM1 | ecosystem: Host-associated > Fungi > Mycelium > Unclassified ... | reverse complement strand
TTTCGCTTCACGCCATTAGCATAAACCCAGCGCCGCATTTCATCGCAAGCACCTTTGATGTCACCGGCGTTGAGTTTCTTCAACAGGGTTGAGCGGGTAAATGCTTCAATACCGACGTTGTAAGCAAAGCTGTAAAGCGCAGCCCGCTGATACTCACTGAGGGGAACTTTTACAAGGCTGTCGACGCCTGCCTGGGTAACGTATAAATCCGCGTGCAGGAAGCGATCACATTCAGAATCGCTATAGATTTTTCCTTCTTCGATGTCTGGACCGGTATGACCATCGCATACTGTCAATACACCGGCTACATCGAGATATGGGGTATAACGTCGCCCTTCCAGTCCATCATGACCGCCCAGCAGCATCAGGGCGATAGCAAAGGCACCAGAACCTGCAGCGGCCAGCAATCGCTTACGTAAAGGGTTTGCAATCGGCATAGTTCAGACTTTGCTGCTATCGCAGTTGCCTTGAAGCGCCTGTATTTCCGCCAACGTTGCCTTGCGTCTGTAATACCAGTTAATCATACAGGTAATAAAAGCCAGGACAGTGCCAGCTATAACACCTACGGCACTCCACTCTTCGGGAGTAAACCACGTCAGAACACTGTGGGCGATCGCGCCAGCAGAAGCGCTGTAAGCGATGCTGGTGGTTAGTTTACTCATTAATTTGTACCGGGTGGGCCTATGACAGAAGACTGAGCTTATAAGGGAGATACCTGAGTATCTGACTCAGCACAGGCAAAAAAAAGCCCTGCCAAAATGGCAGGGCTGGAAGGTCTCTCGAGGGTCAGTAACCCATCGTTAGAGCAAAAATAACACAGAAAATGGAAATGTAAATAGCTTGCTATAATTTAAATAGCGTTTTTATCGCACACTACTTGATTGCAAGTGAGAAGAGTTTTTCGGCCCATGCCTCTTCGCGATGCAATTCCGCGATCAGGAATGACAGAAGATGTTTTATGCTTTTGTTCCAGACATCGAGTGAGATCTCCGATGTCACTTCAGCGATGGCACGATAGACTGTGGATGAGGTAAGGCGAGTAAAACCCCGGCCACCGCAGCGGTGACAAGGCTGATAGACAGGCACACCCTTAAGCTCGCTTTTAATCCGGTTTACTGACTGACCACGCCCTTTACAATCAGGACAGGCAGCGCGAACAACACCCTTTCCTGAGCACCGCTTACAGCAAAGGGATTTTTTGTTTGGATGATGCCCGCATGCAGGACAAGGTATCACGGTATCAGGGCTTCGGGCATAGTCGAGAAGCGCATAGCCAGAAATGACAGTGATAATGGCCGCTCGTTCACGCCCATTGAGTTTCATTAGTGCCGGGTAATGCAGTGCCTGTTTTATCCCTGCTGCAGCCAGTAAGGCGATAGTTTGCACAACTGCAGAATGGCTTAAATCCAGCTTTGCGCAAAGAGCAGTATGACCCAGAAATGCGCGCTTCTCGATCATGCCTAACGCAGCCAATACGTCCGTTGAGGTTAAAGCTGCCGGCGAACCGGCTGACGGAACGGAATCATAAGAAACGGCACGTGGGGAGTGAGATCTGACTATCTTTTCAAGTACGGTCATGGAGAAATACCGGTTACTGAGAGATACCGGTATTATCCAGATTCGCTGATTCAGTAAAATGAATAAATTATGTAAAAAATCGATCAGTCACGCCTTTTAGTCTTAAAAATAAATTTTTGAAGCAGTCTAACTTTTGGCACTTCCTGTCTGGACCTACCCGTCTCACGGCACCACAGTTCGATAAGAGCTTCCCCGGTATGGTGCCGGGGCTCCGATCCCTTCTTCCAGCCAATCAACGTTGAGGGTACAACATCCAGCTCTTCTGCTATAACCTGAAGAGAAAGGCCATTTCGATTCAAATCACATAGAATTCTAAACCAGTCAATTTTGTGAATATTAATTACAGGCATTTGGATCCCATCCCTGACCACTGCAGTTTACATATGTAGAAGTTCTTTGAGATTACGTAAACCAAGTTTATTGGCGCAGTTTTTTCGATGTTGATAAAGGGTTTTGAGGCTGATGCCGAAAAACGAGGCTTGGCTAGCAGCGCTTACGCCCCGTGTAAAGCCATCCAGTATAGACATTTCACGCACTGAAAGCCTGCATCTCATTCTCTCGGAATTACATTTATCCATATTCATATGAATGACATGGCTTATATAGGCGGTTGGAAGGGCCGGATGAAAAATAACCTCCAGATCAATAACACGCTCAATCAGTCGTTTACGCTGAGACGTTAACAAATCACATTTGTCAGAGAAAATAAGAACTTTGCCATTGGCGTCCAAAGTGACTTTAACCAGAAGACTTAGCCATTCAGGAAAAAAATTTTGATGTGACAGACATAAAACAGAGAGAGCATAGTGCCCTTGTTGAGAGTGCACCTGCCGGTGGGCTAACTGACGCACATTTTCAGCAAAAATCGTTTTCTTAGCACCCAACAGACACTCGCGTTCAATCAAATAAAAAAAACCTTGATGAAGAATATTTTCTTCGCCCACTACAAGCACACAATTTTCACGACGAAACATATGTCTAAGAACTCCCGTTCGATTTTTAGCACAAAAACATAAAACAGGCTCACGAACAAATAAAGTACTCAAACATGATTATACATTTCAAAAAATAGGATTTTCTTACTCAGGAAATATTGTCTTACATTCAACTTTGAATGTTATAGATTGATTTGGCCTAATTAGCACTAACTTCATCGCTTATCAGAGAAAAGGCTTAGGAAAGTGTCTTAACCACTGAAGGGAACTTAAAATTATTTAAATTCACTTTACCGTAATTTTTGAGTTGAGTGATTGACTGTTTAGAATCTTCTTCAATCAAAAAAATATGTACCTGTCAAAATCCATTTAAAGCATTCTTAAATCAGTGAGTTGAACAACCCCTCAGTGATTTAATAATTGAGACTCCAAAAATTTTAATTTTTTTGTTTAATGGAGGAGGTGTATTATGCCACGTTAAACATAACAGTGGGGCCCTGAGATAAAACCAGGGCACACAAAGAAAACCTTAAGGTAAATGTGGTGAAGGTTATTATTTGCAATCTTTTGTTATTTGCCAACGATAAGCTTTTAACTCGATAACTTTAGGTGTTTTTGCAAACACATTTGGACCCACGAACGTAGCCAGACAAGTTAATGTCTTTTGGTTTATCTCCTGTTCAGATTTAATCCGAATGTATTTAATCCAATGTACTTTTTTACTCCCTTTATCACCCTTTTCATAAGCAGAGATGTAAACTTCTCCATAGTATTTGGTGTAATAACGCGTTTTATCCTCATATCCTGTTATCCCGTAGACAGGAACGCTCTCATGAGTCTCAATCATTTTCCCTGTATTACTGTCAATAGTTGTTCTGGTGCTATCTGTCATAGAAGTAACACCACGAATAGGTGATTTATAAGTATAGGAAAAAGTATGGTACTTAATGGGTTGTATATCAACTGCAATGGTCAGTTGGGCATTTCCTGATGTTGACCTGATGTCATAACCTTTAGATGTTATCGCCTTAGTAAGGACGTCTTTGAATGCACCATATGCAACCGGATAATTTTCTATAACTTTATTATCATACGGAACAATTGCATAAAGCCTTGCCTTGTCTTCTAAATCAATAGATGTGTAAATGATTATTTCATCTTTGGGCGGCAACAACAATGCGCATCCGCTCAACAAAAATACCTGCAGTGATAGAATTGATAGTTTCTTCATGTTTCACCTCCAACGATTCCTACAATGCTCGTGGAGAGAATCATTTTTCTGAATAAAAATCTTTTTTAAAGTAAATGCTGCTCATGCTCTGTAAGACATACATGAGCATTCAATAACTGAGAAATGATTCGCATTGAAGCGTTGATTTATTTTACGCAATGATACAAAACAAGCTGACAAGAACTAAAAATTTATCCTTCCAGCTCTATCATTATTAGCAGCAGATGGGTTAATTCAAATCTTTAGCAACACAAGAGCCATTCTTAAACTCATTCAAATTTAATGTTTTCAGAGTCAGCAAACATTAAAAACAGTAATGGATGCCTGTTACTTGATAATAGAACTAATGACTGACGCTAACTTTTTCACTGATAAATCGGTGGTGCGTCAGTCAGTCTTTAGCATTTTAGTATATAATTTAATTGGTTTTCTCAGTGGATATTATTCATTTTATTAACCTCATCAAAACTAAAGCAAGACCGCGCTTTTAAGAAAATTTAGTCAGTGTCCTAACGGGTGACCACAGTCAGCACTGTTATCCAGACACCCTTTTTCCCTGACACGTTCCAAACGTTTTTCTCTTTTGAAGATATGTTTATTTTTACTAAACCAGCCAATACAGTCATGCCGTTTAAAAACCTCCCTTGGCTTAGGGAAGTGATTCTTATGGTAACCACAAGAAAATAGCAGTGGCAGAATCAATATAACGTAAATCGTTAAAAACCTCATACGCCTCCTTTTTTACATCACTCGTATAGATTGAATCTATCCTTACCTGATTAACGTCGAGTGCATAATAAATATTTTCACGTCTGCATTAAAAAAACAATGGCTCAGGGTTTCCTGCGCTTTTAAGTACATCCAACATTGCAGGTTATTTAGCATTGCGTGCTATTTTCTTTTGATCTAAGTATCGCCTTTCAAAGAATATTCCTAACCGCTTGTGAAAATTCTTAGCGAGACAGTGTAATGTCACTCCGAGAAGATGTGGCTGATTAACTGCTTATTGAGCGCGCCCTAAAATTATCACAGATAATTTACCAGGAATTTTCTATACTTTTATTTGGATACACCCACATATTATATATTGATTTGTGACTGGTTAGGTTGTTAGCATTACTCTGCCTGACCAATACCAAGCTATAACAATGAAGGATCTGATTGATATAAAAATCATATGCGAGAGTTGCAATGGACACTGCGATATACTGAATAAAGACTCTGAGTTGTTGCATCGATGCCCTATGCAGAAAATTGCTGTCTGGCCAGGAAACAATCCCTTAATGACAAAAGCGGTTTTATCTTTGGCTGCTGGAAGATATGAAAGCGTCTTTTGTAAAGGCTGCATTTTTATAGATTTCTCCGTTAATAACATCAAGCTATTAACTAATAAGGAGTGGCTACAACCTTTAAAAAAAACAGGTTTGAGTTTGATTCTCGTCAGCGACCGGCATCTGCAGCATTTAGCTGCCTACTGGCAGTTAAGGGACATGAGTATAGTCAATGTTATTTATCCGGCAGCCAGTTTAGATGAGATAAAAAAGGCTATTAATGGCTGTTATTATGGAATAAGAGGTGGTGCAGGAAAGGAAACGGGATCAAAAAAAATACTTAAGACCCCTTAAGGAAGAAGAAGTTACTTTCCTGAATCATATGCTTAGCGGCCATGAAGTAAAAAGCATAGCAAAACACATGAATATTAGTACCAAGAAGTCTTATAACCTCAGAGCTTCAATTTTACGAAAAATGGATTTGAGCCTGAATGCTCTCTTAACCAGTTAATTATGCTTAGGATAATATTGATGAAAAACCATGTAAGGAATATCGCCTGTGTAGCTTCACTCGTGTTTCTCGGCGCTCAGCAGGCTAAAGCAATTTCGTCGAACACTATCACTTTCCAGGGGGAAGTCACTACAGAGACATGTTCTGTTGCTATAAACGGGAACGCTGCTTCACCGGTGATCCTCATGCCAACAGTCAGTACAAGGGATTTGAATGCCGCAGGCCAGACAAACGGGCAAACATCGTTCACTGTGGGTGTCACAGGCTGCACAGGTGATCCCACAATGGACACGAAGATATCTACTGTGTTTGTTGGTAATAGCGTCAGTTCCAACGGCAATCTCACGAATACAGGCACAGCCAAAAACGTTGAAGTTCAGATCGTCTCTCCGGATAAAAACGTGGTCGACCTGACCCGTGGTTACACTGGTAGCGGTGACCTGACTTTAAAACCCGGAGAGACATCTGCGTCTGTAGACTACACAGCGCAATATTATGCAACCGGCGCACCTACTGCTGGAACGGTTAAAGCAGCATTGCAATACGCTGTAACTTATCAATAGTAAATCCCGGTTACCCTGGTAGGTCGTATGCACGGCCTCAATGGCACGGATGTCGGATGATGCAATGAAAACCAAATTAAGACTGGCTTCTTATAGCATTTGTTGTGCCCTGATGTGGACAACAGACTCAGCAGCTAGCGTAACGATTGTCGGAAACCGAATCGTTTATCCGCAGAACGCGGGCTCAGTAGAGGTCAGGTTAAAAAACAATGATAATCTGCCATATGTTATACAGGCATGGGTCGATACCGGAAACACGTCATCAACGCCGGAAGACTCGACCAATGTGCCGTTCAGGATAATGCCCCCCTTGGTTAAGATTGCGGCTTACTCTGGTCAAAGTATCCGGCTAAATCTCATAGGCGGAGAGTCTTTGCCCGATAACAAAGAAAGCCTTTTCTGGTTTAATACACTTCAAATTCCACCCGCGAATATTGAAGGGGCAACAGAAAAAAACAGTATGCTTTTTTTAATCAGGAACAGAATTAAGCTCTTTTATCGTCCTGAAAGGATAGGTAATCCTGACAAATTGTTTTCAGGTGTTCAGGTAAGAGTTTATGACAGCACAAAACTGGTGATAAACAATAACCGACCATGGTTTCTGTCACTGGCTAACGTTTCAGTTTCAGACAGCAAGAATACCGTCATATGTAATGCAGAAACTTTAGCCCCCTACTCGTCAAAATCATTGAGGTGTCATTCAGTATTACAAAGCCTGAATGCCCCCATTAAGATTTCCCTTTCTGCTTTTAACGATCAAGGGGCCAGAGTAAGTGAATTTTTCTCTTCACAGTGATGGAAAGCTTTATGTCTTCTACTTTATCTGTCCCTCTTTGTTTGTACCGCTATATGTTCACGGAGAAGAGTTCTATTTTGATGCACAAACATTCAAAGGGTATTCTTTTGCACAAAATCTTGAACAATTTAATCAGGATGAGATCCCGCCCGGTGAATATCAGGTTGACGTGTATGTAAATGAAAAACAGATCAAAGGACCAAGTCGCATCAAATTTAAATTACTGCCAGGATTTGCATCTACACAGCCATGCTTTACGGTTCAACTTGCACGAGAGATGCGCATTAAGAGCGCATCATCTTCAGCAGATTTAGGCATATGCACGCCAATTACTTACTGGGTAAAGGCTGCAAAATGGGAGTTTGACCAAGCTGCGCTCAGGCTAAAGTTTATAGTGCCTGAAGCAGATCTCATCAAAGTCCCGCGCGGCTACGTTCCCCCTTCAGAATGGGATAAGGGGATAAGCGCATTTTTTATCAGACACAATACAAATTATGTATGGTCTGAAAATCGTGTAACCGGATACACCTACGATTATTTGTGGAGTGGGATCACTGGCGGTTTTAACGTCGCTGACTGGCAGTTGCGCCATCAGGGAAACCTCAGAATGGTAAAAACGAAGCAAAAGAATCAGATCAGATATGATGCCGTGAGGACATGGGTTCAGCACCCTGTGCCCGCTTTGGGCAGCATTGTCATGCTAGGGGACAATACCACTGACAGTTCACAATTTGGCAGTCTGGCTTTTAATGGTTTTCGTATTAACAATGATAAGCGTATGTTCCCACAAAGCCAGCGCAGTTATGCTCCGGAGGTGCGTGGCATAGCGAGTACGACAGCTCGCGTAGTTGTCAGTCAGTCAGGCAAAGTGATTTACGAAACTACCGTAAGCCCCGGCCCGTTCCGGATTAATGATTTATACAATACGAAAAGCCAGGGTGATCTTAAGGTTGACGTCTTTGAAGCGAACGGAAAGCACAGCTCTTTTACGGTACCCTATTCTTCTGTGCCGGAATCTGTCCGTCCGGGCTTCTGGAACTATTCGATTTCCCTGGGGCGTGTCAGGCAGTTCTACCAGGTAAATAATTACTTTTTTGAAGGATTGCTTCAGAGAGGTATCAGTAATCAGTTTACTGTCACAACCGGTGCGCGACTTGCAGCTGACTATCAGGCATGGCTCTTGGGCGGTGTTTTCGCTACCAGATACGGAGCTGTCGGATTTAATGCCGCTTATTCCGATACCCGGACTGAACTTGATAAAAATCTGAGAGGCTGGCGGGCAGAGCTCAGTTACAGTAAAAGTTTTGTAACAGGAACGAATGTGGTTCTTGCCGCTTACCGTTACTCAACGAAGGGTTACAGGGACCTGCCCGATGTGTTAGGTGTACGGCGTCAATATAAAACCAGTACGCGTTATACATCGGACACACTACACCAAAAAAACAGCCTCTCAATGACACTGAGTCAAAACCTCCGGGATTATGGAATTATCAGCCTGAGTGCAAGCACCTCAGATTATTATGGAAACAAATCCCGGATTTCGCAGATGCAACTGGGCTACAGCAATAGCTGGCGTAATATCAGTTACAGCCTGAACTTCGCGCGCCAGCGCACTGCCTGGAACTGGAACCGCAGCCGTTTCGATGCTTTTCGTGGTTACACGCTGAATAGCGCGCAAAAAAAAACGACAGAAAATACTGTATCGCTAAATGTTTCGATTCCTCTCGACTGGGGCAACAAAACGACAAACATTGGGTTTAGTTATAACCAGTCAGGACATAATACTAATTCAGGCATGGCTGTTTCAGGCCCCATTGGTGGTCAGAATAAGATGTTTTACTCACTGTACGGCGGGGTTGAAACAATGAAGGGAGGCAGCCACAGATTCAGCACTTTCGGCGGCTCAATTCAGCGAAGTACAAGTTTTGGTGGATTTAACGCAAATTATGCACAGGGATTTGGTTACCGCCAGGCGGGGATAGGCATGTCCGGCACCATGCTGATTCACTCTGGTGGGCTTACGTTGGGTCCTTATACAGGTGAGACATTCGCGCTCATACACGCTGACGGTGCCGAGGGCTCGCGGATCTTTAATGGCCAGGGTGCAGAGATCGACTGGAATGGATACGGTATTTTGCCGTCACTAATGCCCTATCAGGAAAATACAGTCAGCCTTGACGCCAGCTCCCTTGATAACAGGGTGGAACTGCGTAACGGAAGTCAGCGTATTGTGCCTTATGCAGGTGCGATTGGGCGCTTGCAGTTTCTGACTTTAAGAGGGCAGCCCGTTTTGATTAATCTGACAAATACGTCGGAAAGATCTCTGCCCATGGGCGCAGAAGTTCGTGACGCTGGCAACACGGTTATTGGTATTGTCGGACAAGGTGGGCAACTTTATGCGCGCGTGTCACAGCCATCAGGTGTATTGGAAGTGAGCTGGGGTAAAGGAGATGAAAGAAGATGTTTTGTCAGCTATCAAATCACAGGAAGAAAAAATGAAGATATCGTTATGCTCAATGGACAATGCAAAAAAAAGAAAAATTAGTATCAGCTTTTCCAGTGCCGTCTTATCGATATTGATTTCGCCTTTGTCACATGCTTTTTGCATAAAAGTTAATAGTATTTCAAGCCTGTCTCGGCAGGCTATTGCAGCGGGTTATACAGCAAGCGCTTGGCAATCAGGAACCACAGCGGCATTATCTACGCCGTTCAGTGGATTACCCTCTATCATAAATATCACTAATAACATGTCATTCCAGCCCCCGGGATCACTGCTAGCGAGTGCTGTAGGCCAGTTTCTTATTTCAGGCTCAATCCAACATTTTTCTCCTAATCAGATTTTATTTCGTTGCTCTGTAAATGACGCCAACGGGCTCTATGAAATGTATGCGCGAAATGGCAGCTATCCGTCCGCTGGGCAGTACGCAACTGATGAGGTTGACGGAGCGTACTATGATATTGCTGCAAACACAGCTGTCAGAATCACCAATTTAAAATCGGGTGAATATTATAGTCGTTACTGGAAAGGAAGAAAGCTGACGGCAGATAGCTGGTATGCGGATAATGAATACATCTACATTCCTGCCAGTGCTTTTAGCGATATACTTTATGAAATATTCAAAGTCAGTTCAACGCGTCAATATCAAAACTCCAGTTCATATTTCAAAGACGATTTCATGCCAAACCGGGCAATGATCGCTTTTAAAGGTCCGGGACTTGAATCAGATTTATTACAGGTGGGTCAGGACAGCTGGTTCTATCAGTGGGGGGCAAGAGAATGGCCTGCCACGTGGGGAACCAATGGTCTTGTTACGTTTGTGAGAGGAGCAAGTTGCCAGATTGAGCATGTCCCACCACTTGTGATTTTACCTGCGGCTACCGTTCGTTCACTGTCACTCGGTGAAAAAAAACCGAGTGTGTTCTCAGTATCTGTCAGGTGTGAGTCCGGCGCAAAGTCTGATACACGTCCCTCAAGCAGCAGTAATGCGAACATTGCGATGGGTTTCCTGGTAAATCAATATGAATCAATAGCACACGCCAACCGTTTAGGCCTGATGACTTCTGGAGGGGGGTTAACCTGGCTGTTAGATGCTCGCTACGGACAGCCAGGTAAAGCTTCCGGGGTTGGAATCAGAATCTATGACGATAAAGGTGAAGCGCTCAATCTGTTGCCGGACATCAGAACAACCGGAACAGGTAATGCACGAGGATGGTATGCCTATAAAAGTCTAACCTCCCTTGTCTCTTCAGGTGACGGCGTTGATATTTACAACGGTGAATTCACTGCTTCACTTGAAGCATTACCACGTCAGCAAATTACGCCCGGGAAAGTCAATGCACAGTTACAGGTTATTATCAGTTTTCAATAAGTTCATAATATTGTATTTAATAGCGAATTTATCATCAGCTTACGGGGTCGTTGACGTGGACAGGACAAGGGTCATATTCAATGAAAATGAAAACTCAAAGACGTTCAGATTAAAAAATTCAGGCACCGAGGCGGTTATCATTCAGGTCTGGACGGACAAAGGCGAAATCGCTGCGTCTCCCGAAAGTATTAAAACGCCTGTAATTGCAATACCACCTGTAAGCAAGATGTTTTCGAACGAGATGCGCACATACCGGTTGATATTAACATCAAGAGACGGCCTTAAACCTGGTGTTGAAACGCTTTACTGGCTCAATATTTATGAGCTGCCATCACTGGCTAAGAGTGGTTTACAATCAGATTATCTCCTTGTCATCCCGGTTCGCCTCAGGTTGAAGGTGCTTGTTCGACCAGCAGGATTGTTACCACCGGCGAGTAAAGATTACAAAAAATTGAAATTTATACGCAGACGAAATCGACTCATAGTAAAAAACCCGACACCCTACTATATAAGTCTGAACGCTGCTCTGACGTGTGTGACGGGTTCCAGCGTTCTGCTTCTGGCCCCCTCTTCCGATTCACTGTCGTGCGAGAACACATCTGACTTACCAGACCATATCAATTATACCGTTATTGATGACTCAGGGATGCATTTAAGCTTCAAAACTACTACAAGCGATTGAGAAGTCATGTAATGGAGAATACACAGGGGAATTAATCAGTAAATTTATTAGGGAATGACCGGTCAGTCGCCCCCAGTAACAGGTAGCAGAAGTTCATTAAGTATGAAATTAATTTCATTCATTCAGCGCTTGCATTGCACTGAATATATTGCTAATTTTTAACAGGTATCATTAATTATCAAATCACGGAATAAAAAATGACCAGACACGCATGGCTTCTCAAATTCAGGCGATGCCGATCTCTTGAAACTCTTGAAAAAATCTATGAGCATCTTTCTTATACGTTAGATGTATCTCATAAGCCTGCAATGATGCAGGCTTATGATCATCGGAAGGCGGAATTAGTGATGGGTAAGCTATTTGATCGCGTGCCCAAACATGTTTGGCATTTTGTGAAATGATCAAGATTATTCATAATAATCGCTATCACATGTCATTTTTTTGATAATTACACCAGCCACAATCAATCAATCCCGAAATAGGTGCAATTATTTTATAGAGCTGCTGCACACTATTGCACCCTATTTTTTTAAATGCAAGAACTTTATGGTTAGCGACTGTTTTATAGCTTAGTTGCATATCCAACGCTATGGTTCTTAAAGAACACCCACGTAGTAGCGAATATAACACCTCCCTTTCTCTTAGGGTAAGGTTTGATGAGAAAGTTTTTCTTGATGCTGATTCGCCTTTGATAAACAATTTCAATAGAGTAACGAAATAGTCAACACTCATATCTCTCGAAAGGACGAATTCACTTGCACTATAACTGCTATAAAAACATGCATACATTTCGTTTGGTGCGAGTAAGCAGTATCTTAAGCCGTTGCTTTGTTTTTTATTAAAGAGCGCACTTGTTAGATTTCCAGTCAACCTCCTGTCTAATAAGGAATAAAAATCTAAAACAACCCTAGAGTTATAAGAGTCCTGGCTAAACAGGAATGCATTCCAGGACTCCCATTGAATCAAAATCTCGTCACTACACGCATTTCTTATACCATGAATAAGATAAAAGTCATCCGTAACAAAGCTTAGAATTTTCCTATTCACTTACCCCTCCCTTAAACAGGAAATGTTCCTCATTGATTTCAAAAGTTCTACGACATAGTATCATCTAACAACGTTATTTAAACTCATCAATAAGGACATCAATAAATTATGTTAGCTGCGTTTCTTTTGATTATTATTATCTTTATCTCTTGTCTGGCACACAAGAAAATCATTAGAAACAAGGGGTTAATAAAAAGAAATCGCCGACGAAAATTCAAATAGATAAAAAATACTTCTTCCCATGGAACCACCGTGTAGTAATTTAAGAATTAATCCCGGGAAGACCTCTCAAAAATTTAATGCAGGCACTGGCACCTTGATAAATGTTGAAACGTACACTCCCTACAAAAATGCTATTACAGCCATCCGAAATTACCATGACTTCGCTCAGCAACGTATTAGCGTTCACTATCCTGCGGTCCGTTAAGAAAACCTTCAAGCCTAAACCTCATTACTCGACACTGATGATTTTATTTGGGCAAAGGGGTGCTGTCATTACTACACGTGTATATCAGCGGTTTAGGTGTATCGCACCACCCATGTTAGGTGGTCGTGAATAGCACAGGTATTGCAGGATGAGACTCAAGAGAATGAAGGATTGTTTTCTGATTGTTGAAAAGACTTTTATCGCGCTGCTTTTGACACGCGATTATAACGCCTGCCCATCCCTTAAGCAGACTGAGCAGGCTTCTTGTAACGTAACTTCAGATGTACTAAAAATTGGCATCACAGACAGAGATACGGTCGTCATCAGTCAGGAGTGACATGAATGCATCAATGACGTGACTTACGTTACGACTCTTCGGTAGCAAATCCTGGTATGAACCGGTTTACGTCCACTTCCATGAACTGTGAGCGCTGAAAATCAGACTTGAGCGCATAGGGAACCGTACAGTCATAGATTGTCTTGCACGTAATGCCGGGTGCGCGGATGGAAGGGCTGAATGCCGGATCCTGGGAAGGGTCAAGCGGGTGACAGCGGACGCCCGGAATGAAGATGGTATCCACATCGCCCTGATAACGCGTCGTCATCGCCCATATGACATCGCTCAGGTCAAAAATATCGACGTCTTCATCAACCAGGAAAACGTGTTTTAGCTCTGAAAACGCGGAAAATGCCAGCAGGGCTGCCTGTCGCTGTCGCCCTTCATCCTGGGGGCCACGCTTGTTGATCTGCATGACGGCCATGTACTTACCGGTACCCGGCGACGGGCAATGCACATTTTTAACCAGCCCCGGCAGCGCTCTTTCGACCATATCGAGAATGCTGGCTTCAGTCGGAATGCCGGCAAGATTCGTATGTTCGTCGCTCGGCCCGATACAGGTCTGAAGAATGGGATTTTTACGGTGCGTTACGGCCTTAACCTTAATGACCGGCACGGCGGCCTGGGCCTCTCCGGTATAACCGGGGAATTCCGGCATCGCTTTACCGCTGTGCGTATGCTGGTCCTCCTGCACCCGGTAATCCGGTATCAGCTCGCCTTCAATGACAATTTCAGCATTGGCTATCGCCCTTGCGTTAACCGATACGCCCTGGACAAGCTCAACGGCGCGGCCCCGCAGGCCACCCGCGATCGCCAGCTCGTCAAAGCCCAGCGGTGTGGTGGGTGGCTCAAAGCAGGCGCCAATTTCGATGGCCGGATCGACGCCGATGCTGATGGTTATGGGCAATGCCTGTCCGGCCTGCTCCGCTTTGATCCGGAACTGATCGAGATGGCGACCCGGCACAAAATACATTGAAATTTCGTCACGACCCTGCACGCACAAACGATGAATGGTTACGTCATGTTCGCCTGTTTCCAGGTCAGCCGCGTAACACATTCCCATCGTAAAATAGGGGCCTGCATCTTCAGGGGTATTGGTGGGCGCCGGCAGCAACGTGCGGATATCAAAACCATCATCCGACGCGAGATGAACGACCTCCTGGCATACGGCCTGCTCTTGCGGGATCACCACGGGCGCTATCGCAGAATGTACGGATTTTCGCAGGAGCTGCGCCAGGTCCTCCTTCGGTACGCCGAAAAGGCGTGCGACACGCTGACGGGACGCCAGTAATCCGATTAGAACCCGGAAGTTGTCATAGCCTTTAATCCTGTTAAAAACCATCGCCGGCCCCGTCCGGGTCGGACGCATAACGGTACCACCGGCGCCCACATAGCGATAAACGCCTGACAGCTCAGCAGCAGGGTCGACCGGCTCACTGGTTTCGACATATTCATTATCGTATTGCCTGAGGATCTTCAGGGTAGATCGCAAATCGTAGGTCTGGGTAGCCGGCTGGCTTTGCTTGACGTCTGACATAATGACTCCTGAAACGGGTTAAGGAAAAGAATGTTGTTTAGGCCAGTAAAAATGCCATTCGCTCACCGGCTGAGGCCCTGCCAGCGCATCGCGTCCGGCATGTTGATGCCGAACTGATCAAGCACGCGCCCGGCAATGTGCTGTTCGACATCGGCAAGGGTGGATGGATGGTTATACCAGGCCGGCACGGGCGGAATGATGCTGACTCCCATTCGGGACAGCGCGAGCATATTTTCAAGATGAATGGTGTTGAGGGGCGTTTCACGCGGGACAAGCACAAGCTTGCGCCGTTCTTTCAGGATGACATCAGCCGCACGGCCAATCAAACCTTCTGCGTAACCGCTGCGAATGCCTGCCAGCGTCTTCATACTGCAGGGGATGATAATCATCCCGTCAGTAATGAACGACCCGGAAGAGAGTGTTGCAGCCTGATCGCCCGCATTGTGGTACACGTCTGCCATCTCTTTAATTTCATTCAGGTGCAGGCCCGTCTCATGTTCCAGCGTGGTCTTACCCCATCGTGAAACAATGAGATGGGTTTCCACATCAGGTATTGCACTGAGTTTTCTCAGCAGCGCGACGGCAAGCGGTGCACCCGTGGCGCCTGTGACTCCGACTATGATCCTCATAGGTCATCCCTAAATCTGGCCGCTCTGCTGACCCCGTCCGGCCTGTTAAACGTTAAATCTGAATGTAATGAGTCCATTGATAACTTCCCAATCAGGAATTAACATTTATTAATAAGGGTTTGTTATCAGGTGGGTATGGAGAAGAGAAAACTGGAATCATTCCTGGCGCTGGGGCGCACGCTCCATTTTGGAAAAGCGGCCGCTGAAGTCTGTATCACCCAGCCTGCCCTGACCCAGCATATCCAGTCGCTGGAACAAAGCTGGGAAGTGAAGTTGTTTGAAAGAAACAAGCGCCACGTCAGCCTGACGCCTGCAGGAACGATGCTCATGCCGGAGGTTGCGCGCACCGTGCAGCAGCTGGATCGGTTATCCGGCACGGTAAAGCATATTGCTGCCGGAGGAACAACGGTCCTGAGGCTGGGCTATGTCGGGACTTCGGTGCTTGAGACGCTTGTCGTAAGCGCTATAAGAGACTTCCGCTCATCCTCTCCGGACGTGCGCCTTGAGGCCAGGGAGTTCAGCGTGAGTGAACAGTTCAGCCGGCTTCATAGTGGTGAGCTGGACGTGGGGGTGATCCGCGGACCGATGCCTGCTGATAGCCTTATCACCCATCGCCTGATACAACAATCTCCACTGAAGCTGGTGATAGCAGACAACCATGCCCTTCTCCGCGAGCCAGCAGTGAAAATGCACTCTCTTGCTGATGAAACATTGATTATTCAGGATGATCCGGAAGGCGTCGGTCTGGGGGGAACCGTGCTTAAGCTTTATGCAGACTTCAATCTCATTCCGGCCCATATTCTCCGTGTCCGCGATGTAAATACGGCTGTTGATCTCGCTGCTCTAGGGGTGGGTGCCACGTTTATACCGGCCTCTCAGCTGAGCGTTATACGCCCTGACGTTGCCGTTCTGGATATCTCTGACGCTAAACCTGAGACCACTCTGTTTTTGTGCTGTAAGAAGGGGCATGAAAGTCAGGATTTGCGACGCTTTACAGAACTCTTTTAGTCACAGTTCAGTCTGACAGGGTGCATAGAGTGGATTCCGAGATTGTGGTCATCGACCATTTACCGCCTGCAGTGTAAGTTCGTAGCTGGGATGTTATGTCTAAAGTGGCAGCACTTGACTGTAGCTTTCATTTTGTCGTCAGCTTTTCGCTCATACCGGACATTAACGGCTAACCTGGCCGGTGCTATCAGACCCTGGCCGTCTGGCCCGAACCCCGAAGGGATTTGGCGGAGCTTACTCGCTCTGCCGAATAGTGGCATGAGACTAACGACCTGCCTATGCCAGGGAGACGTAGGAGGCCAAAGGTCTATGTCTGCTATGTGCCAGAGTCGGACACATGAATTTCTTTATGCTATGGTCCCGCGCCACTATTCAGAGGCACGTAGAGCTTCAGGTAAACAAGTACAGTGTTATCAAACATCCAGCTGAGGATGTGGCAGGATGGTAAGGGGCACTTACCCGGGATACACAGACCAGGAATGGAGTGCTACCGCAGATTTGAATATGAGATATGAAGCTGGTGAGTGTCGTCCCTGACAGGTTCTCCGGCCGGTCCACGCTTACGCGCGACCGATGAGGTCATCTTTGCTTCGTCGTCTTCCGGCCGGAGCCGGACTACGTCCTATGGCGTCAGTGCTTTTCTTCGTTCAGGCCTGCAAGTGTCTGCAGGTGCGGTACAGGCTGTTCAGCTCCCCCGTTTACGGCAAATTTTCTCAGCCAGCCTACAGCGTTCGAAATATCCATTTGCCGGGGTTTACTGGTTTCCTTCTCAGCCATGCGGTTGAGTTCAGTCAGGAGTGAGGCAACATTAATCGCCTTTCCTGACAAAGCCAGCTGCATTACCGCCTCGCCAATAATGACGTGGCCTTCAACGTCTTCATGAAACAACACGTTTAAACCTCCATTGGTACGAATGGATGATAACCTCACCTCAGACTGTAGTCGTACAGCCCGTGATTTGCCCTGAAAAGCGCTGCTTAATACAGTCAAAGTGGCCTGTTCGGAGCGGAGAGTGTTTCGAAGAGCAGATAATTTACAAAAAAAGAAAATCCCTGACAAACGGGTGCAAGTTTTATCACGTAGATGAGCTATCTTAACGATGACAGCGCTAGGGATTTTCAAGGATTACGGTCATTCATGAATAAGCGTGAAACAGTAAAGAACATCAGGTTGTACTTAACACAGGACGAAGGTGCAGGTGTGAATGATGATGACAGAGTATCCAGCTATATACATGAATTCATCGGAAGTGTAGTGAAGGAGCTCATTCGTACTGGCAGTACTGTGGGCTATGAAGAGCTTACCGCTGCGCTTTACAGGTTGGGTGAAAATACAGACGACGCTGAAGTAAGGCAGCGTTGCGGAGAACTTATCGTCATGCTGCGGAATAAAAAGCACTAAGTGGCCGACTGTTTCTCGTGACATCGCACAGCGGCGGCATGGGAGAATCAAATGATTTCCGGCGCGTCATTCATGCCCACCAGAATTTCAACACAACTTCTGAGAATATCAAGACGCACGGGGTCAAAGGTCGTTTCCATCTCGCCGGTTATGCAGAACAGGATAGCCTTGCGCGAAACCTGCCCGGAGTCCTGAAGGGATTTTCTGACGGCAGCGCAAAATACCCTCTTTTCGTCCTCATATCGCTCGTCCAGTCCGTTAAGGCATAAAGAAATGGTTGATGTGCCTCTAATCTGTGGCTGCTGCATGACGTTCACTGTCTGCTCCTTTAATTTTGCTGCCTGTTTTCTCTTACAGAGACCATGAGTCATGCCTGCGTTAACGTACTTAAGGCGGCGTCTGATTTATTCGCGAAAGAGCAGGCCGATGAGTTCATGGTAGTGTTTCTCTTCCTGAGGTGATAAAGCTTTATCAACTCGCGCCAGGAGGCTCATACACAGGGATTTTCGGTTCAGGGTTCGGCCTGAAAGCAGGATTTCAGCAACAATTTTCCCGAGTGTTTCCTGCTGCGTAGGCGCGTCAGCTTTTACAAAATAAGAGGCCAGATTGCCTGTCGCGCCTGTGCTGATGGGGGTATCCTTTTGCATGTGGGCCTCCACTGATTGATTATTAATCGTCTATGTAGGGCTACGCTACAGGCCCAGCCCTAACTTGTACAGCTTTTTGTTTTTATGTACAACTTTTGCAAGTATAGGGATATAGCATTTATCTTAATAAAATCAACTACATGAGACCTTATCAAGCCTGAACATTAATTTCTTCAATGAAAGAATAACTCACTAAAATTTGCGGGTACGTGCGTGAACCGTCGCTTAAGTTCACAGTGGACACGAGCCCGTGTGTCAGTCCGCTTTATGCAAGAAGCAAACATTGAAAAAACAAGCAGGCATCTTCCGGGATTTACTCAGCAACTGATGTGATGGGATTATTACAGGTTGATAATATAGTTGCTTTGAAGTGTCTGAATGAATCTGCTGTAAAGTACCGATTAATGCCATGAAAAGAGAATCAAATACAACTACTCATCTCTCCATAATGATTGAAATTCAACAGGAAGTTGCTCTTTTTCGAAATAAGTAAACCAATAAATTTTACCGCTCGGTCCTACCATCGGCACTTCCCTCCATCCTTGATGAAACAGTGCCTGGTGCCAGTCTGGCTTTATCAATCCACGCCGGTCGAGACGTTCTCCATTGCAGCATGTAGCCCGAATGGAGGGAAAGTTGATAAAGAAGCTAAACGATACGCCTTCATTACGCGCACGTCGCTGTTGAATGGATAGCCAGCGTTGATTGCGCTGGCGAAGCTTTCTTTTAATATGTTTTCTCCTGCAGTTGGTTGCTGACTAAGCCAGTGCGTTAATATAATCCCGGTACTCATCCTTTCACAGCGCCGCTCATTCACAATGCCTGGGATTATGTCAACGCTATACAAAATGTCCGCTTTTCGCTCATAGTGGACATTGGCCTGACGTTAGTCCGCTTTGTACCGGGAGCGGACGTTGCTTACGTTGTGACGTGATGAGCAACCAGTTACTGGACTCTCATCGGTACAACCTCCGCTCGGGAAGTCATTATCATGCCGGAATTCTGTTTTTGTATAGAGCAGGAATTCGGGTCAGAGTCAGTATGTTGGTCCAGATCTTATTAGCCGCGCATATCTTTAGGTGCAATGCCATACTTTTTGCGAAACGCTACCGAGAAGTGCGCCGGTGAGTACCCGACCTGATAAGCCACTGATGAAACGTTAGCTTCGCCCGTCGATAGCATTCGCCAGGCGGTTTCCAGCCGGAGTGTCTGCAGATAACCGTAAATGCTGTCGTCAAACAGACGCCTGAATCCGGCAGTCAGCTTGCGGGTGTTCAGCCCTACCAGGGCGCTGATTTCGTTAATTGAAGGAGGAGCATCAAGCCGTTCAGCCAGCAGCGCTTTAACCTCATGCAGCCGGGCAATGTCCCCCGCCCTCAGTCGTGGAATGGTTTTCATCGCGTCAGCATCAGGGATAAGCAGGCTGTCCAGCGTATGCGCCACAATCTCTAATGCCTTACCGGTCATATACAGCTGGCGTGTAATGCCCTGCAGCGGACTGGTGAATAACTGTGCTCTCAGACCTTGCAGGCATTTTGGCGCGGCCTGTATATGTATCTTTGGCCTGGCGGACAGATCCAGCTGCAGACCTGCCGCAAGCCTCTCCATCGCTCCAGGGCAGAGGTGCGCACTAAGCGAGTTTGTCGACAGGTGCACTGCCGTGTAGTGCAGACCTTCCCCGGGCAGGAAACACTGACTGGCTTCCGCCTGGTCCTGGCACCATATCGCGCACAGCGCTGGCCCCTTTATGTGCTGCTCCTGCTGATAGGGGAAACGGCATCGCAGCTCTCCCGCCTCAATAATGATGATCTTCAACCCCAGACAGAGTGGCTCGTCTTGCCAGACGGTGCGAACAGGGTTGACGGAGCCGCTCGTCAGCGAGATTTCGCCGCTCAGCAACAACCGGGAACCACTCTCAGCGCGTGGCGTGATCAACTGGCTCCCTGCGCCAGGGTGATATCTTTCGCGCATCACTGTGCTCCTGCATTAACCTGATATTGATAATCATTCGCATTGTAAAGGGAGTGTAAATGCCTGTCTATGCGCTTCTCGCTTTTTATTTTGCCTGCATACATCATGCCCCGGCATTTATCAGGGTTTCTTGACTAAAAGCTGGAAGTAAAATTCCGGCTAGCTAAAGAATAAATTCTCACAGCTAAAGCGCTGCACATTGTTATTAATAACCTTACGGCATAACAATATTACCACTCTAACTCACAATTCCCCTGCATTAATTAATGCCATTGACAGCCAGGCAGGTAACTTCATGAATAATCATCTTTCTCGCGCAATGCAATATATCCCTCCCACGTGGCCACTTACATTAAGGGAACGCTATCTTGCTCAGGGCTACTGGAATAACGACACCTTTGATAGAATAATTAAGGATATCGCTGAAAAGTTTGAGAATAATATCGCTCTGTCATTTAATCAGGAGAGAGTGACTTATAAAGAACTCTTGACGCGAGCCACACAGCTGGCCTGTTGCTTCTACCATTTGCAGCTGAAAAAAGGGGATGTGGTCATTCTGCATCTGCCTAATTCAGCGACCTATGTTGAAACCTTATTTGCCCTTTTTATTGCAGGTATCGTTCCTGTGCTTGCCCTGCCAGCGCATCGCGAAAATGAAATCCGCGCCTTCGCCCGCGCGACCCAGGCTAAAGCCTATATTGGCCAAAAGACGCTGGAAGGCGAGTCGCTGGAAGCGCTGGGACAGGCACTGCTGCAGGATCAGCCA
>Ga0157363_1001216_pt1 | contig 21210 bp, 5 predicted proteins | sample AttsexASBM1_FD_111477 | JGI IMG/M metagenome (GOLD analysis project Ga0157363, IMG submission 111477) | Fungus gardens microbial communities from leaf cutter ant in Ribeirão Preto, State of São Paulo, Brazil - Atta sexdens ASBM1 | ecosystem: Host-associated > Fungi > Mycelium > Unclassified ... | reverse complement strand
ATTTTAAATATTTCGTATCAATATTACAATGTGCTGACAAAAGGCAAGAAGTGAAAAAAGGTTTTGATTAGCGTGGTTTTTCTTACATAATTGCTCATGTGAAATGCTTTTGACATCCCAATATTGTATTTCAATTTTAATTGCTCTTTTTTGTACAATTAAATAAAGATTAATAATATGTCATAAATCCTTTAAATAAAGATAAATGCAAAAATTTATTTTAAATTATGAAACAATTTCGAATAGAATAATATGTATAAATAGCATGCACATACATTTAGAAATAAGTAATTTAAATAGAATTTATCTGTTACTTTTCCCGTATTGAGAATGCGGAGTAACACTGAAATGACAGAATTATACGATTCAAAGTAATAAAAAGCCACAATTTGAAATATTTAACAATAAGAATCTAATTTTTATACCGTACATGTGAGATATTAATAATTCGTATGTTATTTTATCGAGCCATGATCGGCATTACACATAAATTTAAAGAATTTTTGAAACATAGAATAATTTGCAATAGTAGTGTCATAAATTAATTTTTTAGCTGAAAAATTAAATAATAATTAACAAGATATTTATTATATAAAGATATTTAATATTTTTAATCAAAGCTGTATTTAGCGCAAATTGTTTCGCAATATTAAGAAAATTTGCATATATCTTTATATAAAGGATATAGAATGTTATCAACCTTTATTTAAGTGTGAATCATTTAAAAATTAATGAAAATTAAAACATATATATAATGTTGGAATATCAAAAATACTCCACACACGCAAACAATTATTGATTACATTTACAAGAACTGTGCAATAATATAGGGTTTAAGTGCTAGAGATGCCATAAATAAAGCGCGAAATACTCGTTTATCAAAATCTTGTAAAATACGAATAATTGAATAAACCGTGAATATTTTTCATGCGCAATAATTGGGTATTCGAACTCGAACGGTGCCCGGCAAACAACGATTGAAGGGGGTCACGCGACGAACAGGGTGAGGGAGGATGCCGCGCGGCGCGTAGTTGGTACGTCATCACTTCGGCATTCGCTCGACGATCGCGAAGGGAGATGGATATGTTTTACGAGTCGATCCGGGTGTCGCATTAATTCATAAAATTAGATATTTACGATCGTGAATTACATAAGGTTGCCTAAAACTAAGGAGTTAATAGGTTGTATTACACGTTTTTTGTTTTATTTCTTAGATTTACATTTATTACTCACATACACAGCTCATGAATATTTCAAATATTTCATATGTTCTCAGATGTACGGTATAAAAATTAGATTCTTATTGTTAAATATTTCAAATTGTAGCTTTTTATCACTTTGAATCGTATAATTCTGTCATTTCCGTGTTATTCTACTTCTTAATACGGGAAAAGTAACAGATAAATTCTATTTAAATTACTTATCTCTAAATGTATGTGCATGCTATTTATACATATTATTCTATTCAGTCGAAATTGTTTCATAATTTAAAATAAATTTTTGCATTTATCTTTATTTAAAAGATTTATGACATATTATTAATCTTTATTTAATTGTACAAAAAAGAGCAATCAAAATTGAGATACAATATTGGGATGTCAAAAGCATTTCAAGCTGTGAGCAATTATGTAGAAAAATCACGCTAATCAAAACCTTTTTTTACTTCTTGCCTTTTGTCACATTGTAATATTGATACGAAATATTTAAAATTATAAAATAAATGTCAAATATACTCTTCGGTGTATCACAATATAATTATGGTATCACATTAAACGACTTTCGCCTAAAACTAGGTACATATAAGAAATTGTTTTATTAATCGGAGAACATTAAAAATGTAAAGAATATATTATTTTACTTCCTAATAATATACCTTAATATTGCGACAGTTAGACGGTTAGCGCGTGGCCTTGAGGAGGGGATGGCACGAGACAACACGGAGCGACGCGTCATCGGTCACCTTTACATAGTTACTGCGCAGTCATTCCCTTACTTAGATTCGTACGAGTCGGTCGCGTGCGACAGCTCTTTTCATTACTTTTTGAAATCTTATCGTGAAGAATATAATATGAAACGTTGTACTTAAAATAATTAGAATAATTAATCATATTAGTAATTATATTATGTGAATATTCATAAAATACATTTCATATTATATCTAGCATTTTGTGCGAGATTATTATATATTTCAAAAAGAAATGTGAAGAAGAGTGGCACGCGAACCGGCTACTTGTCTGTATGAACAGTATCACGCAAGTCATAAAAAAGCAACGTTAATATGAATACGAATTCATGCGAATGACGCAATTCCTGCTTTCACAATTAATATAGTTTAATAATTTAATTAACTTTTTGTTTTTGTGCACCTTTCATTATACGATCCGTTTAAAAATTAAACGCAACTTTAAACTAATTATTTATCGATAATAAAAGAAACGTTTCTTTTTTTTATTAATCTCTAGCCTATTTCATTGATATTTTATTTATTCAAAGTGAATATTATAACGTATACATTTCGATCTATGATCTCTTAAGATCCTTTTCAGTACAAAGAAATTTATTTAACTATTAATAATAAAATTACATAATGATAGTGCATACGTGTATAAACTATTAACGTCATTTTATAATTAATAGTTTAAGTAAATTTCTCTGTACGTAGGTCGAAACGTATACATTATAATATATTCATTTTGAATAAATGGTATAAAATATACATGAATAATCAGTGGCTCAAATTGGCAATTTATTTATTATTTTTTCGAATAAAATCATTCTCTTCTGTTCGTGTAAAAATCAACGAGGAAGCTAATATACCTTCGTCGCCGATTTATTTGAAAAGGAACGAACCGCAGCCAGTTTGTCGCGTCGCGCGTTTCGGGAGTGCCGTTCAAGTAATCGGACTCAAGTTATAGTCCGCGCGCGAGTACATTATTCGCGAGTGTTTTACGTGAGTGTCCTGTGCGAAAAGATGTCAACCATTCTGAGAGGAGGAGGAAGTCTGGGAGAGGCATCGAGCACGTTGGAGCAACCTTGCGGTAAATATTATTTTTTACTTGTGCAAAATTAATCTTTTTTTGCTTATTTTTAAATAATTTTATATTCTATAAAATAGTAAAATAAAATAATTTTATAAAATAATTATATATTCTTCTAAAGTAATTATATATATTCTCTAAAATAATTATATGTACAGGGTGGGGCACGAAAACCAAGTGATTTTGGAATAATTATAAAATCGTTAGTTTTTGCTGTAAAAATAATATATTAGTAGAACAACATTTGTAAGAACATAGTATTTTATAATAATCATGTATGAAAAATTAAATCTGGCATATGATGTCCGTTTTCGTTGAGGCATTTTTGAAGGCATTCAAGAAAATTGCCCTCTATTCTTTTCAGCAAGTCCCTGTGGATTTGAGTGATTTACGATTTCTTCAATTCTTCTAATATACGAGGTTTGTTCTCGTAAACTCTCGACTTCAGTCATTTCCATAGAAATCTGCGACAAAACTCACGTTGGAGTCGCAGTCACTGACTCATCGAACAAAACAATCATACGCGAACATAAGGTGCTCTAGCATCTACAACTCCATGATAACAACTGATAGTGAAATGCTTTATGAGTCAAGAAATGGAATGCCTGTCGCACCCTCCTCCTTTCCTAATGGCCGAATATTACATTTCAAAAACATTTGGTTCCCACGTCCCATCCTATATTTTTTAAAGAAGATCTTAGCAAAAATAAATTTGTATAAAATTTTAAAATAATTTTTAAGTAACTCTCCTTTTATGTAATTTAAATACTTTAAAATTTTATACAAATTTATTTTTGCTGATGCCCGTCTTAATATGAAGTAACTTTAATCTCGATTCAACTTTTTCTTATTCTTAAAACTAGAAAAAGATAAAGAATTTGATCTAAGATTAAAGTTAAACTGCATTGGCAGAAACAGGCAGAGAATCTAAGATCTAGAGAATATATATAGAGAAAAGTCACCGATACTGACATAGGTTTCCTAAAGCGACACCCTCTTATTTTTCAGAAACTAACTGTTGCACTTTATTAATAAAATCATGATCTATTAGCTAATAATTAAAGAAGTACAAACTCATAATTCGTATAATTGTGGTTTATTTCTATATCAAATCAATTAGAAACGAATTCTACGATTGTGAAAATAAAATTTTTATGATTTTTTAAAAAATAAATTGCGTAGTTTAAATAACAATTATTAATAATATTACGTTATTCTAAATGCTTGTGGTTTTCTAAGTCAGTTTTACTTATATTATTTTTTCTCTTAATTTTTTCATAATATAATTTTAAATATAAAATTGGAATGCAACGTAAAGCGCCACATTTATCTGTAAAACGATCATGAGCTAACTTAATCTTTATAATGTTACTTTATATTGTCAAATAGCTCTGTTGGACAATCCATATATAGAATAACCTTTGAAAAACTATCGCGTTACATATTCGCATTTTGCAGAAAGTAAATATGCATATAATTCAATAAAAATATATTATAACAAAGTAAAAAGATTCTAGAATATTTTTTATATATATTCACTTGTAGGTACTCTATGCAGATAATTTCTGTAAAAGACAAAAATAAGAATATATAGCATTACTGCCTATTGTGTCAATTTTGGAGCCCATTTTGTCAGATTATTTTTGTTTACCTTGTGAAAAAATTAATTATTGTTAAATTGCAAACAATATTATAAATAATATTATAAAAAGTATTTATATTATATGATGGAAGACACTTTTTAGTTGTACTTATATTTTTAAAGTTTTATTTTTATCTTTTATTTAAGAAATATTGTCTAAAAATAAAATGGTATGTCGGTATTGGTGACTTTTCTTTAACTATTTTAGAAAAAATATATAATTATTTTAGAGAATATATAATTATTTTATATCTAATTAAATAATAACAAAAATTCGATACTTACAAAAATTATATTTTCAAAATTGCATGATTATTTTTCAGCAAACTGCATGCGTTCATGTAGCAAATATTTTTTAAAATAATGATTATTTCTTTACTCTGTTTTAATTTGAATTTTAATTTATTTGTTACAGAATCGTAGCGACGTTACAGATATAACTCCACTGTTGCACATTGGGTCGGTGAGTGATAAATCAACATTTTTATTGGGATAACGGATGTATGATAATTTTATTAGTATATTATGTACATACCTGAATACATATACACATGGATTTAATAACAATATACGGACAAATATATGTATAGTATTGCATACATCCGTTTTCTTAAAATGAACAAGTTAAAACTGATTAGGATAAATTTAGTTATGCACATCTTCTCTGGCGAATTTTATAGATGTATTGAATTTCTAAAAATAGGAAAATAGAGAAATTTTAGAAAACTAAATTTGAAGGGGAAATTAAGCGGGTTAATGTGACAAAGTGAACTTATAATAAGAGCATTGATTTCTTTACTCTTTATAATTGTAAACTTGCACTACAGCATGTTACTTACAGCCTACATATAATAAACCTAAATGATTAATACCATATATATAAAATCATACAAAACAGTTGATCCTTAGAGAAAAAAATCTTGTCGATGTGTAATCCTTTCCATATATCTCTCCTTCTCTCTTTTTCTTTGAATTATTTACATGAATTAACAGGCAGTTATATAAATAAAGATAAATTCTTCGATGTTTTCTGTACATGTCTCAAGAAAATGCGAAAAATTGACAGTTTTCTGCATGCGAGTCTCAATATCGAGAAAGATAAAGCCGCGGCGATGGAATTATGAGCTATCGCACTCCGTTGATAATGATTCCGTTTCTATTGGAAACTGGTTCGGCCTCGTAATGTCCGGATCTGCCATACATTCTTCTTGAATGCCGTCTGTTACGAATACATACCAATTTATATAATATGATATCAATTCTATTTATTTAATAATTAGAAAATAAATTTCGCGCATAGAAAAAAATGTTACGGTTGCCACAATCGGAAGAAATGATAATTTTCGCCCATCAATACATCTGGTTGTGATAATTGAGATAGACGTATTCTTCTTTATAGTCATAACGTTAAGATATACCAATCTTACAATTATCACAATCGTATTACAGTTCTTATAACCAAAAAATGTATTGATGGGCAACTTTTGGCAGCTCGTGGCAATCGTAGCCGTTTTTTTCCCGTGTGTATATATTATATCTTAATAAATTTTTAATTCCTATCCATAGTATATTTTAAAATAGTTTTAAATAATTAACTCTTTGTTTACTGACAACTCCATTTGGAGTCACTCTTTTATTTCATAAATTGCTTGCTGAATTTTTATGAAGTTGGCCTGTAGAATAATTTGATAAAGCTTTATTCGAATTGAGTAAAAATTGAGGTAAAAATTAAAAAATTCAAAATAGTGGATTCAGTGTGACGAATGGAATTTCAAAAAAGTAATTTGATTATCACAAAACTCGGTTTTAGAAAGTTTCCGAAATAAGTTTCCAATTTCGCTTTGAATAGATACTGATTTCCAAACTTTTAAACTCTGATTTTGAACATTGTGATATTAGAGTCTTCTTCATGAAGATTATTGTCTTCTTAAAAATTCGATATTTTTAGGCTATTCAAATTCAGAAATACTAAGAATCTTCTAAAACCAAGTTGCACAATAATCAGATTATTTTTTTGAAATTTAAATTTTAAAATTTAAGATCAGAATTGAATTCAGTGAAAATTTTCTTTAGAAAGCAAAGTCTTCATTAAGTTATTTTATTAGAAAGCTCTGATCCTCAAAAGATTAAAATTAGTTGATTTCATAAAATTGATATTTAATATGACAGATTCGAACATAAATAGGATAATTGCATTTTACACTGCAAAAAAATTACGTAAAATTGTAACAATTATATATAATAATAATAGATTTTAGGACTTATTAAATGTGTATCTTTATATAGATACCTAAAGTCACAACTTACAAACAACATTATTTTTTTTATAGTAATTAAACAATTGGCGAAAGTAAATTTACAATTACAATTAAATTTATAGAATATATCTTTACATCTTAATTCACCGAATTTCATAAAATTTTTCTTAAGTTATTTTATTGATATGTATAAAAATATAAATATTATGGTATATTACCATTATATGATTATATTACAAAAATTTGTACATTTACATATAAATTATAAAATATCTATTATTATTGTAATTTTCTGTCAAACATAAAAATATATTTATATACAATTAGAGATAAAAGTATTAATTTTTATTAAAAAAGCACAATTTTATATATTTTTACATATTATTTTCATATAATTTTACATACTTTTCTGCAGTGTATGACGCGAATTGGTCTCTTTAAATTGTTTTGCACAGTTGTGATTTATCTGTACGCGTTGCCACTTAGACTGTACGGATTATCATAGAGATTATTCTCGGGGGATGTTCTCATGCTCTCTTCATGTTATTATGCATGCCGTCATTCAATTTCGCGTAAGACGGTGTTTTGATCCGCGACTTGAACATTTTCGGTGTTTTTGACCGGCGTAGCTTTTGGTCTGCGAATATAATTCGTAAATATGTTTTGAACAAAATGTGCATATTATCTCGAGAAACAATACTCACAGCCTAAGATAAATTAATCCGAGGATAATTAATATAATAACGCCAGCTCCAATGCCAACACTCGTGCCTACACCTTGAGGTTCTGCTATCTCATTCGTGGCCACTGCAATACAAACAACAATCATGTACCTGATTCAAATTTTTCATTTTTCATACTTTCCTCGACGCGTAAAATAAACAATTCATAACATTAATGACATTAAATTTATTTTAAGTAATCTGCTGCCAATAGGTCTTTAATGAGATTTTTTTAATATTCAGTTTTTAAAAAACTTTGGAAATTAGCCGATGAAGGTTGAAGATTTTTCGTAGTATAAAAATATCATATCTCAAAAGTGATATTATTTAAATAAAAAATTCAAAGATGTCGATATCTTATTTACATTCGCATTTTGACTCCTCGTCGCTCCAGTATGTCTGTGTCTAAACATTTTCTTAGAAATATGCCGAGCTTTTCGTACTGCGGTAGACGGTGGTACTCGCGGCTCCTCTGTAAGTCGTCGATTCATTCACTACTATTACTCTACCGTTCTCTATCGTTTCCGGATGCTTACAATCAGCTAAAAAGATATTGCGAATGAATTTTAAATTTTTTATTATAATAGTTTATCATAATACTTTAGTTACATATTTATTAATTTATTATTATATGTATATAAAATTATTTAAATTGAGTGATATAAAATTTAATGTCTTCAAAATTTATTCATAAAATATTTTTTAATCTTTCATATAACGAAATTATATTCATATAATGCGAATTTTGATTATGAAGATTTTTAATATTTTTTACTAAAAATATTTATTATTAAATTTTAATAAATATGCTGCCAGAAATTAAAATTGCAACATCAAAAAATAGATTAGAATGAAACTTTTTACCATTCATGGAATATAAATAAATGATTAAAATTTCAGAAAATATTGAGAACTTTTAAATCTTTGTGGATGGGCAGATTTGTTTGGGATATCTTTTTTTATTTAATATATATATATATATGTATACTATTTGATCGATATATTCAATACATATAATGTACAATGGACGTTTCGATCCTATTGCGGATCCTTTTCAATATCACAAAACGATCATTAAAATACAATTAAAATACAATTAAAAATTTTTGATCATACTGAAAAATTGAAATAAAAAACCGAATTATGCGACATGTGGCATAATTCGTGTTTTGTGATATAGATGTATAGATAATATAAAGATAATATGTAAATGTAATAAATGTAATAATATATAAATGTTAGAACTCTTGTTGATTTTATTTGGATATTAAAAGAAAGAATGTTTATAAGTGGAAATATTTATTATAAATCAAAGCTTATACATATATGCATGTTATTAAATAACAATATGTTTGCACCTGAGAGCTACATTACGCTTCGAAAGCTCCATTAATATTATGCAACCGCATATATAATAAAACAATATCTATCCATGTAAGTATATGTCCATTCGTGATCCGATAATATACTTCTCGAATATTATTTAGATTATCTCTTGGGTCATTCATACCGAATACAAAAGCATCATTATTTTTTTTTTAGAAAACTTCGTCGTAGATGTAATGATATTATTATATTAATTCTAGACAGCGGTTTTTCACAATGAAACAATAGTATAGATAGTATAGATTTTCTATATAAGAAAAAAAAGAATTTTTGCTAATCTTTTGTAGAAAGATGAAAAACAAATTAGAATAAAATAGAATGGTTAATTGATCAATGTTTATTGATCAAACTATCTATTTGAGCAAAATGATAATTTTATAGAAATGCAGCAAAAGTATTAATAACACATTATTAAATTTTTATCCTTAATTTAATGTACAACAAGTCATATTTTAGAAATTCGATATATTTATTTATTCCTTCTTATAGACAAATAAGTTAAATCAATCTTCATATTTTAAAGTTTTATTATTTTTATAATTAATATTGAATATATTTAAAATAAGATGTGTAAATTAGAAAAACATGACGTATCTATATAATTACATTTTCTAATCACGTGATAGCTATATGTAAATAACAATTATGTTTATTACATGAATGTAAATAAATTTTAAATGACCACTTTAAATATTTCGAAAACAATACATTTAATAATAAGTTTCAAATAAAAAAAATTACTTTGTTTCGAGCGATATGACGATTTTTATGTTTAATGAAAGTATTTTCGAAATTTTAAAGTTACTGATATTTTGTTCAATCTAACTATATTTGGTTTTTTAATCGATATTCGTTATCACTCTGCACACAAAATTACTAAAAAAATATCGATATAGTACCTTATGAAATATCTTGTATTTTGATACATTCAGATGTAAGAAATATCTTGATGTTAAGAAATATATCTTGTAAAGCAGCTGCCCAATGACACTAATTCAGTATTTTTAAACTTGAAATGATAAAATGAATCGATAGACATAAAACAATACATAGCGTCAAGTTTCATATCGCATATGCATTAGTGAATAATAAGGCCAATTTTTCTTGCCATTATACTATTCCTTGTCATTGTATTTTATAAAAGTTCTTATTATATATATAAATTTTGAAATAATGTACAGGACAGAAAGAGAACACATTAAATAATTTCAAAACATTGAAGCCATTATATCCATTTGACTTGCAGATCTTTCCTTAATTTGTAATTTTACAAAAATGGTTTAATTTAAAATAATCTCAATCAAAAAAGAAGCATTCAATCCTCAGTAGACATAGAAATTTAAGCCTTTGATATCACGGAATTTATAACTTCATTACAAACAAAATCGTTAAAAATAAAAGATTTAGAGATTTATTCAGAACTAACAATTATTTTACGTAATTAATTATAATCTATTGTTACTATTAAGGGGTTTAAGAAACTCTTTCTTAGACGGAATCGAAAAAATCTTATGAAATGAGAAGCCTTATATATATATATATATATATATATATATATATATATATATAAAATATCTGCTGAGGATCAACATTTATTAATTTTAATCGAATTGAAAGAGAATTTAGGCCTTAAGCTCTCAGGCACATAAATTGGAACAATATTAAAGGCATATAGTAAGTAAAGCAAAAATGATAATGTAAAACATTGTAAGTGATTGATAAAAATAAATGAACAAAGTTTTCAAAAAAAATTTAATTTATGAATAGAAATATGCAATATTTTTCTTTCCGAATCAAGATTCGCGAATTAAACATATACATTCAATAAAACCGAATACAATATTACGCAGTTTCGAATGTATATAGTTTTCATTATTTTATAGTGTGATGTATAATTACATAGTCGAACATTTCCGAGAATAGGAGATTAAAGAGATCAAATGGAAAGTCTAGAAGAATGCTCAATTGCGATGCGTCGATTTGCTTACTGCTAACTTCTTCTATGTTTCAATATTTTCATGAAAACATTAATTTAAAATAAAACAATATATGTATAATGCGATAACAATATAACTTTTTATTTGAACTTTTTTAAAAACTATAGAAAAAAATAATCGTTTTTCATTCCGAATCTATGGATATTCAAAAATGATGAAACACAATAAAAAAAGCTCGAAAAAATATGTTGATAAAACATGTTTCATTTTAGTATTTAGAATTCGTAAGTGTGCAGTTGACATTAAAAAGACGAAAATTAAAATTTTCTTTTTACGACTTCCAAAATTTATTTAAGAGATAAAAACATTTTAATTATATAACTTTCAATAAAGATTGATTTAAGCTAATTCAAGCCATTAATTCTAATACAGTGAATAGAAATTATTTCTCATACGTAAAAGTTAATACACAAAATATCAATAATACTTTGAGTTATGTAACAATACATAAAATTAATTTATTTTTATAATAATAATATAATTCTATTATAAAAATAAATCATTATAATCTTAATTATATATTAAAAACATTTTTATATAACTACACTCAAAAAAATATATTTACATACATTTTTCAAGTGACAAAATTATATTACATATAATTTAATATTTTAAAATTGATTTTTTCCTCTCGTCTATATCTTTCAATTTGAAGTACAGTTAATTGGAGTTGATTCGAATTTCTGACATACAGTACCACAAGTTGCAAAACGGAAATAACAACTAAAAATTTATTACTAAGAAAGGCTTAACATGAAAAATTTTATGCTCTGTTTATTTCATGCTCCATAGTATTTTTATAAAAAGAATCAAATTTTTATTAAAAAGAATCAAATTCTCCTGTTAGATATTAAAAAAAAGTGATTCAAAGCGTCAATCTTTTCGATGCCAACTGTATGTACACTTATGGATGGAAAAGGTACACAATTTTTTATCTCAATGCAATATGGAATATGTCAAAATCATGAAAACCTCAAAGATTTGACGCATATCGAAAGTCGTCGAAAATACATGTATTGCAAATATTTATATATTTTCGAATCTAGAATCGTACATAGAACCCGGATTATTCGACAACATATTATTCAACTCCCTAGTTATCTGACCATCGCAGTTGAATTCCCGTGATGGAAGAATTCGTTTAATTTTTCCGAGCGAGTTTAATTTTTCAACAGCGGAGAGAGTAGGGGAGAGGGGGAAGGGGAAGAGAGGGATAGGAAGGGAGGGAGAAGAGGGGAGAGAGCGAGAAAGAGAGAGATCTGCAGTTAAATAATATGTTAGATTATTCGGATTCTACTATGACTTTACGGCAGATGTTAAAATTCTGTAAAAATTACAAGAAACATTACTCACATTTTTTTGCAATTTATTAGCTGACATATAATCCAGCGCAATTGTGGAAACTGATTTAGATTAATCGAATGGTTTTATTATTTTATGATCTGTTTGATAAACAAATAGACAAATTTTATGCTCACAATTTCTGCTACAACATCGCTGCGTAAGTCATTGATTGTGAACGTTATTCTTATATTGCATGATAAAAAAAACATATTGAAAAACTTTCACTTTAATCTTCTAAAATTCATATAAAACATAAAATAAAATATTGCTAAAACACAATTTGTAACACTGGGATCTATAGAATGATCTTTTTTTCAAGGAATCTATTTTTTAAATATAGATTTAAAAACTAATTTTAAGAAAATGTGTCTATAATGCCGCAAAAAAAAAACGGTTTCTTATTTAAGGTAATCATCGAATTAAATATATGTAATATATGAATTAAATATATGTAAATCTAACAGTTACACATTCAATTAAAACTGAAAAAGTTAAAATATCACCATAGAAGAAAAAACGCATGTGTGGAAGTATTTTTATCACTATACACGTGCAAAGTATGAAGTTGAAATTAATCAGATTTAACTAGAACAACGCACGTTATTGAAAAAAAGTAAAAGAAATAATGTACGCGATTTATATAAATAATTATTCTTTTAAATTTTGATTCAATTACTCGATATCTTTCAGATTTATTGTTATAATCGTTCGAAACAATGAAAACGTCGTAAATAGTAATTCGTACCAAACAGTAAAATTGTCCGCATGAAATTATGAATAAAAATCTAGAAGCAGAACAAGGTAGCTCGCATAACAGTGAGTTTTTCGTTAGAGAGAAGTAACTGGAATGTGTGTTGTAAACGATCCGAACATCATCATCCGTCAATGCAGAGACTTCTTTTGTCTCTTATCATTCGCACATTGAGATTATAGTCTAATGTAGTTCTTGTAAAGTAGTTTTCATCAATGAACGTTTCCTTTACTTCGCACGAAAGGCATACTTCCAGTCCTGCAACAGAATGGCAACAAGTTTTAAGCCTAATTGTTTCAAAAATAAAAAGAATCTTGTGTCTTCGATTATTTCTATGGATAATATTCGTCTAAAAATTGAATAATATAGAAATACAGTAATTTAAAGTTTGGATATCTATAATGAATAAATCCATATAGAAATAATAAGTTATGTTATTTTTTTTTTATATAATTACTAAATGAAGTTAATACATTTTAAATATAATATTAATTATATCAATATATAAAAAAATATTATAATGTTAACTTTGATGTAAATTAATGATAATTATGTTAATAGAAACTTTTCCAATTTCTAAGAATATTCTCGCACTTCATATGGTTTTCTGCATTTTATATGATATTCTTCTGTAATAGTCCTATAATTTGTGACTTAATATTGACGTCAATTATATTTTTATTAAAGACACAAGATATTTATAATTATATTTTATACAATATTAATAACAGTGCTCTGAAAGAAGTGCATAATATTAAATTAACTAATGAGCATTTATATTTCATCATCATAGCAAGCACACAAAAATCGTGGAAACAATTATGATACACAATTATTGTTTCGGCATGCAATTCCACACAATAACAAGTTTATATTTACTTCTTCTGCAACTTCCTTAATTATGTAGTTATTAATATTAGTATTCACATTCTGTTTTAAAGCTTATTATATTCGATACAATTATTATATTTATTATTATTATCTCTATATTTAATGAATTTCACATCAAAAGCATTCATTAATTATTGTAAAACAATTGAAGAAGCAAGTGAACGAGAAGATGTCTTTAAATAAAAAATTAAATACAGATATATGCCAATAACTTTTATTTTCAATATAAAATAATTTGATTATTTATAAAAATAATCAACCGATATATTATACAATCTGATTATATATTTTTAATCTTTATATAAAAAGTATATCTTTATAAGATGTATTATCTTTATCGACTTGCTCTTTCAACATTAACCAGATATTTGTTCATTTAAAAGAAATAAAATATCTAGAAAGAAATTTAAAATGACAAAAACAATAAACAAAAATAATAATCGCAACCAGTTAAATTATGTGCTTAACGAAATCTCTATGTATGTTTCTACGAAAAAAATACGCACCTTATTATTTATCCTTTCGCCATCGGCATTGATATATTTCCACTATGTCATCGTCATCTTCGTCTTGTATCTCGGATTCCGCTCAATTTATACTCAAGAATCAAAAGCGAAACAAAAACGACAACGCAAGTTGATCCAAAGAATGAATCTCATAGTTAAGCACAAGTTTGCGTACGGAAAAATGCACAATATTCCATTCATTATGAACATTATACGTTCCATAAATTTCTATTTTTTTTCTACATGCCTTTTCGGCGTTCTAAATCAAATGTATTGTAGAATCCATTCTAAAGAATCTATTCTAAAGTTGAAACAAATTGAATCGATGAGCGTAAAAAAAGGACGAGTCATATTTAATAAATTTTTCAGTATTAAAAAACTTCAATTTTACTTTCAGTGAAAAAACTAAGAACATTATTTTTGAAAATTTAATTGACATTTAATATTTTTGAAACGTTCCTGAATTCTATTGAATTATCTATTGAATACAAAATTTAGATTTCTAATTTGGACCTCATACCCTTTCTACACTCGAAAATATAAATTTTGTGGTATACTATTACATACCTTATTTACCTTAAATTATAATTAAAATTATAATTAAACAATTATTTCTCTTTATGTTAAACAATATGAAATAATTTACACAAAATAATTTTCAAAAGTGGTATTAAAATACTGACTATTCAAATATCTCTTTTGGTTGCTCAGGTTTAATCGTTGTAATCATTTAAAAACTCAAAGAAGCTACATTTTTACAGAATGTATCATATTTTTTAATCCTGAATATTACAAATCCTGGACTTGTGTCTCAATGCTAATTTTTAACGCTCTATTTTAAGCCTAAAAGCTTGAGACAAATGCCCTATTTACACTAAAAACGTACCTATCTATTTCAAAACCAAGAAAAAATTATTTTCGAATAAAATTGGAACATAATTAGGATCTAGATACTTCTTTATTTTAGATGCCTTCAATTTTTAATCGCATTTTAATATGAAATTGAATCTTTAATAAAATAAATAAAATATTACGCGTTCTGTCTTCGTTCAATTTCTCACACTATACATGGAAATAAAAAAATATTCTAAATATATTTTATATGTACTAATATGGCAAACGTGTACTAATAAAATAACTCAAAATAAAATTACATAATCAAACGAACTTACAAGTGAAGTTCGATTATAATTATGCGAATACTTCGTGGAAGTATTTAGTAAGTACCGAGTAGAAATGTAGCCATGTCTCGTTCTACTCGGACGAAGCGTAATATAATTATAAAATTAGATTATAACGAAATAGATTCCAAAATAAATGATCTAAAATAGATCTAAAATAGATAAAGTCTACAATACTTGCTTTTAATTGCAAAATTTTTGTGTATGTGGCTGTGCGCGTGCATTATTAGGAGTTATTATAATTATAATTAACACAAAATCCTAAAATACAAACTTTATAAAGATATTTCAAATAAAAATTGTTTATATTTTCGAAATATCTTGTGGTTAATATAATTTTATTGTAGATAGAGTATATCAAAGAGTGTAACATAGATTTCAATCTAAATTTTTTTTCTATATTGGAATATACATTTTTTTCTTACTCGATTTTCTTAATATTCTTTATATAAAATTATTTAGATCATTAAAGTTATTAAAAAAGTAAATAGTTCACAAAATATTTCATATTTTACCATAATATGTATAACATTTGATGTAAATAAGATATGAAATAACTTGTAAGATGTAAAGCACTTCATATTTTTTGATCTTATTTTACATTTGTATAATAGAAAAATGATAATCAATTAATGTAAAAGAATATATAGCTATAAAAAGTGAAATTATATATTGCATATACATTTATGCATTATGTTATATGCAAAGAAAATCAAGTATGATTATATACATATTTTTTTCAGAAGCAATTTAATCTTAATTTAAATCTTGACACATAATTATTAAAAGTATTATAAAAAATAATGTTTTATATACATTATTATTATCATTTCTTCATAGACTATAATAAAAAAAATCGTGATGACTTCAAAATATTAATGGAGAAGAAATTAAGAGTAAATTAAAGTTTCCGTTTGAAAATAATTTATTTATTATTTATTAAAATCTCAAGGCACTACCTTCATCATTTTTAACCTATTAATCGAGAATAAAATAATCATTAATTTATGTAACAAATTATCCTATCTAAAAAAAGAATGTGTGTGTATTAAGATTGCTGTATGTCGCTTTGTAGAATATACATATAAAACTCATATCTCTTTTTCAATCAAAATCATATACTCTTGGTATCTCGCAACGCACAAATCAACAAACATTAATTTTTTCTTTTTTTACATGTACCGTTGAAATCTTACGAGAGATATCGCCTACATCATTTTGTGCGTTAAATAATTTTATTTTGTTTAAATAAATTTCAAGTATAATTCAGATATTTCGAATATATTTTTTAATATATTTTTCAACTTGACATTTTTTCCTAATAAAGTTTTCAAATACATTCGATATATATCTATGTCCAAATTATATTTGAAATATATTTTTCTCTATACAATTATGTAAATATATATCACTGTAAATAAAATATATCTTCGAGATATCTTATCTCATATTTTCAAGATATTCAAGAATCGAAATTGCTGCAATCTGGTTTCGAACTGCGCATAAATTGCGATTAAAGTATCGCTAAAAGGCATATGGATAAATTTTTAAGATCGATTTGTTTATAACGCAAAATACCTAATAAAATATATTTCGTGCTATCTAATATTTTTCGATACATGAGATATATGTGTGTCACTGCATTGCAAACTTGGAGAAACTCTTTATAAAATAAAATAAAGAAAAATCAAAATACATCGTCAATATTTCTTGATGTATTTTAATTTTCTTCATTTAAAACGTTAGAATATATTTTCCGATAAATTTTAATGAATTATATTCCGGTTTATATTTCAATTTATACCATAATAAATACATATGCATGTAATTATAATAATAAATTGAATAAAATTCGGAATATTTTCATAATTATTAGATTTATAACATTGTTTTTACATAGTCTTTTGCTTATTTTTTTTCGAGCCCTTTTAATCATTAATATATTTAATTTCTTTTTTTTTTTCAGGATTTTGCTTTGCGAATCTATACTGCATTATATAGTTAAGCAAAGTTGCAATTTGCACAATACTATTTTTAAATAATATATGCGTAATTTCGATTTTGTGATAAAAAAGAAAAAAAAAGAAGAAATAGACACACATTTTAGGGCAAAAGAAGAAAAGTTTTTAAATCAGACTACGTGTGATAAATAAAATATATAAGATTTTTCATTATGTTTAGATTTCTTTATCAATATATATATATTGATTTTTATCAATTCCTCTAATTGCATTCATTTTTTAATTTCAGTTAAAATCAACGTATCAAATATATATTTGATTGTTGCAATCTGTTTGTGTAAATCATGAATATAAGAAATGACTGAACCTGCTATAAAACGTCTATGTAAAAAAAGAGAAGTATAAAGAAAAAAAACTTCATATCAAATCAATATTGATTATATTACCTTATTGACACAATTTTAGATGTACAAATTTTAACACATACTAGATTCATCAATAAAAATGTAATTTCAAATGTTTTATGAATAATTATAGTAAATAAATAATGAAATGCGTAAAAATGCTTCAAAATTGGAAGACAATAATGTGATGCCTTACATATTTCAAAGTAGATTTAATATATTTTCTTTCTAAGATAACTTAACATTATAGATGATTTTTACGTCAAGTCAAACAGAAAAATGTATTTTTTATTCTTTTATATAATATTAAAATATGCATTTTTATCAAGTTTCAATGCTATAATCATAATGTTTTTCAAAGTGTAAAAGTTTTACACAAATTCCGAATATCTTTAGAACACTTTAACTTCCAAACGGTATAACTTTAACCTCTTTACAAAATTTTTTTAAATATTTAAATATATATTTTTCAACAATTATACGTTATTTAAAAATTTGTTATTCACACGTAAAGTGTGATAAATCCGTCTTAAAATGATTTGTCATCAAATTCTGTATTTTAAACCGTTTTGAAGTTAGAACATTCTAAAGGTATCATGACTTCAAAATTTGCATAAATTAAAAAAATTCCATTTATTCCATATTTAAAAAAATATTATGATTACAGCGTTAAAATTTGACAAAAATACATATTGACATTATGTATAAGAATAAAAAATTTCAGAAAAAGTAAAAAACACGCATTTTTTGGTTAGATTTGATGTGAAATATCCTTATATAAAAAATATTTTAATAATACGAGTTTAAAATTCTTAATGTTTTTCATAATTAAAAATCTTTACATTTTCAATTAACATAACATTTTCGTATATTTACAATATTATGCTATTTAATTTTTTTTTTCATTTTTAATATTTGTCATCTACATATTGCATAAAATAGATTTTGCATAAGATAGATAAGCTGGTCCAGTTATTTCTTACATTTATGATATAAGTGAGTAAACCTTTATCTGAAAAATGAGTCTCACGTAAATGCAATATATACAAGGTGATCCGATTAAAACGATGATTTACACCCTGTAAATATATAATACTAAAATACGTAAAAAAGTTTTTAATTTGCATCTCTAATGAATAAAGAGAAATGCCATATCAAAAACGCTAATATCTTGTTGTTCTTCTAAAAAAATTGCTGAAATTTTCTGCTCATCTTAAGAAATGATAAGCCTTATAAAGTATATAATAAAATGTGTGTCAAATATAATTATAAAATATCTTGAATGAATAAAATTCTAAAAATAAATCATCAATGTTCTAATCGATGATTTAAGGAGAATCCTCTAGATATAATTCTACACTGAGTGGTTCACTTGGAAAGGTATATTTACGTCACGCTTTATCACATGATAGTTAGATGTGTTCTATTCGGAGCACATTCAGGACGTGTACTTATTGTTAGATATGCATTACGCAATACTATGTTTTTACGCCACACTTTCCACTCTATCTAATTTCAATATTTTTCTTGATACGTTCTTTCATAATCTGTATAAAAAAGTAACAATGAATCATTTAATTTAAGAGATTATAAAATAATTGTGAATACAGAAACGAAAATAAATCTTGTTAATACTTCATTTTAATATCTTTAATTTTAATATTTTATTTCAAATTTGACCAATTAATTTTAATTTTATCAGACTTTCATTTTAATTTTATAATATTAAGTTTCCTAGTTTTCTATTTTATGATATCAAAAGATAGAAATTAATCGATTGAGATATGAATTGTTTACAGGTTATCATTCTAAAAGAATATATTTTAGAGTCTTCGCTCACCCTAGAAATACATCTATCTATTCAGTGACGTCGTACTTAAAAAACCATCGATAAACAAATGAAAGCAAAATCTATCTGTTCTCTTTAGCTACAATACGTTATATATATATATATATATATATATATACACACACACATATATATATATATATATACATACACATACATACATACACACATATATACATATATATATATATATATATATATATATATACACACACACACATACACACACACACACGTATGTATGTATGTATTTTGCATTTAAGATGAGACAAATGTTATAAGAAAGCATTATACAGTAAAAGAGAATAGATAAAATTTGTTAGAAAAAATACAGGATACGCAACTGAAGAGAACGGATTTAACGAATCAATAAAGCGGAATAGAAGCTAACGAGAAACGGAAAATGGAATCCACCCGGCTTATGTAGATGACGAGTGAATGCCAAAAGCTTGGAAGATCTTATTTTTAAACCCGGGTTTGTTAGGACTAGCATCATGTTGGTGCTGGCCACTGCTCGCCGCTGACTGTCCTTCATGTAGCGCCCTTTGCACCAATGGCAGCGAACTGTTCACCTGCGTTCGATTGCGTTCGTATGCGTGCGAGTGCGGTCGCCGATGAGATTCGGCCAGAATTCGGTCAGATCAGGTTGTGCCGGATGTGACGGACGACGAAACGAAAAAAAGAACAAAAAGAAAGAAGAAAAGGATAGTAGACGGCTATAAGTGTTTGTGTCAGCTACTGCATAGCATGCGGAAGTGCATACAGCTAATTTATACGTCGAAATGACAAACGACAGAAAAAAAACTCACCTCTTCATGACTTTGTTCATGTTCGCTATTAGCCAGACTGGATCGTGAACCACGTCTGGTAGAGCTTTTGTCATCGCCTAACAGCGTCTGTACTACCCGTGCCTTACTCACCAGTTCTAATGCCTGCAAAAAGAAAAATAAAAACAAATTATTTTACAAATGCATATTATTGTGCGTATTATTAACTAATTAAATCAAATTTTAATTTTTATACTGTTTTTAATGGATATATATTTTTTTATTTCATATATATATTACGTATATCATATATATTTTGTATTAGTTTTAGTTTTCAAATTTATTATATAATTTTAATATTTGATCTAAATATTTGAAGGCCTGATTAATTTAAACTTTTTGTATAATTGATATTTCTTCTTTTTCTTTTCACGTTAAAGAAACAGGAGAAAAAATGAATTGTGTAAGGAGTTAAGCTGAAAAGAGTAATCTTTTTTTAAAATTATTTAATAT
>Ga0157363_1001215_pt1 | contig 21238 bp, 15 predicted proteins | sample AttsexASBM1_FD_111477 | JGI IMG/M metagenome (GOLD analysis project Ga0157363, IMG submission 111477) | Fungus gardens microbial communities from leaf cutter ant in Ribeirão Preto, State of São Paulo, Brazil - Atta sexdens ASBM1 | ecosystem: Host-associated > Fungi > Mycelium > Unclassified ... | reverse complement strand
AAAGTCTATGTGCTTCTTTTACAGAACATATTAACGTGACCATTGACACATACATTTGATATACATTCAAATGGTATACATTGATATACTTTCAAATTTGTTCTAACAATTCTATTTTACATTAAATTTATAAGAGCTTTGTTTGTAATATCGAGAAAAAGAACATACCCTTATTTTTACATTAAACATTATTGATTCTACGCTGTGTCAAACGGTACACGAAGCACCAACTGAGAGAGGCAAGATACAGTGACGAAGCGTAGAGATTATATAAGAACATAAACATTTAATGCTCGCAAACGCAAGCACGGAAGAGACCTGTCCTACACCATCGTGCTTGTGTGTAAGATTCAATATCTTTCGTACAACGAGCAGCGTGTACATAGTAAGAAAGTGATTAAATATTTTCAACATTTTTTACTAGCGTTTTTGAGCTCTGTAATTTGACGTAGACAGAGCCGTGTGAAGACTCAATGGCGTACAAGTAAAATCGTGACATTTATATTTATATATATATATATATATATATATATATATATATGAATTGAACCGATTTTGCATACGATTATATGAAATAATCATTTCAGTTAGGACGAGACACCCACCTAGGGTATTCGTGCAGCAATTCGAACAGCGTTCGTTCATCTTAGGTACCATCCATTCCTGTATTGATAATATATAATACGAAGTAAATATTAATTATATTTGTTTCTTACATATGTATTTAAGAGAGAAAATGTGCTTTTATAAATATTAAACATGTATATTTTTGTTTGTCTTCCTTGTTTCACTCCTCAATGGCTTTATTGCGCTTTATTATGCATAATCTCATCACGAATATTTTCTATATCGTGGAGTACTTTCCAAAAATAAAATTTCATATTATTAATTGAGAATTACAACCAATCGATTATATCATAAAAAGAAGGATCCATGTATTATGTAATATGTTACATATTATAAAAAGCAGAATGTATACAAGAAACTAGTAAAGATTACTTTCTATTTTATACAGTGTGTGTGACTGTCATTTTCTACTTTATATTTAAGATTGTTACATAAGATATATATATATATGAATTATAACTATTGTTATATAGGATGTCAATGTAACAGGGAGGAACAACTAAATGTCCAAATGTACTTACTGTTAATGGTGTTTAATACATGAAACTTGTGGAAATATTTAATCTTATTTATATATTTTGAAACATGTTATAAGATAAATCGAGACAGAAGAGATTTTCATATGAGCTAAGTATTTTGATAATATTGTATCAATCAGTATTATTAAAACATGATTATGCTTTTATATGAGAAATTACTTATATGTAAGTATGTATTATAAAAGTAAAAAAAAAGAAAAAAAAAGGATATGGAGTACAATTTCATTATTTATCAAGTTTTACATATATTATTACAAGTGCGATTGCTAGTATTTATAAAACGTATACAATTGAAAATAATTTAAACATTATTTTAAAATATTGCATTTTATATTATTTATTTTCATTGTAAAATAATGTTGAATACAGAGATCCTAAAGTGTGAATATTTGCCAATAATACTAAACGAAGAGTATCTGTAAAACGTGCATTGGGCGATGACATATCGATATCTCTCCAAGCTATATTGGTACCTTCATTTCGCGTAAATAGCGCTGGAGATGGAACATTTTCACGCATGTATGCCCACAAACACTCCCTCATTATTGTACTGATCTGCAATCAGAACCATTTGCGAAATATAAAAAATTGGAATATATGAATTTAATTGAAATAATATTGTAGAAATAAAAACAGACCTGGTGAGGTTGTAAAACAGGTAGAATGTCTCTAATACTCGCCAGCGGTGGTGGTAATAATTGACCAAGTGCCATTATATTGACAAGCGAAACGCCTTCCTCTGTATTCCAATTAGCCATGACAGTCGCAGTAATGCCTCTCAGTAAAACGGAACAATATGCTAATGCCGGCCTATACCAAGCAGTCAATTCTAACAATGTCCATAACAAAGAAACATCCTTGAATTTACGACGGATTTGTAAATCTCTTTCTATTGTGACCTGCAGTAATGAAAAATTAAAATAATTAACTAGAGATGATACAGAGCTCAATGTCATAGTTGTTTGTTAATGAAAGATTCGGTTAGTTCATTAAATTTAATAAATCTTGTTGCCATTCTTCAATACAAAATTTATTTTTACAGGAAAAATATTCTATTCTGACAGAAACAAAATTTATAAAACATAAATTTAATCCAAAAGTATCTGAAGCTAAATAAATCTCGTAAATGTATCGGTTCTCAAAGAAAAACTTCCAATTAAAAAGTTAATTATAAAAAAATCAATTAGTTAATTGTGAAATTAATTGAGAAAAATTAGCATATTAATAATTAATATAAATAATACCTTTGTAAATTCCTCGTCAGGCCACGGTAAACCATTGTACATAACATCAGGCGATACCAATTCAACTAACAACAAACTGACCATTGTCAGAGCATCCAAGTTAATTGGATATCGATCTGATTCCTGATTGCTGCAACAAGCCTGAAAATAATTCGAATTGAATGTTACGAGTATTTAATATAAAATTTAGAGATTTACTAAAAATTTACTAAAATTTACTAAAAATGAACTCTATCGGATTTTTTACCTTTATTACATCTATTAGCAACATTTTGTTTAAAGTAATGATTTCCTTATCGATCGAATTTTCCGGCGGAAGTCTTCGTGGACCATGTCCTATCACGCCAGCGTGAAATACTGATGAATGTCGCTGCGCTAACATGGTACTCGTCACCTAAGATGAGATCATATATCAAAACATATTCTGCATATTTAAAATGTATTTTTATCATATTTTTATACTTGTTTATGATTCTGATGTAATAATAACATCTCTTCAAAATGAGGCTCGAATTTCTCCTTTGCACCAAAGTATTTAGCCTGCTCATTATTGATACTATTTCCTAGTATCTCTCTGAGAGCCAATACACGTGCGGACGTAGAATGACATGTTAAATCTTTCAGTAAATGACATACCATCTTTACTCCTTGTTCTTTTTTTATAATATCTAAAAAAAATTGCATTATCATATACTTTGTTACTTAAAAAAATAAGGCTTTTTATAGAATTCTAATTACCAGTTTGAGCAATGCATAAAAAGAAATACTGTATGATCGCTCTTGTTAATTTCAGCATAAGTTCTATATCGAGAATATGGTCTTTTTCGGATGTGCTTAACAGATCCAAGAGAGTAATAACATCATTCGCCAAATTAAAATCATCGCTTCTCATCAATAAACAAGATATTTGATATAAATTAGCTCTGAGGGCTCTGCTAATCATTTGTGATTGCAATATCTCCACCTTATTTGATTTTTCCCATCTAATAAAATAGAAAGAGACATTAATTATTAAATTAAACTGTAAAATATTTAATTATTTTAAACTGTTGACACTTACTTTAACATCAGAATAAGATTTTTGAATAACTGTTTTGATTCCTCTTTTTCTATCACATTTTTATAATATATTTCTCTGAGTGCTTGTTCCAAAACCTGCGTAAAATAATCGTGACCAGCAAGCATATTTTCAGTTACGGATTTACTCGTAGGAAATTGTACAACATTATTAGTGATAAGACGTATTAAGGCCGCAAGATGGAACATTGTTTGTGCCTTCATTAGCATGTAGGATACTGTGGAGACAACTATGTTCGGATTTTGACTTCTGAGAAAACATAATAGTCTGACAGCCGTTTGCACACGCAGTGGATTTGGATTTAGCAGCATTGGTACTATCAACGATATCTCCTGTTTGATAGAACTCAACAGATGAATATTTGCGGATTGAGGTCCGTGCGTTCTCAATAAGAGGTCGATTTCCTGTAGAATCAATTCTAATATCTCCCGACAAATGTTTTTCACATTTTGCGCCGCATTAACACTGTGATAGCCGACGTTGCTCGTGTTTAAACTTATATCTAATAGTACATTGATTATTTGTGATGCGCCTTGCTCACATCCTAATATTAAATGTACCATCAAGTCCATTAAGGCCGCTGGTTGATTATCAAAGTATTTACACCAATCTGCTGCAAACAATGCCAGTTGTGGTATAATGTCTGATTTCACTATAACAAACATTATTTTATAGCTATATTTAATTGTAATGATAACATTAGATTTACTTTAAATGTAATTTCTATTAAAAACATACATATTTGTAACACATCGCTAGTTATTGCTTTCAAAAGAGTCTGAGAAAGTGAAGCCAAATTCAAAAGAAACGGTACAGTGGCTAGTTTCTGCTTTTTGGTATCTTCGTCAAGATTTATGTCTTCTTCCAAACTCCACTAAGAAATAAATTATTCAAATATATTATGTAACACATAATATAACTTAAATTAGAAATATATACACAATACAACTTATATAATAAGCTTACTTCAAACAAATCTAACAGTGCTTTTCTAATATCTTGAAAATGGCTACCAGCTAAATGTCCCAATATACCGACAACAGAATTTAACTTTGGATTCTTAACATTATGTTCATAGCCCATGGCACAGAAGTCTTTCAATCCACACGATAACACCCTCGTGATCACAGTATTTGGAAAGCAGCTTCCTACATGCGCAACGACCCAATCGAAATATGGACTGTGTATCACACTGGTGTCTAATAATGCCTTGATACAAGACTCCGTATCGGAATGCATAAGACACTGCAGACATTGGGCCGTAATATCTATTAGAGTCCTTGTTGCACGACACGACATCCATTGTTGCATAAAATCATTGATGCCTGCATTGACAGGTAAATTGCCGCGTTTTGAATAATCCGAGGATAGTTTGCCTGTGGAAGGAGCTTACTTTGTACATTGCAGAAATGGATTTTGTAATAAATTAAATAAAATATGTTTAGTTATATATATTTAGTATTTCAATATATATATATGTATATATAATTAAATATAAATTAAATTATATATATATATACCTAGTAAGTCCAACGACCATGCTGATATGATAGGTGCCCATGCTTCTGGATTTCCATTGACGAAACTGCTCAGGATAGCATGAATTTCTGCTATAATGCTCTCTTCAGGTATCGATATATTCTGATTTGACTATAAAGATTATGTATGTGAATTGTCGATATTATTTTAATCATATTGAAATGCTAAAAGGGTGAATAAATTAAGAATACAATACGATTACATACCTCGATCTGACGAACATATTTTGTTACAGCGACGAAAAATACATTACAAAAATATTCAAGTACAGCTTCCCTCGCTGCGGGTACATTTTTCAACAAAGATAATGCCGTACGGGTTACATCTTGTGTATTTGTATTATGGGCAGGCCGAATGGCACCGGAGATGAATTTTCTAACCTCAGTTAAAATGTCCTGAGGTGACAAAGTCGCCGTATTATGCAGCATTTTTGACGAATTATTAGTAAAAATACTTCAGGTACAAAGCATCGTCCAATTATGTCCGCATTTCTAGTCAAATCAACATAAATTCATTGCCTCAATAAGTCGTGGCTTTTCTTGAGTAAGAGGTTATGATATATGAAAGGTTAGTCTTCAGACATCTTTTTTTTTGAAAGCATATTTTTATTCCAAAAATCATCTTTGCGAATTATATATATAATTTATATGAGAAAGAATATATTTATATAAGAATTTTATGTAAGAAAGTTATTTCTTCTCCTATGAAATATTAAGTAGAGATAACGTTTTTACATAATTGATGTACAAACACGAAGTTGAGAGAAGTTCCATGCTTAAAAAATAGAATATATACTTAATACATCTTTTTTTTGGAAGACCTTGTATTGCAAAAATCTTTCTTGCAAATTATATGAAAGAAAATAATTTTTTCTTTTATAAAATATTACATAGAAATAATGATTTTACAATGATTATATGTGAGGTTGAAGATATACCTCCATGCTTAAAAAGTAGGATGAAATTATATTTTACAAATTGACAAATTGTATCATAAAATGACCATTTAGTAAATAATTTAGATGAAAACGAACTGAAGACATTCTAAAAATTCAGCTTTAAAAAATCTTGAATTATAAATGAAAATAAATTAATTGATAGTTTTCCATTTAAGGAATACAGTTGATACAAATGTTCTATTTTTTTTTACGTTTCATGAGAAGAAACAGAAACAAAACTTATGTCACCAAATGGAAAACATCTAATGTAAGATTATGAGATTAATATCAAAGTAATGTTGCAGGAAATGTAAACAGTTCAACGTCTCTTCTTTTTCTCCTGCTTCCGTGGCCGATGAGGTCTTCTTGGCGTCACTTGAGGACTGTTTTCGGAACATTCAACATCACTTGGATCATCCTACAATGACAAGAATTATTGCCGCAAGGAAGCTATTGTCTTAACAGTCTGCAACAGCTAGAAGTTACCTTCAAAGCTGCCACACCATCGGATGGACCAGCCTGATACACAACTATAGCTAACAAGCACATGATTTGGAATACTGCACCTACATAAAGGCCGAATCTCAGCAACTGTTCAAATAGAGTTTCCTCCGCTGGCAGTAAAAGGCGTTTAAATTGTGGATCCGCGTCAGCCATCTCTAAATATAAAAAAACACATAGGCGTTTCTACAATACATCAATAGAACATAAATTTATTAAAATTAAAAGAAATAATAAAATAGGTTTCTAAGAAGTTTACTACACCTAATATCAGAGCAGAATTCGTTTTTGTTAAATCTTGAATACTTGCAGAACACAAAACAGTAACATTATATAATAATATAATTGATAACATATACATGAGTTATATTGTTGATATAACAAAGAAAATCAATGTTAAGAGTAGTTGTTAAAGAGACATAAGTTATGATATAACAATTTTTAGTATTTTACAAGAATATATTGTTATCAATTGGATTTCAATTTGGAATATAATAATAAAAGTTTTAAATTTAAATACATATAACTGTTATATTTTAATTTTACATTAAGTATAAATTATACATTAATGCTTTGTTATTGTGTTTTGCGGACATATATTTATTTCATTTTAAGTATGTGTAAGAAGTATTAGTTTAGCTACAAAAAAAGACTAACAATAACAATCAATGTGCGTATCTGAACGAACAAACATATACAGTCATGTTTTTCTCTCGAACAATTTGCATAACAAACCATCGATTCACGCAATGGAATCCAATTATTTCAATTCGAAATACGTCACATCCCCACAAAAATCGCGGAAGCGTATAATCATTCGAAACATATTCATTCGTAAATTTATATTCGGGCTCCCCTGACGAATCTTATTTTTCGTTTTGTTTTCTTTTATTTCTAATGCATCTAAGGCATTTCATTCTTTTGCTCCAAGTAATTCTCGCACGAAAAATAATCCTGTCTTTCTTGTCTTCCTTTTCTCGCGCAAAGAACTTTCTGCGGATTTCATCAAAAGAGTCCTCGAGCGATAAATACCTGCTCACGCTGGCACGCGTGTCTCGCGGTATTTATGCGAGAAATATATATCTCTATAAAGCTAGGAAATCAATAAACGACAATGACCGACGATGATCGCCACCTCGTTTTTATTCTCTCGCGCGTAGCGACAGATAGTACCAACATTAAAACGTTCATAAACATATGTACGCACGTCCTTCCCAGCCACTGCAGTCCCGTCACAGTAATCGTGACGTTTCATGGAACCTAAGCCGCCTAAGCGGTCCCGAATCCAGTGGTGGACGGTGGCAGAGGATTCGCGCGACTTTCGGCTACTCTCGAGCGGCGACGGAAAATTCGAGATCGCGATCGTGGTTCTTCGGTTTTACACGCCGAATTCGGCCGAGGCCATCCGCTCGGAATGACTCGGTTGGGCTCGACTCAACTCGGTTCAGGTTCGATCAGATTCGGCGTAGCACGACGCAGTTTAGCTTTCTGACGTTGGCAACGCACGGCGTTCATGCTTGCCGCGTTCGCCGACAGATGGCGCCGTGCGCGAGCGGCGCGACATCTTCCCGCAATCGTGATTAACTTCGGCCCAGTCAGGCGTCTGTCCTTCGGCGAATTTGCACGCGCTAATTAATTATCTCGATTTCATCGTGTAGCGTATCTCACGTTTAATTTTGCGCCGTACAAATTTCAGCGATTGTAATTGCAGACGAAAAAATGACGGCGGAACGGAATTGATGCGGAAATCGACTCGATTGATTTGAATTAAGCGCCACATCGTGAGCGCCGGAAAGACGCTGGGTTCGAGGCTCGCTAGCTCGCGAGTCCGTGGATGTGAACCTTTGTTTTGTACAAAAGTAATGGCTGCCATCTCTAGTTTTCGATTGATGTTTTCCGTGGAGAGACCGAATTCCCGTGTTTACCGCGGTATTTAATAACGCAGGATCGCTTTGCGCGGCGCATCGGCGTCGACCGCGATGTAAACGGTGTTCAGACGCACGTCGTTTTGACTGCCTCAGTGTCATTTCCGCGGAAAAATGCCTGTGTTTACATCCGAGCTACGAGCGAGCTTCTGTATTCCTGTCACATTAAGGTAAGCGACGCTTTTTCGGATCGCAAATCGGTTTGGCGACGCAGTGGTGTTTCGGATTGCAGAATTTTATCGAGAAATTGCAATTCTACGACCGTCGATGACGATTCCCGTTCTCGTTGGCCGACAACGATCATCGTCGTCGATCATCGTTTCTCAAATTCGCTCGCATTTTCCTCGTCTTAGTAATGTTTAGAGCCATATATCGCGTTGTTTCATCAATCGCTTTATTCTCTGATTGAAAAAACACGCGAGTATCTGTGGAATTGCTTCGAGGAGCGGATGAGTCCGTCGTTCGTCGTACTTAACCAAAAAAAAGTTATGTCTCTTCCGAGGTAAAAGATGGGCAGCCCGACGCGGATTCCTGATTTTTCTTGTTCTAATTCAAATGGGAACGAAGATGAAAACGTACGTCGCGTTGAATTATCGTGAAATCGGTGAGAAATATTCATTGGGCATCTAATTTGTGCATAACGCAATTTTTCGTCTCAGATGGTGGCAACAATGGCTGGTAAAATGGTAAGCGAGGGCAGGTCAAGCGCACACACATCGCTGCGAAACTCCACGGCTCGTTTCCTGCGATCGTGAAATATGTTTTCTCAATCATGCACGTGTTTTTCATGTCAGACTGATTTAGGCGATTGATTTTTCCAAAGAAAAAAAATTTGAGACTCCTTTAAATTCAGTTATGCAATTTATATCAAATATTCGCATCTCAAATGGTTACTCTATAATTTTTTTTTTTTTTTAAGGATACTCTGTAGAACTTTCAGAGTGAATCTTACTGTAAAGAGTGAAATCTCACTTTTAAAGATTGGAAATTGAGTTATTCTTTTTTAAGACTGGTACAAATTTCACTCAGAGTGATATCAAACATGAAATTTTGAAATCTTAGATTGCTACTTTGTAATTTCTTTTCACAGGATACTCTAAAATTTTTAGAGTGGATCTCTCACTCGGAGCAGTAACATTTCATTCTTAAAGATTAAAAATTGAGCCGTTTTTTTTTTTTTCAAAATATACTCACTTTTCACTCTTTAGAGTGAGATTCCACTGTATAGAATTTAGATAGTATATTGATACAGATGTGCCTTTATTCTTTATGTCAGAATAACATAGATGTTTATATTCATCTGTTCATTTTTTTATCATAAAGTTATTATTATTATTATTATTATTTCTTAGGTCAAAATTTCTGCTTTATTTATCACAAATATTTTTTTTTTCTAAGTTTAGTGGATATCTTCTGTATTAATAGAGTTATCAAGTCATTTTAATCAGATAAAATTAAGTTTTTCTAAGTAACCTTGGAAAGGAAAAGCAAGAAAGTTAAATGTCGATATAAAATGTTTTGCTGCAAATGTAGATTTAAATTCCTATAATTATCATTTTTATAGAGATGAATCTCGTTAATTTAATCATCATGATTCAATCTTCATACAAGCTTTCAGTATTTTCTTTTTTAAATCTCTCTGATTATGAAAAAAATCTGATCTTTGGGCGTATGAAACTTTATTACTAGCAGATGGAGGTATTAATAATTTTATTTTTTTTAGAACATTTTTTTACATAAAAGCAACAGATCCTATGTGAAAGGATATCGTTCAAAAGCAGCGCCAAGCGTTATTTCTTCCTCTCTACGTCGAGATTTACAATTCAGATCCAGTATACATCGCATCAACAATACAATTTCGCCGGGATTTGAACAGATCTAACCTAAGCGCGATCGGAAAAGTCAGCAAATGAAACAACGGTTGAAAACTGCTTCGCGGCGGGAACAGAAAAATGTTTCCAGGCGGCGCTTCCTTCGCTCGCTGGCGGCCATATTGTCCATTCGGCCTTCCTACGCTACCCCCCAACCCTCAGCTACCCTTTACTCTTCGCCTCCTCTCCCGTAGAATCCCCCTTTTCAGGATCTTTTCAGCGTGCTATCCCTTCCAGCTGTACTCTCGCCTCTCCTATTTTCTCTCTCTTTCTCTCTCGCCATCGTCCGATTTTCCTCTCTCCGTTCTCTCGCATAAGGTTTCCTCGTTGCTCGCTGTGAAAGCTGTACGTATCTAGTGAACATAGCGGCGAACGCGTGCGATGCGTATTTAACCGAGGCTTAGTATGACACAGAAGTGAAGAATGAAGTTTTATTTCGTGTTTCGGATACATCCTTGGAGAAAATCTGAAAATTTTCCAGGATCGAAATTGTTTTATGTCTCTCTTTCTTCCTTTCACTCTCTTCTATTGCGATTTCATTCGGCGCGAGATTTGTTTGCGAAATATTGGACACGCGCGGACTCTCCTCCCGGGTTCCACATCCATGTAGATATCTATATTCTATTTTTAGACAACGCGCACGGCTGACTTGAACCCGGTGCCGCGCGCAATAGTAAGCCGGAAGTGAAATATTAACAAATATTAGACGATGTGGCGACGCGGTATTTAAACCGTGCACGTGCAATCGGCTAGTATTAGCGGTGTAATTACGGGGCTACGTAAACGGAGTGACCTGAAGCACTCTATAGTGTTTTTAACGAGAGACTATTAATCTTATGACTTTAAATTAATTTAAATGTATGCAACTGCATAAACCGTTTCTATGTATAGAACGGTTTTGTTGAAGTATCTATATATATACATATATAAATACATATATAAATATTTAACTATAACGTTAAATTTATAATGCCAAATTATATCCAATTTGAGTCATTTTTAATTATTAGTTATTTTTAATTATTTTCTATTAATCGCCATTGCTTCTATAGAATATATTATTTTTAATTTATAATTTTTAACTTAACTAAAAAAAAGCGGAGTTTAACTTAAAAAAATTTATTAAATTTCATTTATTATTCAAATTTAGTTTGTTATTTATTTATTAAGTGCATACCTATGTTATCATATAAAAAAATTCATGTAATTTTTCATGGAAATAATGTTTATGATCGGAAAATTATTTAAATATGATTGAAAATTTACTGGAAATTATAATCATATTTAGGTAATTTTCTTCAGTATAGACGTTGTTTATTTTGAAACTAATCTCAGAAAGAGATTGATTTACATTTTGATACATATGGAAATTAGGAATAATAAAATGTTGTTTAGCTCAAGGAATTGGGTTATCATTGCTCCTTTAATATCTAACAGTGTAAATATACATCTAAAAATAATTTTACCGAACTATCAAAATAACTGGTAAAATAATAGGCTATCAAAATAATAATTATAGCACAATAATTAGAAAAAGTTGTATTGAAATTCTGGTTGAAAATGGACAAATCAGAATTTTCTGGTTAAATTTATTACAATTATAGTTGAATTAAGAATTCTAATTGAATGATCAGATTAGCTATCAATGGATATCAATTCTGATTTGTCCATTTTTAACTAGAAATTTTTTTGAGCACAGGATGCTCGAACATAATGAATGCCGCGAAAAGTTAGCATTTTAAGTAATTATTATTTGGTGGTTCAAAAAAATTATTTTCAGACCTAGTTAAATATTTAGGTATCCTAGCAAAATCGTTCTTTTTGTGTATATTTGTCAGTGGTTCGATCGAGATCTGCAAGCGTTTGCTATCTGTGCAATAATATTCGATACGTTTGGATCTCGCAGATCCGCGAGAATCACGATCCGCATGCGATTGATCTCCGGCGCTGAGATGCGGAAATCGGGCGGTTAATTGGCCGATCGCGCCCACCGCATCGAGAGTGGCATGCGTTCGATTAAAACGCCATTGCATTTCGCTTAACTCCATTACGTGTCGTGCATCCATGCACGAATCAATTATTGATTGGTTTATCCGAACCGCGGGCGCGCTATGCTCGCTCATAGATAACCGGACAGGTAACAGCGCGGATGCCGCTTCGAGCTATTTTGTAACACCGAAGGGCTCGATTTATCAACGGTCCGCAACGGTCTGAGAAATTAAAGTCGAAACAGCAAAACACGGCTTTTAATCAAAATGTTTGTTAAAATCTAATAAAATCGCGCACGCGCGTAAAGGATGATTTCGCTCAAGTATCTACAAATTTAGGTGGATACAGATCTGAAAATAATTTTGTTAAATTATCAAAATAATTACGTAGAAATCTCAAGCAATAATAAGTAATACTGTAAAAAATTTGGATATTTTACACAGAAAAATATATACAGTACACAAGTAATAATTACTTGTTTCAAGTATTTCAAAAGTTTATACTCGCAAATCTATAATCATAAGGTCATCACAAGCATTAAGTTTATTTAAAATATATTCTGAATCCTGGTATTTAATACTTTAATCAAGATAAATAAATTGAAACAAATTCGATTTGCTTAATAGAGTCCCTTCTTCGATCAATTTTGTAATATTCTTCGAAAGAAAATTAATTCTTGTTTTGAATACACAATAATGAGTTTTCCTAAAATTTGTAATAAATATATTTTAAGAAAATATTCTTTCTTAAAATGGCCATTACTCAAAAGGAAGAAAATAAATTAATTAATTTTCTTAACAAGAGAATGATATTTTTTTGTGTAACAATCAATTGTAGCGTTCTATTGTACATAATTATTTACACATAATTATTTACAGTCCGACAACATTATTTTTACATCTTATATTTAGTTAAATTTTTAGATATTTCAGCAAAAGTTCTTTCTGTGTGCATTTTGTATATGTTTCTTCATGCGACATACGCAAAGTAGCGGCAGTCGAATCTTTTCAGCCGAGATTTTCAGATTTTATATCCGGAATACTGTATAGAAGTTTGTGCGGCATTCGAATAGAATGTCTGTGCCATCAACAACAAAATCCAGTCGTCTTTGCGTGGGCAAACGAGCGATGGGCGAGGTAAAATTGTATCGACAGCGAAGGAAAGAAAGTCACACAGATTGACGAGTGAGCAAGCGATACGATTGTAATCAGATTGATTGAGATACTTTTCGTATCAATGTAATCTCGTCGGATTTATATTTTCACTTGATTCGTGAAAGGATAATAATATCAATTGATAATCTAATATTATCAGTTTTATAATCAATCAGACAATACTATTATTAGTTTTTCCAATTCAGAAATAAGATTATTAAAAATGTTGATATACAGAAGATATACAGAAAGTATAACAAGTATTAACAGCGTTCGAGTTGAAGATAATCCTGTTCGATAACAGTATTAATGGAACAAACACCTCAGGTTTTTAAAAATACTTAATACAAACAAAAATTATTTGTTTTATTAATATTGTTATTAACAAGATTACTTTCAATTACAGTAATACCATATTAATGCAGCATTTGTTTTTATATACGATTCTCTTGAAAATTGAACCTCATTTTCTGAAAATTTCTTAATTTTAGTGTCAGAGCACATTATAATTTCTTCCATTTCTTTTATCTCTATTTCATTGGAATTGAAAGAATTCAGCTTCTGAGAGACTTTTTGACAACAATTCTTCCTTTCGGGGAGACCAGAATTGTCCGTTAGATCGTCACTGACGACGATTGTACGTCAGCAGCGCCGGAAGAGGAGGCGGCCGCGAAGGGTATCGCGTTTTCCCCTCTCGCGCGTGGGGTTTAACCTTAACCCGCGCACACACGGAGCCGTTTCGGCGCGAGCGTAGCGGGCGATCGATAGGCCGCGTTTCCGACGAAGCCGTCATCGACGCTCGTCGGCAGCGGAGCCGTCCGCGGAGCCGCGCGGTTCCTAATTGCAGCGCGACGCAGTGCCGCAGATTAACTTTTAAAAGCAGCCCGTGCATAATTCATGAGCCGTGTAAATCCCAATCAGCGTACGCCCCTCTTTAGGCTCCGTTAATCCGATTTCCGCGATTGGCCAATTCGAGGATGAACGGGATAAACGGAACGATCAGGTGGTGGTCGCGTGGGCGCGTTTTATGCACACGCGTGGCTCTCTAGATTTATTTTCTTGTAACTGGAACACGTGGGTTTTGGTGATTCTAGGAAATTTCTTAATTTTTAAATAGTCTATAATTTAGAATAATTTTCACAATCTTATTTTTTTTCTTTTTTTCTTTAGTTTTGTTTTATTCATGTATAATTATCGCACTATATTTATGATAAGTTCAAGTTGCATTTTTATATAGTTGAAAATTTTAAACCCGCTAAAACTAATAACAACTTTAATAGGTTCCAAGAATTTATATATTCTTTTTTAGCATCACAAATATGTGTTTATGAGTTAATAGACTTGAAACTTTCGAAACATGTCTGTTTTTTTGTAACTGTATTAATACTAGAACTGAACTAGTATACCAGGGTTGTCTTAGACTTGGAAAACCGAGAAAAGTTAGAGAAATTGAAATTGGAACAAAAAACTAGTAAAAATCAAGAGAAAACAATAAAATAGTCTGAAATTTTGAAATTTGTTCACAATTCCCTTAAATTAATTCCCTAAATTTGTTTCTATTCCAAATGTTATAATTTTTTAAATTCTGACGTTTATAGTCAAATACGTTCGAAATTTGCATACTTTAAGCTGCATATTTTAACGAAATAATTAAAATTTATCCATATTTTGTTCACTATTTTTATTTGTTACTTCTTTTTCGTTATAAACCTGTTATTTTTCTAATACTAATTTTTTTTTTTATTGACTTGAATTGTATTTAAAATTTGATTAGGTTATTAAGCTCCTTTTGCGTTGTTTTTAATAATAGATTACTTTTTTACAATCCTTGATTCTAAATGTAAAATTTACATATTTTATATTGGAAAATTTTCCATTTGGAAAATCTGGAAAAGTCAGAGAATTTTTACATTTATTTTCTGTGGCATTCTGTATTTTCTATATTAGAGAGACTTTTCAACGAGAGACACAGTGTAACACAGTGAATCATTACATCCTTGTTTGACAATATTAAACAAATGAAGTTATTCATTATGTTACACTATGTTTGTTTCTTTGCTGAAGCATCCAAAATGAAATAGGATATATATATTTGACAAAAGCAAGGAGGAAAGTTCTAGTGCAGTAATAAAAAAATTTAATGAGAAACGATTCAAACTGAAAAAGAACGTTCTGCGAACGTATAAATCCACCTAGTCGTCTCTATAATAAAAATGTTCTATAAAAATCTTAGGAAGCTTTGCTTTATTATTTCGTAGAAAACTACAGATCGAACAAAAATTTCGACGAAAATTCTATTGAAAATTCATCTCAGATTTGTCGAGAATCGAGTACAATTGCTTGTGTAATTGAAAGATAGTAAACTAATTTTTGCGGATCATCATTCGTCGTGAAACCTCAGGGTCACAATGTCGTGCGAAATCACGACGTCATGTAGAGGCAACAGAACGAGGCCTGTTCATTGAACAGGCCGATCGTTACCGTCGATTATCCTCACGCCGTAAAGTATTGGTCGTTTGTCAGAGTTAACGAGACGTCTGTAGAGTCCATACGGCGCGTCTGATATTTTGGTGTTCGATCTAATTAAAGAGACTATTGGAACCGATTAATCTCAGTTTTTATCGAAGATTTGGAATATGTGGCTCTGATTGGATATATGTAGCTCTGATTTAGAAATAAATGAAAATATTCGATATCCTCGCGAATTAATTTTGGAATGATTCCGATAATTCTGTGACATGAAGAAAGTAGATCGTTCTGAGCTGTTCAATTTTGCAATCCTCGAAAAACACTATATCATGAAGTTATTTCGAGACACGTATTTTCTTCAAGGCACGGTCTTTAATCGCGTCTTTGAAATTCATTTTACTATTCGTATTGCATTCAACGTTGATCTTCTTACTGCTTAAGTTTTTCTGTATGCTCTTAGGGCCTAAGAAAAACTTAAGCAACAGATGTACCGTAAGAATTAGGCATAGAAAATGATTTGACAATTCTTAACTCAAATTGGTTAATTCTTACGGTACGTTTTATGACTATTATGGAAAGTGTGTGTGGCAGCTCTTATGTCTACTTTACAATAAGCCATAAAAATTGTTGACCAATTATGGGCCGATATTCTTATATCCAAGACTGTCTTAACTTTAGTTTTGAGATGTCACGAACCAAGGGCTGCATTAACGTCTTAAGATATTATTTAAGATGGACGGTCTTGAAATAAGAATCGACTGTTGTACTGCCATAGTCGATTATTTTCTTCACGTTTGATTGGTCCATTTTTACAGTTTATAATAATTATAGTTATTGTAGAGTTAGAACCATGGCACACAAAAAAAACTTAAGCAGTAAGGAAATCAACATGTTCGATTTGCTATCACTTACATTATTGAATTCTTTATTACAACTAGTTGATTTCTGTTACACCTTATACTTGTTAAATTTAATGTTAAATTATCCAATTTGAGTTTATTTTTAATCATTTCTATGGATCGCCACTACTATCCAATATTAATTTCACTCAAGAAAGTATATTATTGTGATTCAAATAGTTTATTGTATACGTGTATGCATTAATATGGACAATGTTTACTTTGAAACTAATTACTCTAACTTTCTGAGAGTGAAATTTCACTTCAAGAAAAGTGATAATTGCGTCAGTCCGGCAAGGAGTGAACTTCACTCTTTCGGGAGAGAATTTTTTAACCTAAAAGGTCAACTTTAATGATTAGTATCTCGCGTCGCAAGACAGCGACGCTTGTTTCTGTCATATTCGTTTTGTACAAACACGTCGAATGAGTTTAATAATTTTTAGATTAGATCTAGTGAAGCTAAATATTTATCAGAGTGAAATTTCAGTCTTTCTCTTCGGAGAGTGAAATTATTCACTCTTCATATAGATTGAAAATTGACTCCCATTTGGAGTAATTCTTCATTGTCGGAAAGTAAAAATTTCACTCCTGTCGAACTGGAGCAACTATCACTCTTTGGAAGTAAAATTTCATTCTCAAAAATTTAGAGTGTACAAAATGGATTTATTTTGACACAGATGGAAGTTAAAAATAAAATTATTTAACTCAAGGGATTGGTTTACCATTGTTTCTTGGATATCTAACAATGTACTGCCTCACGTTTTTTTATGTTCCGGGTCTTAAATAATAAAGAATTTTTATCAAAGTCGATTTTTGCGAGGCGACCGCGATCGATTTATATCACTTCGCTGAGCATCGGCATCGCTTCGCGCGTTGTTGTTATATGTATACATCGTATAAATCTTTCTGGGGCAAAATTACACGGTGCTTTAAACATCTTGCGAGCTGTACGGGGCGTTATCGCGACTCACAAGCGAAGATTAACGAATGATCTCATTTCGTCGACTGGGAAGAGGGAAAGAGAGACGGAACTCTGTAAAGCGCGGCTAGCTGCGTTCGAGCATTAGCTCCTACCGTGATATATCAGTCAATTCTTCTGTAAACATACAAAGCTGCGTTATCGGCAATGTTACGGCGAAGAGAATCGCGTTTGAATTGCCGCGGGCGTTTTTCTCTGCACGCAGTTGCATCGATTCGCGCCGTTCAGCTGGTAAGGATCCATTCGATTGCGTTTCTGCGGGATGACGTCATGAGCATATTAACGGCGCATGAAATTTTGACGATCCGTGCAGATCTGTATTTACAATGCGAATAACGAGCAGCGCACGTTGTTTTTGGCACGCGAAATTAACTACGATGCGCCCATCCATTTCGCGCGTCTGTCGATAATATTTTTTAACCATTTGTACCGGTAGTTGTGTGTGTTAGGGCCGGTTTTTTATTTCATAGTTAACTTATGATTATGGTCTTAATAATAATATAAACATTGTATTTTCCTGGCTGTGTTATAATCACTAAACTGATGTTTTTTGTAGTGAGTAACTAGTTGCTATTGCGAAACGATTGATATGATTTAATTAGTGATTAATTATAATTTTCCATTTTGTTCTAATATGAATTTAAGGCTAGTATTTCGTTCTTATATTTAAGACCATTTTATTTAAGTACGATTTTAAGAGTTATAAATTAATCAGTGTCGAATTAGCATCTTAATCTTTTAATCTCTATATTGTTTTATCATTTTATCTACCACAGTGAGTATAATCGTGAAAAATATACCATAAAAAAATATAAAAATGAATATATAACAATGCTCTTTTCCATTAAAAATGCCATGTATCAAAAAACGGTACAAGCAAGAGTATGTATCTTTATTAATAAAGAAGTTATTATAATATAGCACAGTAAAAGAAATCTTGGGTATGCCACATTAGGAGCGAAAGATAATTTTGAAAAATGACCAGAATACCAGCTTAAGAATTTTTATTATTTGAAGAAATTTATGAAAATTCCAAAAACAACTTGCTTATACATCAATTTGAATATTCGAAGAACCAGCGATAAACGCGAAGTGTTTATTAAAGTCTAGCTTAATATAGCATTCTACAAAATCTATTATTTACTTGTCGAATCATTTATGTTTCGGAAAATGTTTCTTTCGTTTGCCGATGAAGCAACGTTTGCAGTTATTATGGCATACGTTTAAATGTTATCGATAATGTTTGAAGGTATCGCTGCGACCTCGTTGCGATAATAAAACGTTCGAAAAGTGCGATAATCTCATTCGCTATGTCCGCGATAGCGTTTTCAACGACGAATATTCACCCTCGTACATTCACCCAGTGATGATAACAGTCGTAGCATATCTGATCCTCCATTACAGAGTAGTATATATAAGAAATTAAACTTCATGTTTAAAATCTACTTCCGATTATTTTTATCGAGCGTTAAAAAACTGAAGAATAATTGTGAGGGAAAAGACTTTCAGAAATTTAAACTTTATGCTAGGGAATATTGCTCATTTGCTACAATGACATGATTCACGATCAAAAAACGAAGTTTTCCAGATAATGAGAAATTTGAAATCTCATTCAAATTTTTGAATATTAATCTTAAAATATAATTTTGATGTAATAATTATAGAGGAATAAAAAAATTCTTTTTCTGTTCTTTTTCTACAATCAAAATTTTAGAATATTAATCATAAAATAGAATTTTGGTATAACAATTAATTGTAAAGGAAAAAAATATCTTTTTTTTTCTTTATCTGCGATCAACTAAAAAAGTGACAATTTTATTTATTTAAGTTGTTGTAAGAAATGTACGATATGATTAATAGTAAAGGTATCTTACCATATTTTATTTACGGAAAAATGATGTATTAACAACATTAATCTAATTGAAAATAATTTTGTTAATTTAGTCACAATTAATAATGAGAAATAAAATTTTATCAAAATAAGAGCATACCATATTTGCTCAACACTATGTACATTATATATTTATATTGTTTGATTGCATATGTATCAAACATTTCCTTAAATATATTTGCAATATTAAACAAATATCAAGATACCGTGAGTTTTCGCCCTTGGCGAAATATTCTTCCTTGGACGCTATTACTGTGTGTTGAAATGGTTTAACTGTAAAAGTAATTAACGTTTGACGCAATTAGCACGTGATTTAAATTCCCCTAATGGTCTTCGCGGTTGAGGATCTCTTTAGAACACGGTACGCACAGCAAAGCGGATCTCTCTCGATTATTAATGAAAAAAAAAAACAGATGAAGTTGTCACGACATGCGTTACTATCGGTTTATAAACTCGTTTGTCGGTACTCGTTTAACGTCGACATTAGTCAACTGAGTTTATTTGATGCGAAACGTTTAATTTTCTGTCACGCGCGTGATAACGTGAATTAAAGTGCGTATTCAGAACTCGGAAAGAAAAAAAAAGAAAGAGAGAGGCAACACTCTACGAAAAAAAGTCGTCTTTTAAAAGATTAATGAAAAAGGACTAGAAAAGGATAGAGTAATTATAGAGTGCTAGGAATAAGGAGTAATTATAGAGAGATATAAATAAGACTAGATAGAGCGAAATAAAATTAAAATTTATTTCATATAAATCTATCAATTACACGTCAAAGAACATCAGCTTTGGAAGTGTCGCACTTTTCTCTTGCACAATTCAAATTAGAGATTCGAATCCTATAATATCCAGAAAATTGAGCGTGCCGTTATTTGCAGTTGACGCAATTACTTCAATCGCAATTGCGTCATAAATTAAGCCACCAGTTTAACTATGTCTGACGGAAATGTAGGGGCCAATTGCTGTTGTTCATCGTGTTCGGCATTAGTCGAAACACTCTGACCGCGTTACATGTGTCGCCATTAAATTTAAGAAAAGAAGAGGAAGAGATTACTTTTGCGATGCACGATCGTTTTGACGAATCATATCGATGTCTACTGAAAAAAAATTATTAAATATATATTTGTCAATAATATATATTATAATATATATTTGTTAATAAATTCTTGCATTGATAAATATAGTACTAACTAAATATTTATTAAATGTAGAAATATATATTTATTTGATACAAGAATCATCAATTTGTGATTTAAGTCTTACTTTTTTATTAAAGAAATATTTATTGTAAATAAATGTTTTGCTATTAGAGATCTTCAAATAAGAGATGAACATTGTTTGATCCGCCATATTTTTCGTGACTTGTTTAAAATAGAATGAGATAAATTATGCATAGGATAGAATGAGACTCCCACGCATCTCATTCTATCTTAAGTCTTGAAAAATATGGCGGACCAATTAGAAGTTGTCTTGAAATGATGTCTAATCTCTTAAGAAGCTGTAGTATTATTTATAAAAATTTATAAACATATATTTATTAAAATTATATATATTAAAATTTAGTATTTTTTTCAACATTTTTTTTTTCAGCATTTTTTT
>Ga0157363_1001214_pt1 | contig 21250 bp, 8 predicted proteins | sample AttsexASBM1_FD_111477 | JGI IMG/M metagenome (GOLD analysis project Ga0157363, IMG submission 111477) | Fungus gardens microbial communities from leaf cutter ant in Ribeirão Preto, State of São Paulo, Brazil - Atta sexdens ASBM1 | ecosystem: Host-associated > Fungi > Mycelium > Unclassified ... | reverse complement strand
TTGATGACAATGCCGAAAAAAGTTTTAACATTCTAGCAATCAGTTTAAACAACCTACATAATTATTTTGTTGATCCAAACAAAATTATTTTTAGTATCAAGCTAAATTTTTAGACACTTCAGCAAAACTGATCTTTCCGTGTAACTTCATCTCATTCATTCATCCTTTATGCTAACTATTTAAAATCTAGTCCCTAGCATATCAATGTCATCTATAATTTTCCTCGTTATACCCATTTTATTTGAGTACCTCCTATAAATCTGCATTTTCATACTTTCTTCTCACTCTTTCTTTTTACTTTCAGTCCATCTCATTCTTATTCTACGTAATTATACTTCCTCCATATTACCGCCACTCAATTTCACTAAAGTCTTATTCTATTTCCTCCATTATTAATTTCCTAGATATGCTTTTCTTAGAAATTTGGATTTTCTTTCATCTATTTTTATTACCTTCTATCCTTTTAGTACACTTACATCTCATATGCTAAATTCCTACTATCCTCTCGTTGTTTCTATATAATCTTGCATCTTTTTTCAGTATTTTTCTGATCACTGTTCCTTTTTATTCTCTTAATCTTTCAACTTCTCAGAATTTTTTCATTGCCTTCCTAATTATTGCTTCTTCTATCTTCTTATTTTTTTTATTTTCTTTCTATTCATCAAGCTTGTTATTATTCGCTTAATATTAGATTCCAATTGATGGTCTTTCAGCCTGAACGGCTTTTAAATATTTCACATTATGGGCTCGGACGATTTGTATTCATATTATACGTTGAAAATGTGGAAAATGCCTTGAACGTTTACGCAAAATGATGCGCGTTTTGACCGAGGAAAATTATTATATTATCGATGATACGCGAGTGTCGCGTCACACATCGGTCCGCACTACTAATTAACTGTTGCGTTTGGTTTCAATTAATTATAATGAATACCCTGCGGTAAAATGATACCGGTTACACATCATGTCTATTGTGGGTGTTTTCAACCAATCAGATAGAATTTTGACGAACAACAAGTTTATGAAAAGCCCACCGTTCGTGACGTACTTTACTCGCGCAATCGTACATGCAACATCATTGCCGAACGATTATTTATATATATTCACATTTTGATTTTGAAAAGCATATACATTTAGCGGTACAATAATATACGTTATTTCTTTCTCGATGTAGAAAAAAAAAATTCTGACTGAAGGGCTTTATTAAATTTGACGCGACAATGATGGATTCCCTGATGCGCGTGCTTTTCGATTATTCGCGAAAAAAAATTGCGCTTTTTGATCGTTGTAACACAATTATCCTAATATCACATTTTGAGAGAAGTTAATGTTGAATGAAACATCGGTATATAGTCACATTGTTCTCAATTTCGAAAAATATTGTAAAAAATTCAAAGTTTAATTCAGAAAACTTTAAAATTTAATTTAATAATCTGGAATAATCCGGAATTTATTTGAGATAAATTTGAAATACATATAGATGTATTATTCATCTAACTTTGATTATAATTAGCACTCCTCTTATTTAATTAATGTGTGTCATTATAAGTTGTGTCTTAATTTTAATATTAAAAAAAAATTAATAGGATAAAATAGAAGTTTCTTCGGAAAAAACTTGCAACAAATATTGTTTATTACAATTAATATCATCATACACCCAGAGAAAAGGTGGTTTTCGATTTAAAGAAATTTCGGTAAAATGAAAACATTTTTTTTTGCTTTGTGAAAAAATTTCTTTGATTGTAAAAAATAATGTTTAAATCAAAGAAATTTTTTCATTTAATCGAAATTTCTTTAAATCGAAGCAACCTTTTCTCTGAATGCATGTTTCAGTAGTTGAATTATTAAAACGCTTGTCATGGAATGAGGAAGATCCAACTTTGAATCTCGGTTGATATTTTTTGCTATAAATTTTTAAATGTTTTTAAGATTTTCATTAGCATCAATAATATTAAATTGATCGTCAATTTAATTACGTCAGCTTTGGTTTAGACCTTTTCTATTTCCAATAATCAGATCAACCAATAATCGCAGCGCAGTTTGCTTAAATTGGAAATTGTAAAATTCATACAAAGATATTATTAGGCACCAAGACCTGCCTTGACCGAATATAGCCTTCATTCATTTGTTTTGAACATTTCTCGATTGATCTTTACTCATTTATTTTGAACATTTCTTAATCGATTTTCTTCATTTAATATTATTAATTTATATAATCTAAAAGGAAGATTCTTTCTATACACACACACACATATATATATATATATATATATATATATATATATATTGATTATTACGATTAATATTTTCACATATTTTAGTAATCAAATTGATAAAATATTTGTCAGAATGAAGAAGATCCAAATTCGAATCACGACTAAAATAATATTTTTCCCTTTAAATTCTTTATAATGTTTTAAATATTCTCATTAACATTAGTAGTAACATTAAATTGCTAGTCGCGAAATTACATTATTTGTAGTGTCAAATTTAACTTAATTTAAGTCACTACTGCTATTAAATTGACACTATATAGTGTCAAATTTATCTATTGTTTTAGTATAAAATAACGATATGTTAAATAGGAGCAATGGCGATTTAAATTAGATTAAATTTGACACTATAGATTCAACAGTGTACGCATTCCAATTTCATTCTAGGACCGCGCTTTAAAATCGGCCAATAATTGATGTACAATTTGCTTGAACTGATAATTGTAAAATTCGCACACAGATATTATACAAACAATTCGTATTAAACCGATGAAAATATTGTAAATTCATTAAGAGGAAAAACCTACTTAATGTATAATATTATTACTCTACTTTTATTCATGATTGTGTTTTAATCGAAAAAGATTTCAGTGGGCGATTTGCGGAATTGGGTGTGTGTGTGTATATAAATTTACTCTGAAATATTGAAAAGTGTTAAGGTCTTTCTCTTAATTTAAACATTATATTATTATGCACCAAGACTTATTTTGACATGGCCCGAATATGGCCTTCTTCATTTCCTTTTTTTAAATTTCGCCAGACCGCGGTGTCCGCAAAGGCTTCCAGGTCACCCGGGGAATATCCGCCGCGTCATCACCGCAGCGCAGTGACTTGTTAACGGCTATCGCGATTAAAGCGGTGACGGCGACGGCAGATAAATCGGAGCATATCCTACCGGTCCCTATCACGCCGACCGCGCGGACAGCGGTTTAATGCGCAACGGCCACGTTTACGAGTGCAACGTGGCGTAATCGCACCTGCGACTGAGAGGGGCGGGATTTCTCTGCAACACCCCCGCGTCATTTTGCGCGGTCGATAGACGACCGCGGGGGCGTATACGACGCGTCGGCGATTACGTTCTCGTCCTCGGTTTGTTGGTCGCCGCTTCCGGACGAGTTGTCTACCTAGTCGATGCGATTAGCACGATGGATTTCCTCGAATCGAGAATTCGTTTTTTATCCATTTATCCGGACGGAAACGCGATAATTTGACTCTAGAAAGACACCGCACCGGGAAGATTGTTGTACGGAAGATTGTCGCGATGGGGGAAAATACCGCGTCGTAATTTCCCTGTCTCTTTTACGATGCCACCGCGTCTTGTTGCGACGGATCTTTTACGAGTGGCGACGGATAATGTCAGCTCGACGTTATTTCGCGTAGATAGGACGCGGATGAAACACAAATGAAATTCTAACGAGTCGGAATCGCAGTGCGGTGCTCTCTTACAGCAGCACGTTTTCGAGACGAAGTTTCTTTTATTCGCTCCATACAATGATGATCATTTATATTTTATTTTCTATTTTCTTCATACAAAAGAGGATTTCGTACTCTTAGTGCATTGTGTATTCGCTTGTCGCATAACTTTCGCAGTAGAATGTTTCACAGAAGCATGGAATCTTCTAATTAATCTTGCTCACGAATCATTTCTCATTCTTACATTTCCCTTTCACTCGCTTCATAAATTGTTCCTCTCTTCTCGCGTTTTCTTCTCGTCGTCACTTGTACTTGTTGCAACGTAATCCCTGTTGCATCCGACTTTGTCATCCACTAACGTTGTTATCCGCGCAATGGTTCGTGCGAAAATAGAGCGAGGAAGAGAAGCGGAGGTTTCTCTGACGAACTCGTTTAACTTTATACGTACGAAGCTTGATTCCCGAAGCAAGTTTCTTGCGCTTTGAGTTTGGTTCGTACTGTCTGTATTCGTTATATCTGTCGAAGAGACTCGTTAAGATACTGACATGATGACACTACCGACGTGAAAAACATTAGAATGACACGTATGATCATATTATATCATGGTTATTCCGTGTTGAAATTTTCTTCCGTGTGTTCAAGTGACTTACGAAACTATTCTCATGATGCCATTCTCATGACAGCACAACGCCGACGGTTCCATTCCCGACGAATCTTCGACGAGATTAACTTCCATGAAGCGACATAAGACTTTCTTTTTAGCTGAGTTTCTTGCACGGTTCTTTCTTTTTTTTTCTTTTTTTTTGCTAGAAAGAAAAGGACGAACCGTGCAAGAAGTTGAGCTAAAAAGAACAAGTCTGTCGAAAATTTCGTTTTACATTCGTAACGCGGGAAGACTCGAGAGTATTATGTAATCGCTCGGAGCTTGAAATTATGTCAGAGTCTCTCTCTTGACAAGACTTTGCCGTTCTGTTTTCAGCACACTCGTTCGATAACGTGGAATATGGCGGATACTTGAAAGCGGATGAGATTGGTATTACGGAGAATTACCGAGCAGGAGTCTTCTGAAAGTTTCGAGAACTCTTGTGAGAACTATTAGTTTCACATGATTGCGATCGAAAACATATGAACGAGTTTCAACGCGATTATCCAACGACTGGCTTAGTTCGTTGTATCTCTGTTAGGATGTAAATTTGGAATTTAATCACAATTTCGTTTGGAGGAATAGGGTACTGACTCGTTAACGGGATACCAATGTCGCGTTTCTCTGTTGAAGGCACGGGATATTCGTGCAAATTAGAAAATAACTATCTGGGATGTGAACGCGCAATTTGCTCATTTCGTCTATTTTACGCTTGCTCCGATGAATTTTCCATTATCCCAGTTGTTGGGATGATGCTATTCGTTACCCCGTGTATCAGAGTTGTTCCATACGAGGCTCTTTTCCAGACGTTCGTCACGGACGAGATTAACTTCCGGTCGCGTCCGAACGGGACGGAACATTGGTGATTTCCTCTCTTTCGTTATGCAGACGACATTCGTGATGGCTGTGCTCGGTAGAGATTCAATTTCTTTAAGTATAAACCGTGACGTGATAATCCATGCGATCTTTTTTGATCCTTTATATACTTATATAGTCTTTCTTAATTTACTTCGAGATATCAAAGTTAATTAGCAATCCGGTATTACTATATAATCCATCGAATGACTTTTCGCAAGTTTTACGGTTTATAAAGATTATATGGTCGTTTTTATCTTCATAACAACTCCGAAGTTTACCGCAATGCGCTGTCGATTAAATCCTTTCGCATAGAACGCGCTGCGAAGTCGTAACGTGCCGTTAATAGGGAATTAATCGCTCGTTTCGCTTTCGGATCATCTTAATACGCCTCGGCAACGAACTCTCTTAAATATTCCTTCTCATTTTCAAAATTATACTTCTGTAATGTTCTATAATCAGAAGACACGGCAGTGTCTCGCGCTATAATATACACAGTAAAAAACATTTTGTATTTATGTTAGATATAATCCGAGAGTTAATTTGACATAATGTGATTGCGTTTATTCGAATATTTTTTGTTAAATTATTGATATTCAACATTTCTTGGAGTTAAAATAACAGAATTTATAAGTAAGTAAGAACAAATAAAAATAATATATGTATTTAAAAATACAAATTTTAAGACAAATAAAATATGTTAATTTAATATTATAAATGTTAATTTTCATGAAGAAATATGATTGCTTACAAATTGCGTCACTTATGTCAAATTGTGTGTACTTTTTCGTGTTAATTTTTTATATAATGTTTTTATATAATGTGTTTTATATAATGTTTTTTTTAACATTATTTCTTGTAATAAATTAACACAAAAATTTGAGTGAATTTAAGACACGAAAAACGAATTAAATTTAACACAAATTTTCCATACATACGTTGCGTAATATATAGTTATATTGTATATAAATTTGTGCTATTATTTCTCACACTATTATATATCAAAAGAGCAATGATAATCCTTGAATTAAACATTTTATTTTTAACTTTTATATTTGTCAAAATATAAATCAATCCATTTGTGTGCTTAATTTTAAAATAGATAATAACTTAAATGTTAGTCATATTTAAACAGTTTTTTTAGTTAAATCGTTTACGTCCATTGTTTTAGTTAAATTAACGAGTGGCAGTTTAAGAAATATAAATTAAAAATAACTTAAAGTGATTTAATATTGTTATAAATTTAACAGTGCAGGGATTACAAAATAATACATATAATGTTACTCGTTTATTATTTAAATTATTATTACTTTATCTACTTCGTTTTTATATTTGTCGACTATAAAAAAAGAGTGATTGCATTAACTGAAATTTTTGAAAATGGACAAATTATAATTTTCTAGTTGAATCTATTTTATAATTCTATAGTTTAAGATAACCAGAATTTTAATTGATATCATCAGAATCTTCTAGTTACTTTCATTTTCAACAAAGAATTTTTCTCAGTCTCGGTTCCTGGAATTAGACGAACGTACGTTGACTCGGATAAGCGGTACGTGCGAAGTACGTACAGTTTTCCAGCGCAGCGCTATACCGAGGAAAGTAAAACGCAGTGAAAGGCAAAGCGAAGGCGATCCTTGGAGCAATTCCGCGCGGCGGTTGAGGCGATATCGTAGCCAAAAGGATCGTTAGCTAGTGTTGGCTGTAAAACGGCGCTCCGCGACGCATTGCTTGTGCCTCGGTGGATAGCTATCGTAAAATCCCGGGGGCCGATGCAGTTTCACCAATAATAGCTCCGGAAACTTCGCGGAGCATCTTCGTCTCTCGATTATTATCGTGTGCTCGACGGTATTCTTGCGTTGTTCCCACAAACTTGTCGGCGTTATCGCTTAGGGGGGCTTACGCGCGCACCTGCTATGCCAGCGTGTATCTCGGAGCGTGGTTCATGTATGTTGTAACGGAGGTTGCATTGTCGATGCGGTTTACATTCACAGTTCGATGCTACGGATAGCTTATGAATAGTGAACGCGTGCAGTCATCGCTACCCTACTCCATGAATTTGTGGACCGGCAAATTAAAATATAATAATGTACCGTCGACGAAACGGGGCTCGATGCTGTTTTAATTATTTAGAAATATTGCTGAGAAGAACGATGGGATTAATGTGATTTATTGTTCTTCAGATATTCCCAAGGTACATGCAAAATTATATTAACTTGTCGATCTCATTTGCAGACGCGAAACGTTTTAATAAATAATGATATCTTTGGAATAGTAAATTCTCTTTTTCCGAGCTTGCACTATGTAAATGCGCATATGTACACGTTTTTAAATTAGTGTCGTTTCTTGTCGCATCTACATTTACGGCGACATATCGGACGACATCGCCGGTAACTCGAACGATTCGTCTCTATCGACATTTTAAAATGAATATCGGCGGCTCGAGACTTTTCGTAGTGAGGTCAATCGCTATACTTCTTCGGCAGGTAGCTTTATTATCCTGCAGGGCATAAATTTAGTTTCCGTTAGGACGGAGGGCGAAGGAGAGGGGTACCTGTTCGGTCACGTGTGTACCGCTTTCAATGGCAGGTGAAATATCGCTATTGGCGAAACTATCGGGCGAGAAAGAATGACTTTCGAAGGAGGTAGTTTCTCGAAAAAAACTGGACTGGTTTCGGTTTAGCGTGACATACGGGATGAAGCCGACTTTCAACCAAGTGCATGTACAAGCACGTGAAACGGAATACCAACTGGTTTTCTGGTTTTAATTATCGAAAATCGATCCAAAATGTAACTACTGTTTTACGTTGATTTTGAAGAGATTGGCTCTGCCTCTAATCGGGATAAATCTTTTTATAATTGAAAGTTGCATAATTAATAATTAAAAAGTAGTAATTTAAACGGATAATTTAACGGATTGTGCACCTCACTAGTTTTTCGATCATCTCTGTTCGAGATATCCTCCAAACGATATCTATTGTTCTCCTAAAATATTCTAGAACTTATCAGAACATAATTTTATTGCACAAAATCATGATGTATCATATTCGTATGACAGAGAAAATTCCTGCTGTCACGTCAACTTACGTTCCTTCTCAGAATTTCGATTCTATTTTTGACCCAATAGCCAGCCCCAGATCCTCCTGTCTTCTCAACGTCGTAATGTCAAAATTAATACTCGCTCCGATATTCCAATATCGATCATACTCTATCACGTGATCTGATCGGTGCATTGCTTGATTAGCGAATTAGCAGTCTAGGAGGGAGGGAGGGAGAGAGAGAGAGAGAGAGAGAGAGGAGAGGAGAGGAGAGGAGAGGATTCGGAAGTAATAGCTTCTGCCTCTGCACACTCCTGTTCCCCTCTGTTGCCTCCTATCCCTACTTGAGTCCTCATGCCATCATCGATCAGCTGATCGTGCTCTCCGAGGCAGAACGCCGCAGATACCAAAAAAAGATAATTTATATGCCCAGGGTCGTGGTTGCCACATAGAACCGGCGGTTTTGGCTTTCAAGAAGATTACAGCGGCGTGGCCGCTTCCACCTCGCTGTTGTTTCTCACTATACATATTGAAAGTTTTTGGAGAACGCGACCTTTCGGAATATGTGCCTCTTATTGCGATACGAAGTTTCCAGCCGGTTTGATCGCGTTCAATTTTTAATTGGTCGCTCACCTTATTCACCTGGGTGTTATTCGATATAAATAAAAAAAAAGTTATACATAGTTACGGAATTTTAAATTTGATTCTCTCCGTTACGGCGTCGTAAGTTTAAGTTACTTTAGGTTTCAACTTATTAAACTTTGTAAGCTATCGAGATGTTTTTGTGCAACTGCGAGGTCTTTGTTTTCTGTCGCGGAAGCGCTTTGGATCAATACAAACGTAGTCTAACGTAAAATATAAAACATATTTTCAACATACCCCGATATTTAAGTCACAATAAAAAAATAATAATAGCTCGAAGATAAATGAGATTTCGTGTTTCATCTTTTACATTCATTATACTCGCGAGAAAAATATCCATCTTCTGGAGTGGAGGAAAAAATTTCCTATTGAAGAGATAGAAACACGAATAGGAACGCGCTAACATAAAACAAATAACAAAAGCATCAAGAATACATTATTTGTGACAACGTGCTGGCTCTCTCTCCTTTCAGTCGTGACGTTTTTGTTTCACAGTAATTAATAGCTTAACGAAGGGCTTTCTATGAAAGCTTCTGTGCCTCCTGCGAGCGGGTAATTTTTTTATTTATACTGGCTCATATTTTTTATTCGTTTTACTGCAATTATTTTTCTAATTTTTACATCATTACTCGGCTAGCTATCAATTGCTTTTGACGTTAAACATCAGAGAAATTACGTGTCATCTTTGGTATCCGCAACAAATAGAAGGTCATCGCGAGTGACGCGTAAAATCCACCATGCGAAGTAAGATAATTAATAATGTGCACACGGCAAAATAATATGAACAGCCAACATTCTCTTCTTAATCTTGTTACAATCCTTAACAAAGCTTACGACATACTTAATAACTTTGGAAAAATGCGCTTGTAAAATTTTACAATGCATGATAGGTGAATAACATTTACATGAAATTAGCACATTTATGTAATAAAAGAAATTAGCATACATATAGACTAAGAACATGTCGAAATGCGTTGAATTCTAGCCGATTTTTTGTCTGGGAATATTCGCTCACGAGATATTGACCTTTTCTCATCACACAATCGTGCATATCTGACCTAACATTTCCGACCTTTTATGGTTTAACGACTATAATATGACACAAGCCAAGCGTAAAGGGTTGCGATTGTAAAAAAAAATCGAGGTCTCGCCGATGCAATTAATGTGAAACGCAGAATCGAAATGTCTTGACGATAATGCCTTGTCGCATTGGCGACGCTCCGGGAAGTCCTTCATTTTCTCCTTTATTTTATTTTTGCGCAAGAAATCTTTTCCGAAGATATGCGCACACGGCATGCGATCGCGCGCGAAGCCGCGTTGTGCAATGCAATTATTACTGCAGCCTCGTCAGGTGGGAGTGACGCAACTATATAAATAGCCATCGGTTAGTGTTCACTGCACACGTGAAAAATTTTATCATTCCGTAAAAAAAAAAAAAGAGCCCAAGCTCGCTCGCTTGTATATTCGTAATCCGGCCGGCAAAGCGCAACTTGAAACCAGACTTTTTTATGTAATCATGTCACGTCCTTCAGCAAGGCAGGAATTTTGTTTGTCCTTCGAATTTTCATTAAAAAGGTTGCTTTTCTATTAACCAAGTGCGTGTCCTATACCTGCCATGACAAACTCGTGACTTTTCGCGAAGAGAAACTATGAACAATTCTTACATCTTTCGCGTATATTGATTATGCGGTCGACGTGTGAAGCCAAATAAGTGCACCGAGCAGGAAATGAAATAGTCAAAAACGTCGGCACGATTCCCCTATTAATTCTCCATCAATCACGATGGAGCGAAATGGCCCCGCAAATTTTGTTTCTGTGTAAGAAGCTTTGACATGCAATGCGTTCGATGTTATTTTAAGAACACGCGCTTTACTCCGAAACCACACAGGGTGCTGCTGAAATAAACGGACGGTTTAACGTCCGATTTTTCTCGAGCGAAAATTTTCAACACTATTAACATCGAACGTAGTGGATTCGACGACAAAATTGTCTGCCATATCTAAATTGAATCTCGGAGTTCTGTGTTTATCCAGCTTGGTCCATTCCACTTTTTACGACGCGAACGAAATTGCCTGAAAAAGATCTCGCGAGAGTGGAACCTTTCAACCTAAGGTTTAACGTTTAGCGCTTTCTCGAGGGTAGACAGACATTTGCCTAGGAGACAATGACCCCAAGGTATCCAAGAAGTAGACGAAACTTATCCGATCGATTGGGAGCTTGTCGACTTTTATCCTCGATCTTATTATCGGGAAGAGTTCAGATTCAACGTAAATTAAACTTTCGGTTTCTAATTGACAGTTACACCTCGGACTACTTTCTCTATCCTCTTCTCGTTTCCTCTTCTCGTCTGGCGTCCACCCCGGGATTTGTCCTTCAAGCCAGACGGTCGTAAACCTCAATTCCCCGAAACGTAGTAGGGTCTCCCTTCTTTCTGACATGCGTCTGGGTCTCGAGCTTCAAGTTTCCTCGTCTAGCTTTTCGCAATTGCCCTTTCGCTTTCTCTTCGCAGACGACATCCCACTCTCTTGCTGTCGCCCATCGTCGGCAGACGCCGTTGGTTGAGAGCAACAGGCCCTCTTATTGATCCTGTTTTGTGCGTACGTCTCGTCCTTTCCACCCTCTATTTCTTCAAGGAAAAGAGCGAACAAACTCAAGGGTTATTTTTGCGTGGTTGGTATTACTACGTGATTACTACTATTTTTAACTTTTGACTGAAATTTAATTTATTATTTGTTAAATGCATTAATATGAATATTGTTTACTTTGAAAATAAACATAGGAATGGATAATTAATTTACATTTTGACACATTAAAGTTAAAAATAACAAAACGTTATTTAACTTAAGAGATTGTGTTACTATTCTTTAATATGTAATAGTGTATAGAAAGTATTAAAAATAACTTAAATTGAGTTATAATTTGACATTATAAATTCAACAATGTACAAGATGATATTATAAAAAAATATGAAATTTGTTAAAGATTAATTAATGTAAAATAAGATACTCTTCTATATCAAGCATTCTCTTGGCATACGACAGACACTGCTTCCAATTCTCTGTTTTCCTCTCAGTCGGAAATCTGGCGATAGAATCGAGCGAGTTCACAATCGTGTTCTATGTTGACTAGCAAACCGCAGACAAACAGAGGAAATTAAGCGTGGCCGAACAAAGAAACGCACCGGATATTAGCTACTAGGTGCTCTCACAAACGAGTAAGAGGAGCAGACGGACGGTAGCAACGAAAAAAAAAAAAAAACAGGATCTAATTCACTTACAGTTGAATAAACAATGTAAATTCAGTCTTTCTTGTGAATTTTATTTTCCACCGTCGCGGCACGTATTCCATGTCTAAGCAGTCGTACTTTTTATCGCCGCTGCCTCACACAGTCCTAGCACTGCTCCGTTTCTCGCGCGCGAAAGCCAATTTAGAATTTTCCCAGCGAGATGTGCGCAAAAGCTTTCACGGCGCATACCTCGCGTAACAGTCGCTTCGTTTTATGTAAAATCGCTGACGACGAAAGTCGAGCGAAGTTAGATCCGCGACTGCGCTATGAAATCTTATGAATTTAATATTGATATCTGGTAATTATGTTAATTTAAAAATTATAGATATAATTTATATTAAAAATGTGGTGTTTTATGCTTACATACAATATTTCAAGTTTGAGATAAAATATTTTGTTGTATAGAGATTACACAGGTTTGCAAAATCTGATTTTTTTGTGCTGTTTGGAAAAGAAGAGTAATTTTCCATAATTTTTAATGCGCTGAATCCAAATTCGTAAATGAAATTATTTTATCACGTTATGCTTTTGAAAAAAATGAGTACCTGAAAAACGCGTTTTTTACTATTTTAGAAAATTCATTGGCTGATCCGATGTGCGAAACATTTCGAAAAGAGCTCAAATTAATGCTTGAACATTGTACTTTCAAATCATTGAATCTTTTATAGCCAGCATCGAACCTCTGCCTGGCGCATTTGTTTTTGTTTTTAGAGGTGAGTCGCACAGTGTCAAGTAAAACAACTACCTCATACAGTCCTAGTGCGAAATACCATTGCAAATAGTAAAAACTTTAGTAATGGATTTAATACATGGGCCTGAAGATGTTTTTTTTGCAAAAAAAATATTTTTTTATTTGTTTAAACAATTTTTGAAATAACTGTTTTCTAAAAAAAACTGACTTTATAGTTCTATTATAGAACGACGAAAAAGTATGTAAGTTGCATGTATTGTACAATTTTTTTTACTAAATATGAAGTAACTGCAAATTTTAAATACGGGAAATTACAATCGGAGCAATCGATGTATTTGACGCTATGCGATTACATTCTTCATCCATTTCTCGTTCGGCTGTAGAAGATTCGCTATTTTTATATTAAAATACAATGCAAATATAGTATGAATTCAAGCATTCGCAAAAAAAAAGATTTGTAAAAATTTCACTGATTCAGCAAATCTAAAGCCGTAATATATGAATAGTCTGCAGTTTTCTATGTTAAAGTAACAAAATTGTATATTATATAAGCTGAATAAAATCAGCGATTATAGATAATCATATTTGTTATAATAGTAGAACAAATTTATTAATGCAACAAGATAACTTTTTATGAAAATCAATTTAATATATAAATAAAAAATTTTAACAAAACATGCTAGCTAAGATGATGCGTACTTTTGCTGATTAGATGAAGGAAACTTGTTACATTAACAATTTTCATTGTAATAAAGAATTAGCTAAATTAACATACTGATAAATGTTTACAGACATTATTTCTTTATTAAATCTTCTTAGTTGTAGATGTTGAACTCGTTCAGCAAATTAATTATATATTAATAATTAACTTTGCTGGAACCAGCTAGTCTACTTTTTTTCATTAATTTGAGCTCCTTCGAAATCTCTCGCGCATCTGGTTCATCAATTACGAATTATCAAAGATTTTTCAGGCGTTTCAATTTTTTTTCCAAAACCCAAGATGATAAAACATGATGTTTACTTACGAATTCAGCGCATTAAAATCTATGAGAAACTGTTATTCTTCTTCAAACAATAAAAATCTATACAAACCTATATTATCGATTATTGCATTCTGCGATTAAATAATAAGGTACTTAATGGTGTATTACATATATTTTCTAACAAAATAAAAAATTATGAAAAAATTACAAATTTCAAAAATTTGTATTTGAAATAATACAAAAAGTTTGAAGGCAATTTAGAACCTGGGTCAAAAATTATTTCAATAAAAAGTAGACATGTTTTTTTGAAAAAAAAAAATTAAGATAAAATAAGAAAATTGTTATTTAAACTATAAAATTGTATTGCTGAATATAAATATTGATCTTATTGAACTGTTTTATATGTATAACATTTATTTTTATACGGAAAGTATAAATTCTAGCCACTTATGTATGTAAAGATTACACACCTGATATTCTTTTTCTTAACAGTTGTTTAAAAAAATATAACGAAATATTATGTTCCAGATATTTTTTTAAATCACTTGTGTTTTCAAGGAATATACTTGTTTGAAAACATCTTATAAAGATTACTACTGTTTGTCAAAGCAAACTGCTCAAGAGCCTCTTGTCGATCGATCACTGTGCGTAAACTATTCCTCGTTTCAACTCACATTTTCTCATTTTATTCCCAGATAGTTCGCATAGTTGAATTTAGTACCTCTTGCTCCGCCCTAATCTTCCGCAATTCACAATTGAGCTCAATGGAGATTTAAGTACGGTATGAATTAAAGTTAGGCACTACGGTAGAAATTCGCGAATCTTCCATTTTACGCGCGGTACTTTTAGAACTTCAATTTTTCATTACAATACAGAATGGATTAGTTCATCCACCCTTTGTAGCACGAAAAAATGTGTATATGAATGAACGGTTTGCTCTTATTTCCGACGGATTCCGACTCAAAGGAATATTATATTACAGTCTTGGCGTTTTACAATTACTTATTTTTTTACCCGCGTTTAAGAGAAATTGCAGAAAAGATCAGTAATCTCTGAATCATTTTGTTCTGGAGTACGTATATAATTTTATGAATGCATCAGCGAGATTATTTTTCTTTGTAAGATCCTTCTAGGCTCGTTCTAACGTACGTTTAAAGCTGCCTTGTATTACGTTCTGAAATTTTCATGTCGTCGACCTCAAGCGCGAAACGTTGCGAGATATTTACAGTCGTAATTATCGCCATCTCGTGTCTTTCCTGTGAAAATCCATGCATCACGAAAAACCACGGTCTGCTAATCTATGATGGCGCAATTGCTTATCGCTTTATCCTGTAATATTATCGCGAGCGTTTCGGGAGCGGCCCAGCCACGGCCCGTTTCTCACGGCCGAGCTCACGAAATTCTTAAGTGAGGTCGATCGAAATCACCTCCGTGATGTATAATCCAAACTTTGTTCGCGTTTACTTTAAGATCGATTAATGCAGTCATGTCGATACAATATCAGCACAGTTCTTGACTTCATGTACACAAGGTGTCCAAAGAAATGCGATGCTAGAAGTCCTCAAGTAAAAGATTGAACACTATATGTTTGGTTCATCATATTTTTCAAGACCTGCTTAAGATAGAATGAGATTGATTGTGCATAAGATAGACAGAGATACTCATGTATTTTATTCTATCTAATGTATTTATTTCATTCTATCTTAAGCTGAAAATTCTGAAAAATATGACTAATCAGAAGTTGTAAACGATGTGTAATCTTTTATTTAAGGACTTTTACACAATTAAAGGATCACCATGTTTCGTGAAAAAACAAATGGAAAATGCGAAATAAGATTTGTTTACTGAAGATTCTGTTTTTGGAAAAAGCAGCCTCGCAAAAGTCGACGTGATACACGTGTGTGGATCTTCTTTTCAATTCTTTCGAAATATATTTCAATAATTCTATCGAGATACACCCCGTATGTACTTGTATACATGAAAGACACCCTTACAACTTTGTGACTCTTCGAGTTCGGACGAGTTTATCTTCCAAGTGCATTATCAAGTACTCTGCAGTTTCGGGAAAGAAAGCGAGTCGACCGCGGTATTTTGTGGATATCACGCGAAAAAATATACTCGACGCGAATCTTGCACGAGTCGGAGACATTTTTTCACGCCATCTTAAAACTCGTTGCTTTGCTCTTCGAGATGCATTGTCGTCGTGCTGACGATAAAAAAAAAACGAAAGCAGATACCGGGAATGTGAGGTGTTAGAAACGTTGCATCGCGAATTATGCACCTGTAGCTGTAGTATGCAAAAACGAGAAAAGAGAAAGAATTAAACGCGCACATCAGCTCTTAAATCCGTTTCAGCGGATAATTGTTTCTCGGATATAAAAGAACTAGTATGATAACGATGCGTTTTTTGCACTTCGAAATTCAGAAAAACATTCTCTTTAAATCATGGACTAAACCGCTAAACCTAGAAACTTTACGTCACGTGCGAATGAACAGTTCGAAAAACAATTTGCGATACGAGTGAGGCCGTACGCCGAAAGTTTTTAATTAGTACAAACCGCCGCAGGTTTAATTACGGAATGTGCGCAATGGTAGTACTTAAGTATGCTACTTTATGGAACGGAACAATAAACCTGCTAAATTACAGCAAACGTAGCAAAGTAGTAACAGCTATTAAAACTTCAGTCAGACGATGCATAATGAAGTTCCCGAAGCTGTGAAACTTGTGAGGCTTAACTACGATTGCTACGCAGTAGGGCTTATATTGTTTCAATAATATTAGTGTTTTCTCAATGTTAAAGAGCTCGCTACAATTACAGCAAAATCGGAATCGGATTGCAGCGGGATAAAGAAAGCTCGCTCAATAGTATCTATATATCGAGAAAATTAATCCATTCAGTGGAATAATGGAAATCTTGTGAACATGGAGGTTTAAGCGATACGTGAGATTATTTCCATTTGAATGATTTCACCATTGTTACTGCATCGAAGAGTGAATCTCTTCTCGATTCGAGCAATGCGAGAGAGAGAGACCTGTCGACAAAATAAAATTTAGTCTCTCGCATTAAAGACAGAGAGAGCGAGAGAGCAAGAGAGAGAGAGAGAGAGAGAGAGAGAGAGCAAGAACGATAAGTCACGGACGTCGTGTTCGCGAGTCTGTTATTCGCGAAAATGAGGACAGGGTGAAAAAAAATTCCCCAACGACTGCAATTGTGCACCGAGGAGACGTGACTAATACACATCGCGCGCAGGGCACGTGAAGATATGGAGCATATGATGCGTGCCTGCGCGTAATTCTTCTTCCTGTCTACGGGATGAATATGCGGAACGCGGGGCAAGATAATAACCACGAAGAACGATACGCTCGTCCAGACTCACATAATTTTCCGTTATAATTAAACGTTCATTACGCCTAATGACGAGCACGACAGCGGTTTCCAGGTTGCTTAAAAATACGACGTTCGGTGCCTTGATTCCCTTCTACGAACACGAACGATGCAACTAGTTTCGCAAAGGCGCACAACGCCTAACCTTTTTTTTCCTTTTTTTTTCTTTTTTTTTTCTTTTTAAAATACCGCAGTCCTGAAGGAAGGAGATACCGCATAATTCACGTCGGGGGCGTACGCGAAGTGATTGGCCCAATTAGTATATATACATTCGTACAGTTTTCTAGCGCTCGTGAAGCACTCGTCGTTCGACAAATCAGTCGATATCCTCGAAAAATATATAGGCAAGGGCACTCGTGACTGGAACATGTGGTGAACTGGTATTACGAAAGTTTTTAATTACCGGTATCTTCAACTTTTTCCTCTCCTTTTCTATTTTTTTTCTTTTTCTATCACCGTTTGCCGTTCGCCGCCAATCTCCGATTTTCGCATATTCACCATCCACCTTCTCTCTTTCTCTCATCCATCTTCTCCTCCTTCGTCTTTTTATCTGAATAAAAATGTCAGCATCTCTCGTTTCGTTCACTGAAACGTGTTCCCGTGCGTGCAAACCGCCACTTTGCACCAGAACGGGGAAATTAATTAAAGCGTCTCGTTCCCGCGTGCATCTGCGGGATGAGAAGGTGCCGGAGGGAAACAAATGAGGAGCGTGAGATGAGAGATGCGTACCTGAGAAGAGAGGCTGGAATTTAACATTGAGCTTACACAGCTAAGCTTCCGGCATTTCCGTTAATAGATTCCTTTCTACGCTCTCTCTTTTTTTTTTATCGCAAAAGTTTGACGGGCGAGCAATCGCGGATTTGGAAGCGATTTCGGCATCCCCCGTTTCCCTTCTGTTCGCAGGAGCACTAACCGGGTGATTGATCGTCGTAACTAACTTCGAGGTATTGAATTAAATGCATATTACTTGACCGCAGAACTTCGATCGATTCCGGGAAAGTCCAACACACAGGAACAAGCGCTCCCGTCCTTTCTCGCCGTCCTCGTTATTCTGAGTGCACGGCGGTTAACGTCGGTGCATACCTACTGACGACGTTAATTAATGCACCGGCGTTTCACTCCTGGTACATCCACGGGAGCGAACCGTCGACGTTGAGTGCACACCGATGCATCGCAGCCCGTCACGTTACAAGTAGTAGCTATCGGGAGGGTTGAAACGCACCCTTCACCCCGATTGCTTATACAGACACGACGTCGATAGATGGGCGCGAGATTCCCGAGGGATCTCTTAACTGTAATACGAAAAAGAATTATTTACATGATATGGATTTTGTTATGTGGAATTAAGGGGAAAAAAATGGCGATATTAATTACTTGAGAATTAAGTTAATTAGGTACTATTAATTATATTACAATTAATTTCAATAGCGTTAGTTAATCATGAAATTTACCCGAGATCCCCACGAAAGTAAAGTAATTAGGTCTAGTGAACAGTTTCGTAAGTTTATATTACAATAACGATGCAAGTTGCGTTCTTCATCTATAAAAGAATTCTATTTATGCTTTTATTCCGTACTCCCGGCTTTTCATTCGTCGTACAAGCGTGCCTTGTCCTATTGCTCTTGGGAAAGCAAGATCGAGCGGCGAGGCAGCGCCGCATAGCGAATGCGAGAAATACGTTCTACGCGGAATGGAAAGTCGAGGAAATGTGAAGGGACGCCGTTGCGGCGAGTTTTGTTAAAAATAAGAGCTCAAGGGACATGCAGAAATGGGAAATTATTCCGACGTCGACGTGATATTTCAGCAGCTGATGTAGGAAAAGATGTTACGAATATGCATCTCCGGGTATTGCGCGATATTATATTTATTTCTAAATGCACTTTATGAGTCCCACGCTCGTCGAACGAGATATTATATATAGCACGGGTGACGAAGCATAATTTATTGCGAAAATGTTTCTTAACGCCTAATAAAAATATCCTGAGTTTCTTGCAACCTGCACATCATTTCAACCACATATATAGGAATCCTTCTACTTATGATTACTTATGATTACTTATGATTACTTTGATTTATTTTTACACTTACCTATATATTAATATGCGCTAGAAAAAGATGAAAAATAAATTAAACCAGGATGAAAATTAATCTACATTAGAAACGGGCATTAATTTTGATTGGGTCATTCGTGTTCTGCACATTTCTTTGAAATATTAAGAATTAATTTGTTATATTGTAATATTTATATACAATACAATTTATATATAATACAATACAATTTTTTTAAATACACAATCTTACAAATATTTTCTTAAGATGTTGTAAAGTATGTATAAAAATCATAATAATTTTTGTATACAATAAAGGTAATGAAAACTACTATGGATCACGAACTCATATGTAATAAAGAACTGTTACATTGCAAAAATAATAACGTTATCGGTCGAAAAATCATGTTTGAAATAGACATTCTAAATAGTCAAATCTTGAGACCCTATGGATTCTGTACCTGATTTGGGCCGAAACATATTTGGCCCATTTTAACTTAGACATAAAATATTTCGAGAACAGTGCATTTTTCAAAAAAATGTTTTAAATAAAAATTGTGGGATTTGAAGAAAACCACCAGATGAGCTACTTATATTTTGGATCCAGGGTCTTATCCAAGTAGGCGAATAAGTCCCTGGATTTAAAATCCAAGTAGCTCATCTGATGATCCTCTTCGAACCCCACAACTTTTATTTGAAACATTTTTCTTAAGCTTTGACTATTTACAATATTTATTTCAAACATGATCTTTCGACTGGTAACATTACTTTTTTATCATTTTTGCATTGTGACACATTCTCTTGTAAGGATTAACTTACTTTTTCATAACATAATCTTATCCATATAATAACTAATAACATAAATATTAGTAATAGAGAAAGAAAATCAATAGATTTAATATTATATGATTACTGTTCGACTTACGATCGAAGTCTCAGAATATAACCCTGTTATAAATAGGAATACTTATATTTTTTCCGAATTGCGGCTCAATATGTTGCATATTAATCATTTTTTACTTTAATCATTCAGAAATGAACATCCATTTAAAGAACTGACTGTCCATATAGTATTCTAGTTGCAAATCACGAGTGAACGAAAACCGAAATCAAGAGCATGCACTCTTATCTTACATGTGTCAAAATTATCAGGTGCATAATTAATATTTTCTACGACGCTGCACCACTTTAATTCGGCTTTTGGATACGCCACTGGTGTCTAAAACAGTTCTACGTGTACAAATCGTACGTGCCGCGGAATATACGTGATATTGGCACGCAAATCCAACCCCTCTTTATTATTTCCTTCTCTCTCTTCTCTCTCTTTCTCTTTCACTCCTTTTGTCTTTCTCACAGAGACGAGGGGCGTGTAAAGAGAGCTTGAGTGCAGAGACCGATCAAAAGGACATCGCGTGCCGCCCGCTCGTTCCGTTCTCCCTTCCAGCTCCAGTTCGTGCCATTTTTTCTCGTTATTCGCATTTCAATTAACCTTGTTGCTATTCCTGCCGGTTTTTTGCGCTTGTGTCATCACGGCCAATATTTGAGAACTACTTGTCGTCTCGTATTGGGAGGGATCGTGTCATTTTTTTTCTCTCTCGACAAGTTTACCCGTGTCGAAAAAAATTGTACGCCAATGTCCGTAACTTTCTTTTCTAACGTATTTTATTATGCATTGGAGGATACACGATATAGTTTCGAGAGAAGGGTGTGTTACTGATCAGAAACGTTGCGTGTCGGGCATTTATTACGCCGCGTCACATCGCTCCTTTTTTCCATCCCTGTGTAATTTAATTAAAACCCGCGGTTACTCACCCGGCGTGTGTTTCGTATTTAAATTTCTCCGTACTAGTGCCTCTGAATTTTTTATCCTATAATGATTTGTGCGTTGCATCCGTGCGAGAATGCTTCTTTCCTCTATCACTTCTCTTCGAAGGACAAACGATTTCTACCGTAATAGTTTGTGCGGTTACAGTAAACTTTCTCACATATCGC
>Ga0157363_1001213_pt1 | contig 21251 bp, 11 predicted proteins | sample AttsexASBM1_FD_111477 | JGI IMG/M metagenome (GOLD analysis project Ga0157363, IMG submission 111477) | Fungus gardens microbial communities from leaf cutter ant in Ribeirão Preto, State of São Paulo, Brazil - Atta sexdens ASBM1 | ecosystem: Host-associated > Fungi > Mycelium > Unclassified ... | reverse complement strand
TTTCGTTATCGTTTTCCCATCAGAGCCTTCTCTTCTCGATGTGATCAAAGTAATCCTTCACCGAGTATCGTGGCATAGAAAGGGTAGATTTAGCTCATGAACCCTAGCACGAGGATCCCTGGCATAGCCACCACCCACTTCTCTTTCCCACCTCTCTCTCTCTCTCTCTCTCTCTCTCTCTCTCTCTCTCTTTTTCTCTCGTCACCTTTGTACTACGAAGGTGGAACCTCCATGTGAACGTCGCACATCCACTGCAAACATGAGCATTGGCTGGAGGTCGGCCGGTGCAAATTAAATTACGAGATGTATGCCTGAACTGTGCAGAAGACGGAAGAATTTATCATCTTGATCCTAAAGGAGAGTTTCAATACTTAGATACAGTGTACAATTATTAGGCAACGGTGGATCTAAAAATTCGTCAAGAAGGGAAGCCATTGGCTCGTCACAAGCGACATTCTTTTTTAAAGTCAAGTATGAAAAGACAAAATATTGAATTACTATTTAAATCATTACATTAGAAAATATTATTTAAATGACATAAAACGTATTTCAAATAATAGAATATATGTTTTTTATATCTAGAAATTTCTTAAATTAAAAAATACTTTTGGAATATCTAAATTGTGATTAAGCATTTCAAAAACATTAAAAATATATGTAACATAATTATTATAAATATTTTTAAAAAAGGAGATTTTAAGTGGTGTAGACCCATAGCCTCCATGATTCCCTCCCCTTCTCCTCCCCCGTGGATCCATCAATGCAATTAGGCACAATCGCAAGATTTGTCACATAATAATAGCAAGAAGAAAAAGTTTTTTTAATTTATATTTGATTTATGTCCATTTCTATCAATATAATACTTTAATCGTGGTTTAACTTACTTGTTATCTTTTTATAGTTCTTTCAAGAATTTGAAAAAGATAAAGAGTAAATTAAACCAATTAAAGTTAATCTACAAATCTACATTGATGGAAATGTACACTAATTGTCGTAGAAACATAATTAAAAATGCAAAGTTTGTCGTGTCTTAACTGATACAGAGAGTGCGTGTAAAACATGCTAATTTTTATTCCAGTCGGGCCTCATGCACACGCACACAGATGACATAAATATTAACGTTATATGTTCGCAGCTATATACCATACATGTTTGTAATGTGTTTAATCTGCGTTGTTTTACGACGAAAGAGAAAAACATGGGGAAAAATGCTTTTTATTACGACACGGTGTCTGAAAAATACAAAGAACGAATTTTTTGAAAGCATTAACTTTGCATTAGAAAACCTTACCAAGGTTAATAAAAAAAATTATAAAAAAAGTTATAAATCAAAATTCGTCTCCACGCGCACGAAATACATATTAAATAATATTTGCGATCATTGTATGTGACACAGAGAAAGCAATATCATGTCGATGAAGTGAAAACACGTGTGAAAGTAATTATGCAAAAATATCAGACCTTTCTATCTAAAAAAATGTAAAACACCGCAAAGTTTTCGCGCGGCTTTATTACGTCGGAACTTGAATGGGCTTCAAGTTTTTCTCGGATACAAAATCGGCGATGTCATCGGGGGTAGGAAGAAGGATAACGAGGATAAACGATCGACACGCAGACACGTATAACCATCGGGAAGGGGAGAGGAAAAAAGATTCGAATCGCTCGCTCGATAGAAACAGTCCTGAGGCTAAAAGTTGTCCTCTCTGGTTCTCGACAGAAATCGAGGAACCGCTCGCGGGAGTTCGACCTTTCAATCGATACATTACTAGAGAACGGGACTTGGGAGACATTTAGCCCCGACACCTTGTCAGGAGATCGAATCTTCAGGGTAAGGACACCTTGACACGTAAAATAAACGCCTGGCGCGCGAGCATACAATAGCTCTTATAGTTTCTATATTATATTTCATTATGCGGGACTGACCGGATTATTTCATTTTTACGCAGGCCATTTGCGTTGATTCATGAGCGCTTTTATGCCAATTGTACGTTTTCATTCACACGCAAAGAACAAGTTTTGCTAAAGTATCTCAACTTAGCTAGATACAGATCTGAAAATAATTTTATTGGGTCATCAAAATAATGATGTAAGACGCTCAAGCTGATTGCTAGAATGTCGAAACTTTTTGTAACATTGCTCATCATACTCGAGAGATCCTCAAGTAAGTGTCTGAACACTCGAGATAAATATGGCGACAATGAGTTTATTGCTGAATATACAGACTTCCATAAGTTTTATATGATCTACAATGCCATATTTTTGTCTCATGCAGACTACTGAATGTCCAAACTCTTAGTTGAGGATTTCTACTTGAGACTTCTACGTAATTATTTTGAATTTTCCAACAAAATTATTTTTAGATTTCTATCTAGCTGAATTTTTAGGTACTTCAGCAAATTCGTTCTTTCTGTGCACGTTTATGTTTTACATATATTTTTTTCTCTCATGCTATTGCTCTGTGCCCGTCGATAGGACGGATCACTTGCGTAAATATACACACTTAATCGATCGCATCTCGATTGGTCGCGCGTAATCGAATTACTTCCGGAAGCTGACTGTAGCCAATAAAGTCGGCAATTATAAGAATGGACATTTATACAACTCTTTATACGATAATCAAGCTTTCACGCGCGACCATTCGAGGATTAATTGAATGTCTTATCCTATCTTGCGCATAGTCTTTATGTACTATATGTATATACATATAACATATTTGGCATTCTTGGCTGCACCCCTTTCCACCCCCACGCGTCTTGTCTATCTCCCGTTCCTGCTCTTCGCATTCCTTCTCTTTTTATCTGATAATTCATCGTCTCTCTTGTGCTCGTCTATGTGTATTGCGCTCCTGAATGTTGCCTTATCGTACGAAACTGCCGCCTGAGAATGTTCCGTTATCTTATCGCTACTAATGATTGCACATCAGGATCTTACGGTTAGCAAGGATCGGTCGCACTTACGAAATTTTTCGTTGGATTCCCGATTTGATTACAGATCATTTGCGTCTTATCGTTATTCCAAATTTTTCGTCTAAGTCGAAAGGATGTACGTACCTATTTCTAAGGATTCGTATGCACATCACGCAATGTCTGCGTGAAATACGCGATCGAGAAACGTTCCAGCGAATGCGCGACTGAAGAGAAATAGGGTGGAACGAGTTATCGTGGATTGTGATCTGCGTATCATTTCGAGTGCCGAGAAGTTTGAAAATGATTGCGAATAACGCAAGCACGTTGCATGTGCGAAGATGCATATGTAGAATACCAAGAACCAACCAGCAACGTTCAAGAAAGACTTCAAGACACGGCTCAACGCCTTTCGCGCAGCTTGAGTCAGACAAGTAATTAGTCAAATTTATCGCGTCTTGTTTTCCCGTTTTTCCGCGCTAAAGAAGATGCCGGAAGGAGAAACGCAATCGCCTTACTAGTGCAGCAAGAAATGAGCCGGCGGTGTACACGGAGAAAAATGTTTACTCATAGAAAGAACGAGAGATACAACGGAGAAGCAACCGGAAGCTAATGCATAGACAACTATATTTTTTCCGCGTACACGCTGCACTCGTCTGTTTTCACCGAGGATAACACGCGAATGTATTCGCGGGAGCGTGCATGCACCACAACAGTTTCCGCTCGACTACCATTCTCTCGGATCTGCAACACTCCGCGATCGCGATCGTTAGCACGCTTAAGGCACACCGCAGTAAACTGGAGGAGCCTGCTGCATTTTGCTATCACGACGGTCTTAGCTCTTTCTCGATGTACCGCATGCGGATTATGCCACACTTGCGCTTCGATCGAAGGCTCATTATTTTCTGCGACGCCGTAAGGAACGTAATTGCGCAAGCAGCATCTATCTCTCTGTCTCGCGAGCCTGAATATGCATTTTGCGTTTAGAGGATTGTATAGAAAGAAGTATCTTCTAAGCAATTTTAAATGGAAATTAGACCGATAATAAATAAGAAAATAAATAAGAGAAAAAATTCTACTTTCGGTTGAAGTGGATCTTATTGGTATCTAATAATATTTATATATAGATTTTCTAATACATGTACCTATTTGTAAACATGTTATATATAAATATTAAATATTAAGCATTAAGATTTGCTTCGACCAAAAATAAAATTCCTTCTTTTATTTGAATTATCAGTCTTTTTAGTTAAAAGAAAGTAAGATTTTTTTTTAAAGAGATACTTGTGCACTGATACGAGCCTTTACGTTTTTTTCATAGAAATGTTTATGTTAAACGACGTTAATTATTATTATACATAATTTTCGGGATACGTTAATTCTTGTTCGCAGCATTCTTCCGATTATAGATTGTACGAAGCATATATATATATATATATATATATATATACTAATTTTTCGTTTTTTTCGTGCTGAACTTTTCAGTAGATGGTTTTATCGTAACATGATGGCAGCAAAATAATTTTCAAAATTTGCGTTTAGGTTCTTGCATACGACCAAGATATTGGTGACAATGGGAAAATCCAATATAGTATCAAAGGCGGTCGAGGAAAGGGCAAATTTAAAATTCATCCCACCACGGGAATGGTGTTTTCTCAACGTGGATTTGAGGCTGGTCAAGAATATGAAATGATGGTAAGTGGACTTCTTTCGTTAATTAAAAACACTTTAGTGATATAAATAACTGTTTGTATGGTGTATAAATAATTGTTTTATTCATTAAAGACAGGGAATGTGATCTATTTCTGTAAAATTTCTGTGTTAAAAATAGAAAGCAAAATTTCAGTTTAATTTCTCTCTCTCTCTCTCTCTCTCTCTCTCTCTCTTACATATAAGTTACTATTATATATATAAAACATAAAATAATTATCTATTGATACTCACACAAAATCCGAATTTTGCAGATTGTTATAACCGCAACATGTCGTGAAAAAGAATCTTTAAGCACAAAAATAAAATAATAGATAAAATATGATACATAATTGAAGATATTTTTTCTACAAGAAATCAAATAAATTCCATTTTTTTAAATATCTAGATTATGTCACCAAACCGTTCTCTATCAATAACGTCATATCGTGAACAAATTTCTGACAAGATTCAAATGGAAAAGAGTTCAATATTTCATTTTACAAGAATGAAACTAGTCGTCCATAGCTTTTCCGATAAACAAACAAGACAAATTCTTTTGTAAACAAGAGGCAAAATAGTCTAGCAAGCGCTGATAGCATTATTAATGTTATAAAAAAGATAAATGTAAAACATTATAGGATAAATAGGTAATAAATATAAAATTTTCACAAGAATCGAACAAATCCAGAGGATTTTAATTTTTCTTTTTTACATAGATCCTCAAAATATTGATTAAAATCTAAAATTTTGATCTTATACGTTTGGAGAAAAATTATCATATTTACATAAAGAAATGGTTTGAAGATTAAAAGTTTTTGTTTTTTAAACATTTAACTTTTTAGACTTGTTTATGTGTGATTTTTTTTTAGTTTTTGAGAAAAGAATCCTTCAATTGTTTATCATTAAATAAAGCAGTATTAAATTATGTAATAATTGGAGCGGAAGAAAAAATGTTGAGGCAAGAAGAAATTGCAATAAATTTGCATTATATTACATCACATTGTATTTTAGATTCTTTTATAATGTATCATACTCGTATTCATACCCGATATTTCTACAATGTAAACTCGATTTGAATCAATGGGAATTTCTCCTGTATATTCTGCAGATACGAGCAACCGATCACGGTGAGCCTCAGCGCAGTCATCAGACCCGAGTTTCTGTTCAAGTTGTGGAGGCGCCGAAGGAATCAGAGAACCCTCCAGTATTCAAAACAAACAATCAAAGCGTAGAAGTCACGGAGAGCGACGAGGCGGGCTTTTTAGTCGCCCTCGTTCAAGCCAACGACAAAGACGGTGATTCTCTGTGGTACGATATTTTAGGTAAGAATAAATACACGTTATTCACGTAATTATTTTAACATAATTACTCGCATGACATGTTTCCTACATTATATTATTTTCATTATTTTCTTTATAATTAAATAAAGATTGATAATATTCCGTACATCCTTTAGGTAAAGATGCAAAAAATTTGTTTAATTGTTGAAACAATTTGTGCTAAATATAATAATGTGTATAAAAAGTATTCATATATTTGGCAAATTTAAAAGGCCAGGGTGTCTTGAACATCCCACGCGAGTAATAAAATTAAAACGTTACAATTTCGCGTATCTACAATGGGATTAAATGCTAGAGATCACAAAAGTCATTCAGAATTTTCGACACGTTTTAGATGGCGATAAGCGCGACGAGTTCTTCATCGGTCGCGACAATGGTAACGTGCTGCTTGCAAAGAAGCTGGATTGGGAAACCCAAAATTTTTACAATCTTACGATCGGCGTAACCGACGGTGTGCACACAACGCTGACGCAGCTACTTGTTACAGTGATCGACATCAACGATCATCGACCAGAATTTACTGAAGCCACATATCGCGTCGATATCTCAGAGAATGTCGAGAAGGGCGAGAAAATCCTGCAATTGCACGCGACTGATGAGGACGAGGATAAGAAAGTCTTCTACAGCCTGCACGCGGCACAGACTCAGGCCTCACTTGAGATCTTCCACGTGGACTCGGTTTTGGGTTCGATTACGTTGAACGAACCTCTCGATCGGGAGACCATCGAGGAGCACGTGCTGACGGTGATGGTCAAGGATCAGGGCACGCCAGCCAAGCGCAACTACGCTCGAGTAATCGTCACCGTGCACGATCACAACGATCATGCGCCCGAGTTTATCAGCGAGATCATTCAGGGAAAGGTATACGAGAGCTCGCCAATTGGAACAGCGGTGGTACAGGTATGTGCGATTGATCGGGATCGTGGAGAGAACGCCAAGATTACATACTCGATCACATCTGGAAATGTCGGTAATGTGTTCACCATCGATCCGGATCTCGGTTTTATCCGCGTCGCACGCGAGCTCGACCTCAGCATCTCCTCCGAGTACATCCTTCTCGTGAAGGCGACCGATCACGGTTCTCCCACGTTGGCGAACACCGTGCCGGTACATGTGATGGTGACAATGGCAGATAACGCGCCGCCACGCTTCATCCAAAAGGAGCTGTCTGCGGAGATATATGAGAACCAACAGCTTGGCACGTACGTGAAACATGTGGAGGCGCGAAGTACGTCATCGTTACAGTTCGAGATCGTGCGCGGCAATCGCGACGATACCTTCTTCGTGAATCCAAGCACCGGTGTGATAGTCATCAAGAATGAGCTGGACTACGAAAAAACTAAATTCTTCAATTTGACGGTGTCGACTACAAACATGGCTGGCGCTTCGGCCACCTGCAATGTCATCATTCATGTGCTCGACAGAAATGACAACGCGCCGCGTTTCCTGCAGGCTCAGTACAGCGGTGAAATTAGCGAAGGTGCTAGCATCGGTTCTCTTGTGTTGACTAACACGAGCGCACCATTAGTCATCAAGGCCGAAGATGCGGATTCCGAGTTAAACGCGCTGCTTAATTATGATATTGTCGAGGATCTACCGCGAAAGTACTTCCACATAGATTCCAGCACCGGTGCTATACGCACAGTCATGCTGCTAGACCACGAGACTATACCGATGTTCTCGTTTCACGTAAAGGTCTCAGATTTAGGCAAGCCAAAACTCTCATCCGAGACCACTGCCAAAGTGATGATAGCTGTGACAGATGTTAACGATTGTCCGCCCAAGTTCTCCAAGACTGATTATAATGTCACGCTTCTGCTGCCGACGTATAAGAACGTCGCCGTCACTCGGGTGAACGCCGTGGATCCTGACAGCTCCGAGGGAGCCGCGTTGAGGTACGTGCTGCAGAAACATCAATAAGCTTTCTAGTTGTCAAGATCCTTATTTTATATTTTATTAGTATTAAATGCACTTTTAATTTATAATTTATAATAATGACTGCATTTGTTGCACACTGTTTTTATATTATTGGAAAGATAAATTTCAAATTGGCAGATTTAAAGAAATATAAATAAATATTTTTATAATCACATTTCTTCAATATCATAACGTTTTCGATTACAGTAGATTTGAATTAATTAATCCGAAATTTTTATTATCAATATTCTCAGTTTACTTTTTGACTTACTTGATGAATAATGCATTTTATACTCATCTAGATATGACATCATCGATGGGAATAAGGCTCATACCTTTGATATAGATGCCCAGAGTGGCATTATTACGGTCCATAATCCCGATCGTATGAAGAAGAACTATCTTCTCCACGTGCGAGTGTCAGATGGCAAGTACTCGAGCGTGGCGCAGGTGAACGTGATAGTAGAAAAATCGGAGAATTCTGGTTTGATCTTCCAAAAGAACGTCTATGAAGGTGCCATCTTGGAGAACTCCACGAAGATTACAACCGTAGTGGTAGTAAACGTCCTTGGTAGTTCATTGAATGAACACATTATATTCAGCATTCTTAATCCCACCGACATGTTTGTCATCGGACCAACTTCCGGAGCGATCAGAACCAACGGCATACGATTCGATCGAGAAGTGTGCGATCACTACGAATTAATCGTCGAGGCGAAAAGCCATCCGCCGGATCGAGAGAAGCCCAGGGTAGCTCACGTCATAGTGAACGTCACTATACTTGACATCAACGACAATTGTCCGATGTTCGTTAATTTACCTTACTATGCTGTAGTTTCCGTCGACGCTCAAAAAGGCGATATCATTACAAAGGTAGAGAGATTTCTTAATACATGAATGACGTACTTTTCTTTTCAATTTTAACTTTGGTATATACGGGTATAAATGTTTTTATTATCATCCAGGTTCATGCGATAGACATGGATAGTGGCGATAATGGCGAAGTGAGATATGAATTAAAAAAGGGTCACGGGGAACTCTTCAAGGTGTGCCGGAAAACCGGTGAAATATCATTAAAACAGAATCTTGAAGGTCACAATCGTGAATACCAGCTTACAATCGCCGCGTACGACGGCGGTAAGTTTGTTAAATCCAAAGTCAATAACTCGCTTTCCGTTTGATCCCGTTTTAAATGAGCTTCTAAATATGATTGCAGGAATAACGCCTTGCTCTATTGAGGTGCCAGTCAACGTGAAGGTGATAGATCGTTCGATGCCGGTATTTGACAAGCAATTCTATACGGATAGCGTGCTCGAGAGTATAGAAGTGCATTCACCTCTGGCGTTATCCATTCAAGCTGAGTCACCTCTAAATCGCAAACTCATATACAGCATTACTAAGGGCAATGATTTTGAGGAGTTTGCCCTGGACTTCAACACGGGTAAGTAAAATACGCAACACAGATTCTCAGGCATGCCCTATCAAATGACAAACGAAATGTTTAGATTGGTAAATATAATTTCGTATGAGATAGCGTAACGTTATAAAATTGTATGGTACAGTGACAAAATAGAAACGTATAAGAATTGGCGAAGAATTATTATTTCTTATTAACTACGCAGCAAGAAATATCAAACCAAGTTTATTTAAAGATTTTCTTGGTCGACAACAATGAAAACATTCCATATTCAGAGCTTTTAATTAAAGATATAAACCTTACAGTAAAGTGAATATAATATTACATTGATCAGACAGTTGGACTGGATTCGTAAAACATTCCCGTTTTTATTTCATAACTTGGCTATGGGACTTACACTATTCAAACTACAAAAAGATTTCTTATGATATACTGCTAGTATGCTATACTTAGTAAACTCAGTTTTGCTACATTATGGTAGTTGGTTACTAAGTTCTAATCGCATAACAATATTGGTGAAATTAGGAAAAAATGGAGAAAGAAACATAATATTTTTAATTTATTATAATATTAATCATTAAAAATTAGACATTTTTAGACACATTTTAAAATTTAAACCGATTTTAACGCCGATTCTCTTTATTATCTTTATTATATATATATTTTTTTTTTAATTATATTTGAATCTTTCCAATGAATCTAATTTTGCATTTACGTATGTACTTTTAGTAGTTGTTTGTATTTACGGTTATTTTTCATAGATTGTTATATTGTATACGGATTATGATACTTGTTCCATATGTATTTCTTACAACTGCTTGTGTCTGGAAACTAGAAATTAAAGTCTTGTTGTATCTCCCTGTTTCGCAGCCCCTGACAGTAACAATGGTCCTTGTGAGTATAAAAAAGATTCTAGTTCTATCGGTCTATGCTGTGTTGCTATGCTATATTACACATTACTCTGTGTTCATGCACGATATAATATTATAGGCAAATCGCTGCAGTTGGGTCGAACAGATTGAAACAATGCGCGAGCAACGAAATTGCATTTGGCTAAATCTGAGATTCAATAACTAAATCGGGAGCGGCTTGTATTCCGACTCGATAGCATCGAATGCAAGAAACTTCCAGATTTGAATTTCTTGCTTGTTCTTAATTCAGAGATATCTTTATATATCTGTGTAATTCTACTCCGGAAATGTCTTTATATAAATTTTCAAAGAACGATGTCAGTCATTTCTAGAATCACATTTAAACATTTAATTGCTGTTATACTCAATATGAAATTGCAGTTTTAATCTTCAATCTTCAGTGGAGAATGTAATTAATAGTTTAAAATATGTATATGCTTATCAATTGCTGCAGCGCTTGATTGAATTTCCAATTAACATTTTGATCGATGCAAATTATTCAATTATCTTATGCAATTACCATGACAACACGGCGACACGTACTATCTATTCTCTCTTGCATAGTAATATTAATATATATTTATATATTGTGTTTCTGAAATGGTACTAAGAATAAAATAATCTTTATGAAAAATTAAGTGGAAAATATGAAATAAAAATCTCTTATTTAAACTTTTTATTTTTATAAAGAAACATTCCATTTTTTTTTTAGTTACATTTGTCACTTCAGAAACCATGCATATTTACTGTTCTACAACAAAATTCATCTTTATAAAATTTGCATAGGATGCACTTCATATTTTCCAAATTATATATATGACACATTTAGACCCATATATATATATATATATATATTTTTTTTTCACGTATCCTGATTTCTACCAATTAATTTTTATTCTATTCCCATTTTATTGCCCGTAACACTTTATTAAATTGCACTTTATATAATCGCACGATACTATGCTACAGTAAAAATAATAATAAACATTTCGAATTATTGATGTTTGCTAGCTTATGGCGTAAGCTTGTTGCACGTACTCGTCGAAGGCTAACCTTACAAAGATGGAGTTTCCCGAGCTTTTCTAATTTAAAAAGATTATAATATTTGCTTTGGAGAGAGACTCTTTCTTTCATCTATAAACCGCTTTAGTCGTGTGCATCATTTACAAAATTAATTTTGTTTCCGCTCTCCTTGTTTTTCCGCGATCGTAATCTGGGCGGGTCTCATTAAATTGTAATCGCGATGGAATTATATGAAACCGGCTTGGAACACAATTGCTGCTTACACTATCGTTCCATGATTTGAGGCAAGTCTAGATACATCATAAATATTTCGCCTAGATGTGAACGTGCGACCCACCTATTTTCATTTTCTTCACGAGATTTCAATAGCTTCAATCTGCTCGCATGTCATGCCTGCACCTTACGGAAGACAAATCAAAATTTATTCCATTTCCCAGATATTATTTCGAAATTACTTTAATAAGAGTCACGATCAAAGCAATATACTCGCAATGTGAAATTTCAATATTTATTTCTCAAGAGGTGCAGGTATTATCACAGGCATTAGCGAATCGTTTATGAAATCCGGACATTTTATATGTTTACCACATGACTGCATTCATTCGCGACTTCTAGTGTCTACAGATCCGTCGAATTAATATCGCAAAAATATATATTTTCACAATTCTGAATTCACCGCTAATTACAAAATCGAAATGGCGATGACACAAAAGCTAAATAAAGTTAAAACATCTGTAAAAATATTATATTTTTAATATACGAATTATTATTATCACATGATACCTTGTGTAAGCTCACATTGGCAATTTTCCTTTTTTTAGTTTTTATTGTTAAATTTTATTGTTAAATTTTGGAGTCTTTTGATTTCACATTATCATTTCTAAATAGAGTACATTAATTTCTCATACGCACTTGCTTTCAATCGCTCTTGGTAAGAACACGCTCCTTTGACGGATACGTAGACATACCGCTGCATTGTATGTGCTTTGGGTCTACAATCTTCTCTTCGTATAAATTAGGTGTAATCTATGTGGTGGATGAACTGGATTATGAGCAAAAGAAGCAGTATGAGCTGACCGTACGCGCCACCGACAGTGTATCAGGCGTTTATGCAGAGGTACTCGTCAGCATCCTCGTCCTGGACGTGAATGATTGCCCGCCCGAATTCACGCAAGATTCCTACAACATCTCGGTGTCGGAGGCGGCGGTATTTGGGACCCCTGTCCTGCGAGTGAGCTCCAGAGACAATGACACAGGTAAGCGTAAAACAAATTTAAACTTCGTATTGAAAATTGGATTATAATATTTCCTTCGGTTTTATACGTAATGGATGAAATTTACAAATAAATTGATATTTTTATCATATTTATTTTTGCATAGGCATTAATCAACAAGTTCGTTACGCTATTCAAAATGACACCGAAGACAGCACGGATCTCTTTCACATCGATCCTGATGAGGGTGTGATATTTCTCAAGCGATCTTTAGATCATGAGAGTCACGAGTCCCATCACTTCACCGTGATTGCCATGGATCGCGGCGTGCCGAGTCTGTCGAGTACGGCGCACGTCTGGATGAGCGTGATCGATATGAATGACAACCCGCCCAAGTTCGAGCAGCCCTCATATACCTGTTTCCTATCGGAGCATGCCGAACGTGGTCAATTTGTGACAGTGGTCACAGCCAGCGATCCCGACTACGTCGATGAAAAGTTGACATACATCATCGTAGGTGGGAACGAACAGCAGACGTACAATATCGAGCAGTCGACCGGCATCATCTCGCTGATAAATATGCAGAACTTTGGCGAGCAAAAGCTCAGCATGCTCAATGTATCTGTCACCGACGGCGTCTACACCAGCTTCACTCGCGTCAAGATCGAGATTCTGCCCGCGAATAGGCACAATCCGAAATTCCCGAACCCGATAGTCGAAGTAACCGTCCTGGAGAACCAACTGCCTGGTAGACTGGTCACCAGCGTGCTGGCCGTGGATGAAGACTTCGGCGAATACGGTACAGTAACATACGCGATAATGTCAGAGATGATGAAGGAGATATTTGAGATAAACAAGCTCACCGGCGAGATAGTAACACGTAAGAAGCTTGATAGGGAAGAACAGAAGCGCTATGAAATACCAGTTATGGCGACGGACGGCGGCGGTAGATCCGGATTCGTGATGGTGCGAGTTAAGATCGGCGATGAGAATGATAATGCGCCGGTATTCCTACTTAGAGAATACAAAGCGACCATTCAGGGCAATCTGTCCCTGAATACACCCTTCTTAAAAATCAGGGCACAAGACGCGGATGAGGATGAGGCAGCCAAGATCGTTTATTCCATCTACGAACCGCAAACGTCATCAGCTAGATCTCTGCTTGGTATAAATCCCGATACAGGATCTCTTTATCTGCAAAAGAGCGCTATGCCGTGGGGTAAGAGATATATTTATTTTACCTTTATACTATGAGCAAAATAAATGGGATCAATATGATCCGTCTTGTTAAAGATTTTATGTGACAAATAAATATTTGTTATATTTTTAGAAAATCAATTATTCGAGCTCTTTATTCGTGCGGAGGACAAAGGCTTGACTACGCATCATGCCGATGTACCGCTAAGTATCTATATAATGGGCTCCCACGATGTCCCGCCTCTGTTTGAGCGAAAAGAAGATAAATTCTTTGTAAGAGAGGACTCTTCCGTCGGTACGCCGATCACGAAACTCAAGACCGTCACAAACAGCACTGTAACATATCGTATAGTATCCGGCGATGAAGATAATCCGCTCTTTACGATTGACTCTCATGGCCAGATTACTCTAGCAAAACCATTGGATCGAGAATTGAAAGATAGTCATTTAATCGGGGTTCTCGCTGAAACGGATTCTAGTCCACCGCTCACAGCTCTCGCTGAGATCTCTCTTCAGGTACTGGATGAGAATGATCACGCGCCAAAATTCGAAAGCAATCCCTATGCGATTAGTTTAGCCGAAAACATCGAAGAGGGAACGTCGATACTCAAAGTTATTGCGCATGATAAAGATCTCGGTAGCAATGGCGAGGTACGTTACTCCTTTGGATCTGACATAGGAGAATTAGCGAACGTTTTTACAGTGGACGCTTATACCGGTTGGATATCAACATTAGTACAACTCGACAAGGAAAAGCAGCCGGAATATAAGTTTCAGGTAACATAAATATATAAGTATTCCAAATGTACCTAAAAATAGAATATATATATAGTAATTCCTTTTTTTTCAGGTGGTTGCTACTGACAATGGAAATCCAAAACACTTCGCGAGGACGTCAGTACACGTCAAGTTAAAAGATTATAACGATAATGCGCCCGCATTCGTTGACGATCGTTATGAGGCTACGGTGAACGAAGATGCTTTACCAGGAACGGTTGTGGTAAAACTGATCACCGTCGACAAAGACACAGACGTTAACACGCCGATAGAATTTTATATAACATCAGGCGATTCTAGATCACAATTTCAAATCAGGTCTACCGGCGAAGTGTACGTGGCAAAATCCTTGGATAGAGAGACTATTGATCGTTACGAGCTTCAAATCGTTGGTACAGATGGAAAATACGTTTTTGAGACAAAAGTAACGGTGCAAATCCTGGATGTCAACGATAATCCACCATATTGTCTCAGATACCGTTACAGAGAGATACTTTCCGAGGGCTCGCATCCTGGTGCCTATGTCTTGACTGTATTGGCCACCGATTACGACGACGAGCCGAATGCTAAACTACGATTTTATTTAACCGGCGACAATAACGACAAATTTTCGTTAGATAAGGAAACCGGCGTGTTGAAAACCGTCGGGCAACTTGATCGAGAGACTCAAGCCAAATATTCCTTAATAGCCCATGTACAAGATCGAGATAAACCTACTTGGGAATGTTCATCGCAACTGGAGATTCTCGTTTCCGATCTCAATGACAACGCGCCGAAATTCACTATGTCAACTTACAGCAGCACTTTGCCCGAAGATGTAGAAATCGGCACGTTAGTAACGAAGGTACACGCTACGGACGATGATATCGGTATTAATCGGAAGATTCGATATGAATTTATTGATTCAGCGGATGGTCACTTTCTCATCGCAGCTGACAGTGGAATAGTCACGTTGGCTAAACCATTGGATAGAGAAACGAAGGCCATGTACAATGTTACTATTCAGGCGCTTGATCAGGGCACTCCTCAGCTAATGGGGGTCGCATCTCTCATCGTTAACGTGCAAGACATCAATGATAATCCGCCGGAATTCGCTTCTAAACTCTACTTCGCGAAAGTACCTGAGATCTACGCGGTTGGTACCGAGGTGGCACGAGTGCTCGCCACCTCAAAGGACACAGGAGTGAATGCTGATATATATTACTCAATTGTCGGTGGTAATGAGCATAAGAAATTCCAAATAGACGCCAAGACGGGTGTTTTAACCATCGCCGAACAGCTGGACTATGAACGAGCTCGCGATTATTTCCTCACTATCCAAGCTATTGATGGAGGCATTCCGCCGCTGAGCAATCACGCTACTGTCAATATTACCGTCACCGATAGCAATGATAACGCACCGATTTTCAGCGAAGTTTCATACAGAGCCTTTGTGAGAGAAGATGCAAAAACGGGAGAAAAAGTTACGCAAGTGAGTTTCTCAGTTATTATTTGCACTTCTATCATAATGTTTTTCAAAAAGACAATAGCTATTCTTTTTAGCTGAACTTCTTGCATGATTCATCTTTTCTCTTTTTCTCTACAACATGAAGAGAAAAGGAAGAAAGATAAACTATGCAAGAACTGTAGCTAAAAAAAACAAATCTAATACTGCAGTCTATTATTTAATTATCCTTAGATTAGGATTTATTTTTAGTTCTTATTATAGTGAAATAATATTTTTTCACAAAAAATTGTTATATAAAACAAGAATTGAATTCAATTTCTTTTCATTTCGTTTGTAACTATATTACAATGACTTTAACTAAAGAATGCTATAAGAATATTTATATTATGTAATACATATACATATATACATATAAAATGACAAATAGATATACAAAATCATAAATAATTGTTAATAGAAAATCCATTTTAAATAATGCGAAACTATTTGTCTCGTTAAAATATTTTATTTTATTGATATTTCAGGTTTACGCGAACGATTTAGATAGCGAGGAAAATGGCAATGTGTCGTATTATATAGAACGTGGCGACAGACAGAAGCAATTCTCCATTGATAGAAAAACTGGACAGATAGCTGTCATCACGTCATTGGACCGAGAAGAAGTTAGTATCAAATACAATATACATAACACATACAAATATAAACGAAATATTCCAATAAACGTTTCATTTTTTTCTTTTAGATTGCAAGCTATGTGTTAGAAGTTCATGCACGTGATAATGGTATACCGATGCTCTCGAGCTTCGTGATGGTGAATATCGAAGTTCTGGATGCGAATGATAATCCACCGTTATTTTCTTTGCCAAATTACACAACTGTTGTACAGGAAGACAAACCGCTCGGTCATACGGTTTTACAATTTATAGTCACAGACGCGGACATTGAACCAAATGCTGACCCGTACACTTTTGATTTTCGTTCCGGAAACGAGGGCGATGCGTTTCGGTTAGAGCAGGACGGTACTCTGCGAACAGCAACGAAATTTAACAACAGAGTAAAAGATAAATATGTGCTACATGTTCGGGTATTCGATAACGGCAGTCCCCCATTATACTCGGATGCATGGGTTGTAATCAAGGTGATCGAGGAATCGCAATATCCACCAGTAATCACGCCTCTCGAAGTGATTATCAATTCTTACATGGACGAATATCCCGGTGGTATTATTGGGAAAGTCCACGCAACCGATCAAGATCAGTATGATACGCTTCTTTTCAATTTGATACCATCCTCGCCGATTCCAAGCACCGATCTCTTCCAGATAGATAAGATTGATGGTACATTAGTGGCTCTGCCCAGACTTGACGTAGGCGAGTACAGGATAAACATTAGCGTGACGGATGGCAAGTTCCATTCGTACTCTGTCGTAAAAGTTAACGTCGATCTAGTGACCGACAAAATGCTCGAGAGTTCGGTAATCGTGAGATTTCGAGAAGTCAGCCCAGAGGATTTCATGCTAAGTCATCGCAAGGGTTTCGTCAGAACTGTTCGTAACGCGATGAATTGCCGTCTTAAAGATATCGTCATTATCAGCGTGCAGCCGTCAACTGATGAGGCGAACTTAATCAAGTCTCGGGCGATTCGCCAAGCAGTACACAATGATCTCGATCTTCTATTTGCTGTGAAGAAAGCGGCGAGTTCCGCGGGTTCATCAGGTTTCTATGCATCAGAGAGCATACGCGAGGCATTGAATCAACACGTGGAGGAACTGGAGGAATCAACGAAGTTAGTCGTCGAAGAGATCGTTCGGTTCAAGTGCAACAAAGGTTACTGCTTTTACGGTGACTGCCAAGATAAAATTACTCTCGATCCTACGCAAATAACGCCCGTGTCCACTGATGTGATGAGCTTCGTGTCACCACGACACAAACATAAAATGGAATGTAATTGCAAGGAAGGATATGCCGGCAATCACTGTGAAGTGGTAGTCAACGAATGTGCCAGGGACCCCTGTCCTCTGTTCAAAGTTTGTGTACCAGATTCCTCCATTCAAGGATATTCGTGCCAGTGTCCTGAAGGATATGCGGGTCAGACTTGCGACATAGATATTTCCAAGTGCCACGATGAGTCGTGTTACATTCCGCGAAATCCCATATCTTTCAGTGGCAAGAGTTATGCGCGCTACAAGATCGACAAAGCACTAATACGGCAAACGATCGAAGATCGTCTTAGCTTATCCTTGAGGATCAGAACGATGCAGCCTACTGGCAACCTCATGTACGCAGCCGGCAAAGTGGACTATAATATTCTGGAGATTGTTAATGGCGTGATGCAATACAAATTCGATCTGGGCAGCGGCGAGGGATTAGTTAGAGTGAGCAGTGTGTATGTGAGTGATGGACAATGGCACGAGATTCAGCTGGAGCGAGAAAGCAACAGCGCCCGATTGACTGTAGATGGAAAACACATTGCTCATGGTTCGGCGCCTGGTATCAATGATATTCTAAATCTACAGTCGGATGATTTATATTTAGGCGCTGAAGTGAGACAACATCCATCGATTATCGGCTTCGAAGACGTGCAGCGCGGTTTCATTGGCTGTATGGACGACGTTAGGATCGCTCGAGTATCTGTGCCATTGCACATGAGCGGTGCTAGCAGCGTGGCGATTCTCAAGCGATTTGCCAATGTTGAGTTTAGTTGCGACACGGCGATCATCCTAGTACCGCCGGGTGTCTGCGGTTCACAACCGTGCCAGAATGGTGGTACTTGCAAGGACATGGGCAGCGACAACTATGAGTGTCAGTGTCACAGCCGATTCGCCGGTTTAGCTTGCGAGATCGATACAGATCCGTGCGCCTCATCGCCTTGTCTCTACGGCGGCCGTTGCAAGATTGTGCCGGAAAGCGGTGATTACGTCTGCGAATGCGTCGGGCCAAGTCTGAGTGGCAAACGTTGCGAATTTGGTAGATACTGCAGCCCGAATCCGTGCAGTCACGGCGGCGTGTGCGAGGAGGGAAACAATGGTCCGATCTGCAAGTGTCAGGGCTTCACAGGCGATCGCTGTGAGACCGACGTAAATGAATGCGACGCAAGTCCATGCACGAATGGTGGCACCTGCGTGAACGAGATCGGTACGTACAGATGCATCTGCCCACCGAATATGACTGGCTTGAATTGCGGCAATCCAGCCTTCTCTACGCCCATCATATCCAGCCACTTAAACATTCCATGGGAGTATCTCATGTGGATTGGCATCGCGGTGTTGCTCAACATCCTGCTTATTATCGTATTCGTCGCTTTCTGGCGGATGCGGACGAAGAGAACCAGAACACGTACCAACAACATTAACAATGAGACACGGAAACAAATGGTCTTGAATTCTGCGAGGCCAAATGAGCACGAGTTCAAGCGCAGTTCAAAACTGAGCAATCTGGAAGTCATACAGGTACTATTATTGTTACATTTAGATTAACTATTCTCATTATCAGACGTATTATAAAAGCATGAGCTCTCCAAGTTGCATAGTATATCTGAAAAATTCCTAGAAAAAAATTTTTTTTTAAAATCAACGAATTTAGATATCAATTTTTATTTATAGCAGACTTTTTCATAATTTCCTTCTCTCTTGACACGCAATAGAACGACTATATAATGATTGGAAACTATTATAATGCTCCTTTTCCGGAATCGAATTTAATAGTTGACGCATTCCTTTATTTTAGATCGCTGATACATCGTCAAAACACTCTCCTTTTAGACAATTTTAAAAACTTAAAAAAAAATTACTACTCTACTAGAGCCAAGTAAATGCGAAGAGCAGTGGATCACTAAATCTTCGTTTGGCCAAAAATTATGAGACAATTGCATCTAAAAGGAGAATTTTTTGACAATGTACTAGTGATCCAAGATATGTAACGAAACGTATCAGATAAAAGCGATTTCAGAAGAGAAATATTATAACAGTTTCCAATCATTGTATCGCCATCAATTGCATGTATTAAGAGGGGAGAGAACTATGTAGAAGCATAATGTAAATAAAAGCTAATATCTGAATTGATTTTTTAGAATGTTTGTCTGGAAATTTTTCAGACGTACTATATACATTTATTTGAAGGCATTATTTTAATATTTACATGAGAAATTTCAAGAGATTTAATTTAATAACTCATGATTATGATATAATGCCTTCAGTTCTTTGTGGTATACAATCGCTATTTAGTAATCGATTTTAATGCTGTTTTATTTTTCATTTGCAATCGTTTGATTTGCTCGCGTGATACATTTCCCCTCATCGCGACGTCGATCCCAATTAAGGTCTACGTGTAATTCTTCTTTTTACAGAGAGAACCTCCCCAATGTCCTCCCAGACCCGCCTCCTACACTCCAAGCTCGAACAACGAGCCTGCCACGTATGGTAACTCGGCAGCGGTGGCTCTAAATAACTTGGACACCCTGCGCAGCTACGGTAGCGCGGGCGATGAACTAGAGAACTTTCCGCCTGATTATCTACGGAACTTGAATCGCAGCACTCCTATACCACCCCCGTCCCTGACCCTTGCTAACCCGGTCGGCGGAAATGCAACTGGCAGCGACACGGACAGTCTACATAAGCCCACCTGGCAGGAACAGATGCAGCTAGCTTCCTTCATAACCGACACTACCAAAATCAAGAATGGTGAGTGGTCCATAGCCGTGTCAATAAAAAGAGGAATTATCCTCTTGGCTCCGTCCGATAGCTTCTTACTTTTGATTTCGCTTGTGGCATGCAATCGTAAGAGATGGAGCACTAGGCTCTTCCTCATTCTTATCTCTCCTCGACGAAACCTTCCCTTAATTTTTTCGCTCTTTTTCTGTCTTTTCTCTCTCATTGCGATCTTTCTATTATTGGCGTAGTCGATTATTCTATTAACACCAGCGTGTTTCGTGTTGTGTGCACTAACAGACCTGAAACGAGCGAGCCCAGTGGTACCAGAGCTGACCACTGGAGGACTTCTACTAAACTCTTCTCGACGGACGCCTCATGCGGTTGGGTCTTCCGTCACCTCCGTCACGTCCATCGAGGATGATCCTCGCATCGTCGGTGGTAAGTCGAGACAGCCCGCTCGTATGGCTCGAGATAAAGAGTATCCTTCGAATCGTATATCGTTTCTTAAAAATTAAAGATATTTTAATGTAAGATCAAGACATTAGATCAAGACATTAGATCTTGCAGACGTAACAGTAAAGTGTAGAAAATTTAAAAATACATCATCGACGGCTTAATAAAACTCTACAAATTCAGCAAAAACTGCTATAGCTAAAGTGCGATCTTAGGATACTCGATATACTTTGGGTCTTCGCTTTTTCGCTTGTACTATCTCAATCGAGTGCTATTATTTGCCCTCGCACTATCTCTACCTTTTACTTCACC
>Ga0157363_1001212_pt1 | contig 21257 bp, 7 predicted proteins | sample AttsexASBM1_FD_111477 | JGI IMG/M metagenome (GOLD analysis project Ga0157363, IMG submission 111477) | Fungus gardens microbial communities from leaf cutter ant in Ribeirão Preto, State of São Paulo, Brazil - Atta sexdens ASBM1 | ecosystem: Host-associated > Fungi > Mycelium > Unclassified ... | reverse complement strand
ACGCTTGAAAAATATGTATGCAAAAATAAGTACATTAAAGAAATTGAAAACGGTATGAATTATACTTTAGTTATTCAATTAAAAATAGCACGAGTTATATTATATGAAATTAATATAGTTGATGATTATTTATATATAAACGTATAATGTATCTCTTAAAACAATCGTATATTTTTTTTATAATTATGGAGAATTCGATTTAAGAATAATATAAAAAAGTAACATTTGCAAATTTAATACCATAATAACTTTGAACTATTGCAATTATTATTTAAAAAATGTAAGTATCTAATAAATTATTAGAAAAAAAATTAGGAAACATAATCAAAGGAGATTATATTAATTATAAGAGCAATATCGAAATTGATTGGAAAATAAATATATATGAGACACAAGGTGTAAAAAAATTGTAACATCTCTCTTATTATATAATTTTTAAGCTTATTTCGCGAGCAATAAATTCAAAAACAGGATTTATGACATAAATTCAAAAGAAACATTTTGTAAGCATTTGATTTGTGCATGTGAGAAACATTGTTTAGTTTACAATCAATACTAGAAAAATGTCTATTAAATCAAAGGTAGATCTTCATTGCTTTAAATAATCCAATCTTGAATTATTAATATACACTGTATATGTACTTGCATATACACCATATTGTAATCTTTTTAGAACTGCACGCCGATTGTTTTTCCGCACTTATAAACGCAATTAAAACTATTCTAGTAATCACAAATTAAATTGACAAGCAATTTAATAATTTGCTACTATCAAGCATCATATTATAAAGATGTTAATATGTTGAAACTGTTAATAAATGTATTGTTTAATTTATTATTATATAGTTTATGTATATTTATATTATTATGCATATAATAATAAAATTCATAACTTTTTTTTTATTTTTCTGCTTTTATGCACAGTTACAATATTATCTATTATACTCTGGTAAACATTTTTTTCAAAATTTTTCATATAATTTTTCAGAATTTTTCATATAATTTTTTAGAATTTGTATTATAATTTTTCAAAATTTTTATATAATTTTATAACTTTCTCACATTTTTTTATACAAGAATTGGAACTTTTCAGAAAATCTACATCTTTTCTCAGAATTTTCCATATATGATAATTATGAAATATCGTAAGATTTCTAAAATTTTTTGTAAGTATTTTCTAATAAAATGTTATAAAATCTAAAAAATTAAAAAATATTTTTTTTAAATGGGGTGAAAAATCTTAAAATATTTCAAAATTTGACATATGAAAAATTCTAACAAAATAAAAGAATATGTAAACTTTCCAAATATTTCTGAGTATTTCTGAAAAATGTTCCAATTTGTATAAAAATTATAAGAAAAATTTTCATCAGGGAATGCTTAGAAATATTCAGTTATTCGCTATTTTCCTCCTCTATTCTAATGCTTATTAATAATAATATTTATTATATCTCCAGAATTCAATAATTATTTATTGTCTTTGTTGAAGACAAATGGTTTCTATATTTTATACAATATATCTAAAATATATCTAAAATATTTAAAATGAAATTTACGCTGCACTACTCACCTCGTCAGTGGCGCTAACGTCGACGCCCTGCAGCAACAGGATCTCGCACACTTCCACGTGACCACCTGCCGCGGCCAGCAATAGAGGCCCCCGACCATTCTGAAACACGTCAGGAATCTTGAATATCTTCGTGCAACTGTGCTCGATAAACTTATTAATTAAGAGTCGTGCGCTGAAAATATTAAAAAATGAATTCCTTTTAGGAACGCCGAATAAAATTTCTTAATCAGCTAGATTTAATTTCTTTAACATAAATTAATGTTACATAAAAATCTCTTTTTCACAGTCAATATATCTTATAATGCACATTTGCAATTCATATAAATTTATAAACTAACTCCTTCAATTTTATATTTTATGTACGCAACAAAGTTGTATTTTGTATTAATTTTTTCCTATCAGTTCATACTTTCCTATCAATACTTTCCTATCAAAAATTCACGGAATACTATCTTTTTCACAATTTATTATCTCGCAATATTAATTCAAACTCTCATTACTCAAAAGTTAAATTAAAAAGTTCTATTTATTACTTTAAAGTAATCTCAAAAATTCATATGTACATACATACATATAAATGAATTATTTATATACTAAAAGTACATCGCATATAAACGAATGCGTTATACATACAAATTTCAAAAAAAAAAATAAAGATTTACTATTTATTAGCAACTATGAAATGTATTAGTATAAAAACAAGATTTTTTTCCTATTTTAAATAGATGTGATTTAATGTAACTTTTTGTAAAATTGCAGTTATATATTGTCTAGGAAAATTAATAAATTAAATCTCATCCAATGGAAAGCGTAGTGGCAAATAATTTAATAACAAATAATTGATAATTAATAATCTATATGATTAATAGAATTACAAGTTATCAATTAATTAAAGTACAAGCAATCTTATGTTAATAAGCACATATCAATCTGATGATCTATTTCTATTCTTTTATATTTCAGCAGTGCAAAAGATAAATGTGTATCGCGCCTATTTGCATTCTAAATCTAATCTAACTGATGCAGTTACATACATTACATAAGGAACTATGCCGCATACAAAAACGAAGTAAATTAATAGCTGAAATTAATATATTTCTGCCAGCCGCCCTCGAGGCCGTTAATAAAGTATTCCAGACAGTGTCATGTAATTACAAGCGGAACTCAATTTAACGCCTTGTAGTAATTTTAAACTTTTTCTTAATAATATTAATTTATTTATAGAGAATCGTTTTTTAATTTCATTTCTACAAGATCTTTAAAACATGAATATAATCATAATAAAATCTAGATAACTGACATTATTTATCGACATTTTGATGTTAAAATGACATTCAAGATGTCTTTTTAATGTCGAAATAACAATAAATAACATCAACTTGCTATTTGAGCAGTAAAATGATATATTTTTTTACTTTTTAATAGAGAAACTATTTGTTGATCTAAATTATGAAAATTTGTGATTTGTTTTTCGAAAGTATTCATAAAAAAATATCAAAAGAATTATGTTTCTAAAAATTAAAGTTACATAAAAGAATTTTTTACATTAAATAAATTCTGTTCATGTTTGTATTGTGAAAAAACTTGAAAAATTTGAGAAGTAAAAAGTCATACTTCGTCAGGCAACGGTTTAACATTTTCGTTGAGCAAGCATGCAACTCGATCAACATCACCATGAGCAGCTGCCTCGCGCAACTTTTCTGCCATTCCAATCGCACATCTGTAATCAGAATAATGCATATTATTTTAAATAATAGCGAGTAACATATGCCTTGAAATTGTTTTGTAACTTTAATAAACTTATTATATTTTATGTATCCATTTTATAAACAGCAGATCATTATTTAAACGAATTAAATCACTCTGACATAAAAAAATTTAAATCTTTTTGTTTTAAAATATAAACTCAAGAATAATATATACAAATATATATACATATAAATATGTACACAATATATACAAATATTCGTCCAATTAATTTGTATGAAAAACGCAAATATTCATTATAAACGTCTTTATACATTCTGTTTAAAAAAAAATTGGGAAATTTTAAAGAAAATTAATAGATCTTTTTAAAAAGTCGAAAATATTTTAATCGGCTATGTTAATATATAAATAAAGAATAAATTATAAGAACTATACACAATTATGTAATTCATCCGGCAACGTAGTAGACAGGTAGAGCGGACTAAACTGAATCGAAAAGACCTTTTTCAGAATTTTTTATCAATTTTTTAGTACTGCAATTTTTTTATTTCTACCAACATGAAAAAATACGATTAAAAATTAAAAAATTCTAAAAAAATTCTGAAAAAATTCTTAGAATCTTTATGAGAAGAAAATAAACAATTTTTGTCTCTTGCTATTTTTCTATAAAGTTGAGTAAAAAATTATTGAAGACCAATATTCAGATTTTTAATAAATAATATCTTGTTAACTCTTTCGAAAATTGCAAAATGATAGTGGACTTTTCGATTCAGTTTAATTCACGAGTGTTTATTGGATAAATTACGGGGTATCCTGTATTACCGCACAAAATTATTTTAAAATAAATTAAATTTTACTTAAATAACAAATGTATTTAAAAAATAATATGTTTAAAAAAACATAATTTTTTATGTATTTAAATATACTAATAAAATCTATCTTATAAATTTTATAATCCACCAAAATAAATTACTGAAAATTGATTATATTTTCAAAGGATGTGATATTTTCCAAGGTAATAGAATCTTTTAAATGAACTTCACAGAATTTAAATGTCACTTCTTTACGGAAATAAACTTAACGCGTTAAAAAAGTAAACCAAGATAGCGTCTAATGGAATTCTCGTTAAAGGAAAAATAATTTTTTCTTTTTTTTTGAGTTAAAGAGAGTGTCCGTGGGCGAAGTTTATACATTTGCAGTTTTTTCGAGCATTTATTTTATCTCTTTTATTCGCATCGTATAATCCGTGTAACGTGTGGACAGTAAATTATCTCGATGCCTGGCATGGCAGTATATAGGATCTAGGATCCGAAGTGCGTTCGCTAATGAGATAGATCTATACTTCCTTGACGGAGCAAGACTCGTCGTCCGTTTGTAACATTAATCTCGGTCGTGGTTATTTCTTTATAGCGACTCTCTATAACGACTCCAGAAATAACGTTGATGTGAACCAATGATAGTATGTGGCGAGAGAATTTATGAGCGACTCGTGGAAGTACCATGAGGCGCGAACTGATGTGTAATCCAATCGAAATGAAAACTTTCCAGATAATTTCTGCATTTTTTAAACAATATACATTAAAAGATATGTACTGAGATTTTTCTCGCTTCTTCTTTCTGACACATTTGTCAAATTTACAGCGATTATAACACTACGAGCAAGTCGAGAAAAAAACACGACGTGCACGTGTAAAACTCAATTTAATCTTCATCTTAAATTATTGAAACATGGATGTAGCCAAGAAAGCAGGGAGAGACTAAAACTTAAAAAGGAAAAAAAATAATTAAGATTTCTTAACCGGACTATGCTTAATGAGTATTCAAGAAATTAATTTTGGAAAAAGAAAGAATTAGAGAGATGAAAGTTATAAAAAGTTTTTTTGAGAGTGTTACAAATTCAAGTTTTTCCAGTTCGAAGAATCAGTTTACAAGTTTAAGACAAACCTAAAGTAAATTAATATGTGTGATTTTATTATTTACGGTGGTTAATTAATTAAAAAATAATAATATAAAACAAAAAAACAAGTCCAATAGTTTATATCACTCGACTACCAAGTTTATATCAATTATAACGCTACAAGCAATTCAAAATAACACAATGACGTATAAAATCCAATTTAATCTTCTTAAATTATTGAGACATGAGTATAGCCAATAGGGCAAGAGGACCGCGGCTAAGTCTTAAAGGAGAAAAAAATAATTAATATCTCTTAAACCGAACTATGCTTAATGAGTATTCATATAGAGATTGATTCAAAAGAAATTGATTTTAGAAAAAAAGAAAAAATTGGAGATAAAAGATCTTCGGATGGCACTCCAAGATGAGTAATGTTATAAATTTAAGTTTTTCCAATTCGAAAAAAAAGTTCACAATTTTAAGAGAAACATAAAATAAATTAATAAATTAAATATGTATAATTTTATTATTTATATCAATAATTCATTAAAAATAATAATATACAACAAAGAAACAAGTCCAATAGTCATATTTAAAAGTCTCTAATTTGACATTCCTTCCTTAAATAAAATTCTGGCTATGCCGATGTATTGAGATACTCTGTATATATATTTAGACCATTAATTTTATACATTAATGATTTTAAGAAATGATATTATAAGCTAAGAAAATGTTGTAATTATATTTTCCATCATATCGTGGTCAGTAGTTTGATTACGTCTATGTACTTCCGCGTCTCGCCCTAAAATAATGAGACGCGTCCGGACCATCCTAACTTATTAATATTATAATACCGTTATACGTGGCAGCACTAAATTCAAATATCAAACAGTATACCTATATATAGGAATCACGCTTCATCGACATTTAAACATAGATGGGAATGAATTACTGTGAACACATGCGTGTACGATGTTTTCTTTTATTGACTCAAGTTGTAATTTTCTAATTTACTCTAATCAAACAACCTGTACTTGGCAAACAGACAAATGTAAATCTGAAAAATCAGAAGAAACTAATTTTTCAGAAGAAACTAAAGATGCAAAAGCGTGATCGCCATTTTCAGGATAAATAAATAAATTGAATAAATAAATACAAATGAATCAGATTAGAACTTACTTTTAAAATTTAGCTGTTATAAATATAAAATTTCGACCTTGACTCTTATTAGTCTTGAAATTGTTTATTTTTATTTAGCTGTTATTATGTCAAAATAAAAAGTAACGAATAGCAACAAGTTGAATGTAATGACTTATGAAACTGTCTTTCCAATCAGAGTACAAGTTCAACATGTCTTATATTAATTATAGTAATCAAACTATCAAAATTTTTTTAATTATTTATTTGATGCTCTAATTTGATATTAAAATACATTACATGTACATTATACATGTACATTACATGTGTACATTATACATAGATTAACTTTATCGATCATCTCTTGGTACCAGAGTACAGAATTAAAATATTTTAAATATTATAATTACACATATATTTATGTTATCTTTTTTCTTCAAAATTATAAACTACTACTTCCTTATCCATACCATATTCCTTATATTATACATATTATGGACATTCCATCTTTTTGTTCATATTACGAATCTAGATATAAACGATTCCTTATTCTCTTTGCATTGAATAAAAAGGTGGAAAGGAAAAAATGCGGTTCTTTCCAATCATCCTGATTCCTATCCTCCCTCTTTTTATAGATGACGGAACTTAACTTCGTCAATAACCGACACTACGACGGACGAAACCAATAATTTTATCATGTTTATTTTATATGTCGGTGATGTATCTCACGCATCGCTGTATTTTCTGTAGCGCGACTACATCGCAACATTATGACAAGCAGGACTGATTTCTATATTTCGTTGCATCCTTTTCAACAGAGAGCCACTCCTAAATAGCCTCAATATATTAAGTAGATGAATATTATTAATATTAAAATAAATTAAAATTCATAAGAAGTAAATTCAGAAGAAAGTAAATTAAAATTCACGCTGAAAAATTATCATACAAACTTAATTTGCGAATTTTTTTTATTCATTTAAAGTTATTTTTATACAAAAATGTAATTGAAAGTTATCTTTTTTATCTCTTTAATTTTTAAAATATTTTTATGATTCAATATTATATTAAAATTCTTGAACAAAATGTACTGCTAATTAAATAAAAAATAAATATTTATAATTAGTAACAATTATAAAAATTTACAAGGAACCGACATTCCTCCTTATGACTCAAGAAAAAGAAATTTTTCAAAATCATTTATACAAAGACTTATTTCTTATTGCTTTTAAATTTTCAATATGATAACTAAAAAATTATATAAATGTATTTTTTATATAAAACGAAGCAATAATGATTCTAAAATATTCTACAAGTTTTTAACGGCACGACTGGAAAGTACAGAATTTAGGTATAGAATTAGCGTTTCTAAAAGAAACTTCTAAAAGAATTTGTTTAAGAAAACGGTCCTATCTGCAAGATCATCAATAGCAGCTTAACGAAATCGCTGTCATGTTTCCAATCAACCTAATGACTTAATACTATGCATACAATAATATCAAGATCGATATTGATTATTATCTAGCAAAAAACGCCTTATTAATTGAAGAAAAAGATTTTAAAGAAAATCGATCCGTTATTAATTTATACGCATCAGCTATCTTGACAAAAAGAAAACGAATAATATCTAAACATTAACAGTTATATTGTTTCTCTTTGCATTTTTTTGAAAATGATAGTAAAATATAGTATATTAACGGAACATGCTACGCATGAGTTTAAGTTTTTTCATAAAATATTTTATGAAAAAAAAAATATATATATATATAACTTGGAAAAGGAGGCAATCTTTCATTACACGATTTAAAATTTTAAGATAGACAAGCAATATATATTTGCAATCAAAATAATTTACAGATTTGTTATCTAAATATATATTTACACACACAAAAGTTTGACATTTTTTGTTCGTGAACTGGAATAAATATTTTATTACTTAATATATTATTTTATTTGAATCGTATTTTTCATAAAAAATGGAAAAAAAATATTGTAATAAAAATTAAATTGTAATAAAATTATTTAAAAAATGATAACATTACAAAAAAAATTCCTGAGGTATTCATATAATTATTTTAACCATTAATTGCTCAATCGTTTAATAAAAAGATTCTTATTATTTGCATTTAATTAAGATATAATTTTATGTGCGCACGATTGTTAGCGATACGAAAAATATATATACTCCGGGTTTTCAACGTTGCGCACACCCTACTCGGAAAAATACATGACAATTATCTACTTGCCTCGCTGGATTCAACAGAACCAACCGTCCCATCTCGCACATTCCTGCACATTTCGTCCATTATCTAGCGTTATAAAAAACTCCATATCATAATGATGGCGGAGCTAAGTTCACTTCATCAAAAAATTAAATGTACAAATTACATCTGACCTCTCATTACAAAGTGGTTTGCAGCAAAATAACTAATAATTTAATTTAAATAATGGCAATGTTAAGCATATACATACCTATGTTTATGTATATATTTAATATTTTATCAAGACAAGATTTCTTGTCTTAAAAAGCATTTCTTATTTTGTCTTGATCTTCAAGATAAGAAATTTTGTTTTTCTTGTCCATTTCTTGACAATGTATTTCTTGTCTTGAATTCAAGAATCTTAAATTTCTTGAAATTTCTTGATTTTTTAAGCAGCTTTGTGGCTCTTTGACTACGTCGCATCGTAAGAGATAAGAAAACATAGGTACAAATTAAATGTCGAGTTGTCTCGTAGTTTACTATGTTTAAATTCATGGTTTAAAAGTGTGCCTATAATGTCTATTATGCACAAATCTATTAATAAAGATTTAAAATATTTCTCAAATTATCATTTTTAATATCATGAGGTTACTGCCAAATATAATTCATTATTTCAGATTATTAGATTCCTGAGATTATTAGATATAATTATTATTATTATAATTACTATATATTTTAATCATTCTTGATTTAATTGATACTATTAGTAGAAGTTGCAAATGTTTATACATAATATACTTTTGCCAATAATATCGCAATATTAATTTTATATATATTTCTTTACATAAATGTAAAAGTTAATATATGTTAATATATGATATAACAAGGACATATCAGTGAATATAATTTAATTTGGTTAGATCAGGGACTTCATTTTTTCATTAAGCGATTTACATGCTCATATTATTTTGCTATTTAGTAAAAACGTATGAATATACATTTCTATATTATATAATCTGTTATAAATACCAATAATACAATTGAAAATGTTGAAACCTAACTTATTCAAAACTTTTCACATCAGAAATAAAATAATAAAGTATTAAAAATAAAAACTGTCACGAAAATTCAAGAAATTTCAAGAAATTTCTTGACTTATTATCAAGAAATCTTGGTCTTGATAACAATTTTTTGTCTTGAAATCAATTTCCAATTTCTTGTCTTGATTCAAGACAAAACCAAAACAAGATTTCTTAAATTGCTTGATCTTAATAAAATATTATATATATATATATTATAAAAAGAGGAGTCACAAATAAAAATTTAGAATCTAAATTCAAGTGTTATATTCGTCTGAACATAAAGAAATTATCCACGAATTCGAGATGGATTTAATTAATAATGTTAATGAGAAATATTTTATAAATTACTTATAAACATTGAAACTTTAACGACTTATATATTAGATTTAAAGAGTTACCTTTATTAGTTTCCTTGGCGAAAGTTCTTAAAATACTCTTTACATAATTTCTTCAAATAATTAAATAAATCTGAAGAAGCTTAAGATATCTATTAAAAATCTTCGTAAATTTAAAATATAAAAAATTCTTAAAAATATCATGAAAGAGGATTTTATCTCATAGCCTTGTTTTATTCCGAAGTACACAAACTTGCCTTTATTAATATCAGTTAACAATATAATCATATACATATTATTACGATTATTTGTTTATGGCATTTGTAATGCGCAGCATTGGATGGTACCGGTGCCGCCAAATGTGAACATACATACATACAACCATGTGTGTACGAACAAATACTTGCGTCTAACTCGCGCGAAACCGGTATTTGTGCCTTCTAGTAAAACTTTACGAGAATATACAGAGTACTTCAAAAAGTTTATAAGCATTAAAGGCGACTCTGAACGCAGGCGCGTTCAATTCAATTGATAAAGCACATATACGAATTCTAAAGATTATTATTCTAAAGAGACTCAGAAATTAATATAAACTATTCAAAACGAACTTTCGCAAATCAATGTAGGTGAAAGATTGTATAAATTTCTTATTCTTTTTTTTAATATAATTTTTTTTATTTAATAAATATAAGAAGATATGTAAGGAAGTAAACATAGAAAATAAAAAAAAATTGTAAGATGTAAAAATACAGCATATTTAATTAAATAAGAAGATTTTAACAAGAAATTTTTTTTCGCTTGTTAGATGCTTTCTTATTATAGGATATGAACTTTTTAATACGTTTCTGTGATCATTACACGCCCTTACCGCTCACAAAGGTTCACATATACACTTACCGGCCATATACGCTTATCTAGAGGGCGTCACTTGCGAAAGTAATCCTTAATCCGTATTGAAATCCGTTGGATAATATGTCTTTTGCAAAATTTATCTCCAAGCGAAAAATAAAGGCACACATTGCTATTTTATTACACTCCAAATGAACTATCACACAAAGACTTGATCTTTTTGCCGATATCACGCAGCACAAAAGTCATTGAACACCAGATATAAGGAACCATTATCAAATGTAATACTTAGTCTGAAAAAATTTAACTTAAAACAAAATTATTTATCACAAAATGACATTCCACATCTTTTAATGTTGGAATTTAATGAAGAAGATAGAAGATCCGTTATAGAATTCTGTAAAAAATAATATTACTATTATCTCAGAATTAGCTTAAAACAAGTCAGTTATTTCAATTTAATGAATTAATTTCTCATTTCTTGTGCATAAAAATTTATTCTTTTCAGTATAACAATTTATGTAAGATATAATCCATATTTAATCCATATTTAATTTTCAGGTAATTACAACAATGGAACTTGAAGCGATAAATCATTAAAAATTTTCATTTATCGCACTTATATGAATAGTTTATAAAATTTTTTTATTAAAATTTAAATAATTATTATCATTTATCGATAACTATATATCTCTATTTTTATAATATATAAATATATTAATATAAAATATTATTACTCAAAAATATAAATTATTCATATTTATTGAAACTGATGATTTAATGTAATTGATGTTATAATATGAGATCTTTTTCACTTTTCCTGACTCTCTTTTTCCCTCCTTTCTTTAAAATTATTCATAAACCAACTAAAAGTTATGTTTAATACAAACAAAATTTCAACAAATTATATTTAACGCTATCAAAATTCCTTCTATTTGTTGGGGATTTCAATGCATATTCAAATCGATTGCGTTACTAGAACATATTTTATAGAATTTTGCAAAAGATTTTGATTTCCCAACAAATTTTCATTTTTGTGCCTAATAATTGGCAATTAATTGAAATAAAAACTTTATTCAACACACACATATAAAATATTCTTTCTAATATATTTTCTGCAATATATACGGTAAAAAAATTCCGTGTGATCCGTCGACAGTAATTTTGTATTCTGTTTTCAAACAATAATACCAATTCTTTAAGTAAGCCTTATTATAAATTTAATTTTTTTTAATTTTGCAATTAAATATTTTATGCAGCGACATAAAAGCACACAAAAAATTTCAAAGTCTACAATTTATACTGATTCAATAAAAAATTGTATTTTGTCGTAATCGTTTTACAAGACTCTTTCTACTCCTTGGAAAAATTTTAAAACAGAATTTAGTTATCTATATCTAAATAATAATACGCTTCATAATTGTTTTTATATGCATAATTTCAATGATATCGCTGTATGTTCGTTTACTTTTATTGCAATAATTATATCCTCAGGATTATATAAACAATTTATTGAGTTTAAAATCTTGAAAAATTTTCTACAATTACATTTATGATTCTTTAATCTCACTTTGTAATCTCACTTCCGATGAATCGTTTCCATTTTCTCCCTCAAATTCCCGACATTTTCAACACAAAGATCACAGATTATTTGAAGCTATATCTACAAGTACACGCGCGAGTCTACGAGTACACGATCTCTCTTGAATTGTTTCACTTTTAATAGTACACTTTGACTTGCGACGTATGTTACATCGATATTTATTGATACAATTAATGTTTCAGTGTGCACTTTCGAATGGACATGTTCTTTCAATCGGAAGACTCGAAAAGGCGCATCGAGACTGGTCGCGTCGAGAGAAAGCTGCAACTCGCAAGCAAGTAGTTCTTCAGGAACCCAGTTCAGTACCGTCGCAAGTCGATTCCATAAGATCTAAATGAAAAATAGGAGATAAAAAGAATATAATAAGATAGCATTTAATTAAGTAATCTAACAAAAAATAATTTTCAAACTTTATAAAATTTCACTGTAAATTTCACTAAATCGATACAAATTAATATATTTCCGCTGACATAAAGTCAATTAGTATCCGTTATATAAAATCAGTTAATATGTTTTTTTTTATTTTTAAATGTACATTTAAATATATATGCATATTTTTTTACATAATTTACGGATTATTCTAATTAATAAACATTTGGACTATCATAAATCTATTTTTAATTTTATCAGAAAATATGTATTCTGCGTTTGTGTATGAATTATATGTGTAATACAAATGAAATATTTTTACATATATCGTTTAAAGATACTATTTGAAACATTAGGTAATTAGATAAAGGCGATAAAAATTATTGTAGTATATACCCCAACAGCAATATGTGATATTGCTGCAACTTTTGTATTGTTGGAATATATTTTTGTATTTTTACTGCAATATCATCTAAAAATATTAGAATCCAAAATTTTAGATAATAATTTAGATAAACTCAGTAAAAATATATTTCCATTTTTTACAATAATCGATAATTTTTCAATAAATAAATTACAATGCAAAAAACAACATTACATGCATTGTTTAAATGACTGTATATATTTTATTTAGATATAGATAACTAAAAGTTTGTTATGAGCCAGCACTGACCCTTGCTACCGGAGCCAATGGCCCTCCTTCCACCAAGCTTTCTGCGTTACGATAACCGGATTTATTCTGACTATAGTGGAAGAAAACTCAGGTGTCTTCTTGCGCATTATTTCCAACAGCCAATGAAAATGTGACACCATATACTGCCATGTTGCCGCGGTTATTTAAATTAGATGCCTATTATTTTATTTATTTTTGTGTTTTTAATCATGTTTACTTACAATGTATAATAATAAATTTGATTTTATCTTTTGCCACAATAAATTTTCCATAAGCTTCTTTCTGTTTTAATATTAATAAATGCTTTTTTTTTTAGGAAGTGACAAAAACCTAATAGCAGAAACCTTCATGGGATGTCCTTTGAACATCCTAAGAACACTCCTAGGATATATTCTGGATAGGTAGTATGTTATTAGGGATGTATCTGAATTCTTTTTGATGATCATTTTTATATTTTTTTTATTTAGCAAGTATTCATTTAATTTTGATCTCTCAAACTGTATCATTTCACAATTACGGCGGTGCAAATGTTTAAATGATCGCATTTAGAATCTGCACAGAAACGTACAAAATTCGTCTCGAGAACACCTGAATTCTTGCCATAAACATAGTATATTTCTTGGTTCTTCCACCATGATTCTGCAGATCATACTGGACCTGTTATGTCTTGACCAATAGCATAACTAATGCGATGACATTAGAATCGAAATTTATTCATGTAAAGAAAAATTTATTATTATGTGACCTCTTTTTTTAAAAGTAATTCTGCAAATAATAATTTATCATTATATATAAAAAATATATATAATTTTATATACTTTTATATTTATAATATAAATATGTATAAATATATGTATAGTGCAAAGGAAATTTATTATTATATATATATTGTATATAATTATATATCATTTTTAATATTATAAAATGTAATTTGATTAAAATGGTCAATAACAAATTAAAAAAATATAGTATTATTGTATTTATATCTATTATATATAAATATATCTATTATTTATAAAACAAAATTACTTTTAATTCTTTCTGCCAAATAATTAACATTTAATTACTTAATTATAAACTATCAATTAATCATTTGAATTATTTAATATAATTCTTGCAGTAATGAATGAAATATTCAACTCAAAAAATTTAATATCAAATAAAAATATCATAATTCGATTATGAAGAAACAATCAACGAAAAATCGCCGTAAAATGCAGTAATGTCCGGAAAACAATTTCAAAGCAATAAAATTTGCTCATAGTATTTGCACCATGGAAGAAAATTTTCTTCTAGCATGATTTTGGTTTCATAAAGAAAGATTTTAAGTAAAAATCAACTTTTAATAAAAAGAATATTACAACAAAAAATAATTATAATAAATATTTATAATAATAATATAATATAATGAAAAATAATATAATAAATGTACGTTATTTCTAATACAAACTTTAATCAAAGTTATGGACTGCACAAATTAGCGATTGAGTATGTTAATTTAGATAGATTCTTGATTTTTTTTTTATATTTTTTGATTGTTTTATTTTGATGTAAACCATCCTATATTTTAATATTATTTTAATCCCCCTCTCCCCTCCTCTCTCTCTCTCTCTCTCTCTCTCTCTCTCTCTCTTTCTCTCTCTGGCTTTCTTTCTTCTTCCTGTTTTTCAATTACTAAATAAATAATTTAAATTATAAACATTAAAAATTACATTTGATGTGATAAGTATTATATGTAATATTATCATATTACATACAATATTTATTTTAAGTAATATACCAATAATGTATATATATTAATTATATTTATATATAATACAAAATTTGTTTAGAAAAATATTAACTAAAATTTTATCAAGTTAATTAATTATTTTATTATTTTAATAGGTTAATTATTTAAATTACATTAATTGCATCAATATATATATATATATATATATATATGGTATAAAATCACATTATATGTATATGTATATAATAGAAATATGTATTATATATATGCATATGTATATTTTTTTACAGAAGACATAAACAAAATATAAATTGTAGTTAAAAGGTAATTAATTACTTCATTATGGAAATTTTCCAAATCACACAAGCTTACTCTCTTCTCCGAATTATCACCATAAAATTATATTCTCGAGCACAATGAATTTTAGAAAAGTTCAAAATAAATCCTTTACAGTATAAAATTGTAAGATCTTTTTTATTAATAATATGTCTTTTATCTTTCTTCTTATTAAATCTTCTTTATTTTTTATATTTATTCCATTTATGCTTATTGTATTTTTTTTTATATTTAAAAGATTTTTTTATATTTAAAGAGATATTTAAAATATGTAATATATTATTCTATCTATAAGAATAGAGGCTTCCAGACTTGAAAATGGCAAAATAAAAATTACAGTTCCAAAAAATTAATTTAACAATAGCACATTATTCTTTTAATATTAATATTGAACAATTAAAAATAACAAATTTAAAAAAGCATAATATGGAGATGTGTAGAATTTATTCAATTCTCAACTATCCTAATAATAAAAATTATAAAAATTATAAAATTATAAGTAGGATTCACAAAATTGAATACATAAAAGGTATTATACAAGATTTGAAAAACTGTAGCCCAGTGGCTTAATACACATCATTATTTTAAGTGACATAATCCAAAGACCTATCAAGATATAGAATGTTAATGGTAATTTAAACAAAATAATTGGCAAAAAAAATACGACATCCTATAGATATTGAATATCATGCGATTAATTCGGAAGGAATAAGTAAGAGTTAATTAAATTTTTAAAAGAGTTTAAAAAAAAGATCCAATTGTGAATCTAGTTTACAATTTCTCAGGTTTTATAAGACACTTTAAAATGATTTCAAAGTTTTTTTAGTCCAATTAGAAAATTTAACATTAAAATTGAACATCAATAAGAAAAAATATGTATTTTTATGTTTCGAATATCAATTTCTTTAAAATCTTAATTTTAACTTCATTTTTCTCTTAACTTTGACTTTTTTCGAAGAACAATGTGAAACTATACGAATTTAAATTGATGAGAATAATTCTAATTTAAAAAAAGAGAAATTCTATATTCAATCAAATCTTAGTGCTTAAGCTTAATATTTCTGTGTAAATTTATGTAAATATCTAATTCTGCAAATTGCACGCTGAAATCTTTTTTGATCTTAAAACGCATTTATGAGCAGAATCAGAATAGATATCACTTTATAATAAATTAACAAGCAGTTTAATAAGTTTTTATGCTAATAAACATCTTCAAAAAAATATTAATAATAAAATGTTAGAATATAGAAAAGTAGGCTCGTATAAATGCAACGCAATAAATTAAAATGTCAAGGCTTTTTTAAAAAACGAGCAAATATAGTTAACTAGTAGAAATTCCTCTTTAATTACAATCATATAACGCTATAAATTTCAAACGATCATTGTGTCCTCCATAAAATACATCCTTATATTCAATAGCTAAATTCTTACAAAATAACATTTCCAAAAGTATCCCTCCTGCAAGAAGTCAAATAAAAAATAGCTTTGATCTTTATAAATTTTTAGCTGGATTGACTATTGAATTATTGGATACGATGGTTTCTTTGGATGTGACTTTTCTTTTTACTAACATCCCGTTAGAATTGTGATAGACAGTGTCATAAAAAGATGGAAATACATAAAACGGGCCACAAAAATCTAAGGCGGAGTTTGTAAATGTGATAAAATTTATATTAACATCTATATATTTTACATTCAAAGAAATCATCTACAAACAAACTCACGATACACCTATGGACTCCTCTTTATTACCAATTATTTCTGATATTGTTATGATTGATTTGAAGGAGAAGGTTTTGAGTTCTCTTAATTGTCTATATCTCTGTCAACTATAGACATGTTGACGACATATTTATGATTGCTCCAATTGATGTGGTTCTTCACATTGTAGATACATTTAATAGTCAACATGAATAAAATTCACAGTTGAATTTGAAGAGAACCAATGTTTGAATTTTCTTAATCAAATACATCAACAAAGATAACAAGATTATTATTGATTGATATCACAAGAAAACATTTTTAGGTAAATATTTGTCTTTTTTTTCCATCCTACTTGTCCATCCTGCAATAAAGTTGGAACTATATTCGGATATTAGTGAATAGGGCGTTGTTGTTCATCATCTTTTTACAAAAAGGACTTAAAACTTGTTATTGAGATTCTGTTGAACAATAGTTATCCTCTGAAAATGATTTTCAATCATATCAATAAAAGGATAGAAAACTTAGTAGTTAACAGATCTAATTTGAAACTAATGTCGAAATAATAATTCTAATGTCGAAAGCGAAGATGTAACAATTAAAAACATGATTATATTTCCTTATATTAGATCGATCATGAATAAGATTACCAATGTAATATTGTAGACAAATCAAAAACGATGATAGGGTATGTCTTCATAAATTAGACAAGTTTATAAAGACATACAAAGACAAAAAACAACATCTAGATAATAACAATGTAATCTATAAAATTAATGCAATGATTGTGATGTCTCTTATGTCGGACAAACGAAGAGACAGCTCCGAACTAGAGTAAAAGAACACTATAATAATGATTAGATTCGATTAGTTTACACTCAGTAGTCACAAAATATATTATTAGCTCCAATCATAGCTTTGACTGAGAAAATGTTGAAATTTTGGATTATGAGAAATTTCTGGAAAAGAAACATTTCCGAAATGATTTACATTAAGGGGCAAAATAATGATATAAATTTAATGAAAGATACTGAGTTATTGGATAGATCTTATTTTAACTTGTCGACATATGTGAATATAACTGTTAACATTTAAAACATATTTGTTTATTTCATGACACATCGATATTTTATGACCCACAATATTCAGTCTATTCCATATCGTCTGACAATCAACAGCGTTCTATTGTACACGAGAACTCAGTTTAAAATTGATTCAATTGACTATATAATTCTATATAAATTAACGTAAGTGAAATATAAATTCTTGTCAGTACTGAATAAAATACATAATTTTTTAATTTGAAATTGACATTTAATTATACAGACTATAATAAGATAGTCATTGAAGAGATCTTTGTTCGGAATGACGTTTTATAAATTGTTGACTGAGCTGATTCTCGATAACAACCGATGAACTAGTCTGTCACATTTTATAATTAAGGACTTTCAAGCTTCTGACTTGATATTTAGTTTAATCCATAAGATCTTAACGTAGGAATAACTAAATAAGATTAATATAGCGATAGTTTTTAATATGTATTTATGTTAGTTCGATGACATTGGATGAGGTTACAGAAATACGTTTTCTTTATTATCACCGATGAAAACTTTGTAAGTCGAAATGTTTGAAATTTATAGCGTTATATGATTGTAATTAAAGAGGAATTTTTATTAGTTAACTATTCGTTTTTTAAAAAAGCCTTGACATTTTAATTTATTGCGAAAATGTTAGAAAATCTAAATCTCCATATACAAATAATTTTATTGCGAAAAATATTACGTCAGCCAGGATTCAAACTTTGAATCTGAAATTCTTAACTTTCTGAGACGGGTGTCATTCTAATTCGACCACTTTTTTTGAAGAATTCTGATTTTAACAACTTACGTTAAAGTTTTTGCAGCTCTTTTTGGATAATTTTACTATATTTTAGTACAATATACACAATAAATGATTTATTAGTGAGATATATGACACTTATAAATGATCGATCAATTATTATATGCTTTCTTTATAAAAATGTTCTGTTTTCTTATTTCTTCTTATAGTATATTCTTTAATATACTCACATGCATAATTAAAATTTTTAAAGTCGACAGTTTACACGTGTACATTTTATCCCATTTTCCATTCAAACTTTTCTAATCATTCTCTAGGTCATTGGATGTTAAGAGAGGAGAAAAAAATCCCGACAATATTATCGTTGACTTGCCGTCTTTTTTCTGTCTTTTGGTTCTCAAATCGGACAGGATCCATTAAGACTTCGTAAATGGACACAGCAAAATTGAAAGTTAACTTTCAGAATTTGGTCAAATGGATAAATAAGGCCCTCCAGTTGGAAGAACGATAAGACAATCTTGATGATTAGTGAGGCTCGTTACATAAGAGAAACTCTTAAACACGCTGCAGAATTTTTAGATAGACCACATGAAATGTCAGGTTCAGTATGTAAATAGGTATAGATAATGTGCCAGGACGTTCCCAATTTCAACGGGACAGTCCCGTTTTCAAAATGTTTGTCTAGCTCTCCTGCCGAACATATCAAATATCCCGATTTTAGTACAAAGATCCCGCTGAAAAATATTTAAAATTTTTTTTCAAATTGTAAAACAAAACATCTATTATCGTTTCCAAAAAAATATGTAATGCAGCAGTTGAATTAGTTATATCTGCAATGAACAAAGTGTGAACAGCGAAAAAATAACTTTTTGTTTGTATTTTAAAAGCAATATTAATATTACAACAGAGAAATTAATTAATAATACAACAGAGAAAAAGTTTTTTGCATCAAATTGTGAACTGGAGATGAGAAGTGGATATTCTACGACAACCCCAAGAAGAAAAGATATTACGCTAAGCCTGGTCAATCGTTGCCATCGACCTCAACATTAACACCACGGCCGAACATTCATGATTCGAAGATCATGCTCTGTATCTAATGGGACCAAAAGGTCTTGTGCTGTTACTATGAGCTGTTGAAACCTAGCGATTCCATTATGGGCGATCGGTATTGGCTACAATTGACTTGTTTGAGCCGTGCATTGCGAGAAAAACGGCAGAATACGAGCAAAGACATGATAAAGTTATTCTTCTTCATGACAACGCTCGGCCTCATGTCGCTAAAGAAAAAAAAAATATTTGAAAACGCTCAAATGGGATGTTTTACTGCATCCGCCGTATTCTCCGGACATTGCTCCTTCTGATTATTAATTGTTTCGAAGGATGCAGCACGATTTGACAAGTCACCGGTTCACTTCTTTTGCAGAAATCGAAAATTGATTCCAAAATTGGATCGCCTCCAAAGACGAGTCATTTTTTTGAGATGGAATTCGAAATTGTCTGAGAGATGGGAAAAAGTAGTAGGCAGCGATGGACAATACTTTAATTGATCTATTCATTTTGTTTTGAAATAAATGCATAAAAAACGGATCGAACTAATTTGTACTCCCAATAACAAAAATCAATTTCATTATTTCTCAACCATTAGTTGCCAAGAATTTTATACATTTTTTTAAGCATTCACCATTATTAAACCGGATAATTTCAAATGATAAATGTAAATAATTGTAGGTAAAATTGCATATTACCCACAACCTCACTGGTTTCAATGAACTTTGGTTAAGATCATTACTCTGAGTCACTTCCAATAAATTTTAAATAAATTTGTTATTCATTTAAAAGTCATTATATAACAAAAGTTTAAAAAATAATGTCTTTTTCCTGCTATATGAAATAAAAATGTTCTGCTTAAATATCTTACGACTTTCCAGTTTACACGCGACTCTCACTCCTGCTCTACGGGCACACTACTTTATTTGGAACATATCACGTATCAAAAGTAAAGCTATAGTATATATATTAGGTGTACAACTTTGCTTCCGCCGTTTTCCTATAGGCTTTAGCGATAAGTAGTGGTCGAAATAAATAGATCATAGACGTTATACAAAACTTGGGCATCTGTCAACATAACCCCATAGAAACATTAGTCGATTTGTGTCTGCATCATAAAGTTATTCTCGATTGAAAATGTCAATTTACGAGCCAAATTCTCGTCATTTGCGGGAGGTT